>Ga0247837_1007489_pt1 | contig 14457 bp, 14 predicted proteins | sample LaCtaG_2_FD_187115 | JGI IMG/M metagenome (GOLD analysis project Ga0247837, IMG submission 187115) | Freshwater microbial communities from meromictic Lake La Cruz, Castile-La Mancha, Spain - LaCruzMarch2015_14.5m | ecosystem: Environmental > Aquatic > Freshwater > Lake | place: Spain: Castile-La...
TCGACTTCTTCAGCCCTGAACCATTGAGCAGCAGTTACGCTCATCACCCGGCTTTGGCTACCTACAAGTCAGACCCGTCGGCCCCTTGGCTGTGGAGTCCGACTTACTGTTTGGTGAGTCGATGTGTATACCCACTCACGGAAGACCCTCAATTGAACGCCGACCCGAGAAACTGGAAGGCGATCGACATAATCCGGAAAATACCTATCTCCACCGCCTATCCGACATCGATCCCAATGAAGTCCGTTCATGATGGAGCGTCATCGGCGTGAGCCAGCGGCCTGCTGCTAAACACCAGCTGAGCATCATCACGGTAGTCCGGGACGCTCCTCGCGATTTCGCTGACACTGTTGCGTCAGTAGCTTCTCAAGATCTAGCCGGAGTCGAATACGTAGTTATAGATAGTTCGACCGACCAAGACGTAATCCCTGATCTGTTATCGGGGGTTGCAGTTGAGTACCAATGGGTTCCAGCATCGGGTATCTACAGTGCAATGAACACCGGACTACATGTGGCTAACGGTGACTACGTGTTGTTCCTCAATGCCGGCGATACTCTTTCCGACCCTAGCGTTTTCTCCGAAATCAAGTCGATTTTACGCCTTCAAGCACCGGTCTGGCTGTATGCCGAAGTTCAGATGAGCGACTCGCTGGGCAAAGTCGTGGAAACCCCAAAGTGGGATTACCAAACTGAGCAAGACTTGCTATTTAGCCGCGGTCATTTCCCCTGCCATCAAGGTACTTTCACTCGGCGCGACACCTTGCTCGAACTCGGTGGCTTCGATACCAGCTATGAGATTGTCGCCGACTACGTGGCCTTCTTAAAGTTGAGCAAATTAGCCGCACCGGTGCACCTACCCAAAACCGTCGCCGTATTTCAACCAGGTGGGGTGTCATCAGATCGTTGGCGTGCCGCCATTGGCGAGTTCCACCGAGCGCGCCGGGAGGTCTTGGCACCCTCGGGGGTATCGGCCTTTCGGGAGCGACTCGAGACCGCAGCTCTCCTAACAAAAACGGCCGCTTACCGCGGCCTGTGGGCCCCAGGTCGAATTGGCCACCCGCTTGTTTCCCGGTTAAGACGCGGTGACAAGGCAACCTAAAGCGCGCAGATACCCTTAGCGGGTGGCGACCTCCTCCGAAGATCCCCCTGAGGGCTGGTTCATGCACGAGCTCGCCACTCGGCTCTTCCCTATCTGCCGCAGCATCACCGGCGATGGCGTGCGCGAGACCCTAGCAATTCTGGGTGATCACCTACCCGGTCTGAATGTGGTTGAGGTGCCCAGCGGCACGCAAGCCTTCGACTGGACAGTGCCCGATGAGTGGAATATCCGCGGGGCCTACCTACTAGGCCCAGATGGGCAGCGGGTAATTGATTTCGCAGATAGCAATGTGCACGTGGTTAGTTACTCGACGCCGGTTGATGTCGAGCTTTCACTTGAGCAACTACAGGAGCACCTGCACTCAGATGAGTTGCTCCCCGATGCAATCCCTTACGTCACCAGTTACTACAACCGCAACTGGGGATTTTGCTTACCCCACTCGCAGCGGGTGTCGCTGACCGATGGCACTTACCGGGCGGTCATTAATAGCTCCCTTGAGCCAGGGCACCTGACCTACGGCGAGTTCATCATCCCTGGTGATAGTGACGAAGAGGTTTTCATCTCGACTTATATCTGCCACCCATCACTTGCCAATAATGAATTGTCGGGCCCGGTCGTTGCGGTCGGCTTGGCGCGTTGGCTGATGTCATTACCGAAACGCCGTTACACCTACCGGTTCGTGTTCGTGCCCGAGAGCATCGGTGCAATCACCTACACGAGCAGGAATCTTGAACACCTTCGCGAGCATGTAATTGCCGGGTTCAACCTAACCTGCATCGGCGACGACGGTGACTACTCGTATTTAGCATCGCGCCTTGGCAACCTGCCTATTGATCGCATCGCTCGGCGGGTGCTGGCAACACGAAGCCCAGGCGTTGAATATTCGTACCTTGATCGTGGCAGCGATGAGCGCACCTACTGCGCGCCGGGCATTGACCTCCCGTTGGTGTCATTGATGCGCACGAAGTACGGCGCATACCGCGAGTACCACACCTCCCTTGATGATCTCACCGTAGTTACGCCATCGGGGCTGCAAGGTGGGCTGGATTTGGTGCGCGACTGCATCAAGGCTCTGGATAGCAGCGAGTACTACCAAACCACGGTGCTCGCCGAACCCCAACTAGGTAAGCGTGGTCTATATCACGCGATTCATGCACGCACCGTTGCCGACATCATCTTGCTACGCACCAATGTGCTGACCTACGCTGACGGTCAGCATTCAGTTCAAGATATGGCTGACTTATTTGGACTACCGCTCGAAGAAGTGCAAGAGGTAGTGCAAGAGCTGGTGGAGCATGACCTGCTCGTTAAACTCCCCGGAATGAGAGCCTCCTGATGTCTGTCTCCTCGCACTATGACGGCAGTGCCGCAAGTTACTTCGAGCAGTTTGACCCCGAGCGGATCTGGACGAACAAGGAGTACCCGGCGAACTACTTCCGGCTGCAGCTGGTTCAGCGGCTATTAGCCGAAGCCGGTGTCAATTCACTTTATGAACTCGGTGTTGGTGATGCCACTCCGCTTTCAACTATTGGCAGCACCGGGATTCGGGTAGCAGGCCATGACATTTCACCGGAGATGGTGAAGTTCGCGCGCGCCAATATGGAGGCTCGGGGCCTAGACCCAGCACTCATCAGCCTGATCGATGCCCAAGATAGCGGCGCTATCGCAGCTGAGCGTGAACTACGCGGTGAATTTGATGCGGTGATGGCCCTTGGAGTTATCCCGCATGTGTTGGATGACAATGCCTTCGTTGCCGCGATGGATACTTTTGTCAGGCCAGGTGGTCGGCTCATCCTGCAATTTCGTAACTCAATGTTTTCGATGTTCACCTTTAACCGCCTTACAAGAGAGTTCATCCTTGATGAGCTCCTCGTGGGGGTGCCAGAGAAGATTCGAGCAGTCGTCGCCGCAGATCTAGATGCCAGGCTCGCCGTCGACAAGCCACCGGTGCGCACCCGCCCAACAGGTGATGGTTACGACGAGATCCTGTCCCGCTTTCATAATCCGTTTGAGTTGGCTCATGTGGTCGAGAACCATGGGTTCAGCGGTGTGAAATACCACTGGTACAACTACCACCCCACTTACCCGATGATCGCCGATCAAATAGACGCTCGCACCTATCGGGAGGCGCAGGTGGCCCTGGAGCATGAAGGCACCTGGCGTGGCATGTTCTTGTGCTCTGCTGGCATCATCGAAGCTATCAAGGACCCGGCCTAGTGCACACCTTCGCCATGCTGCTTAAGTCATTTGCTGATGACTTTGATTACGCGCAGCGTTTGCTGGTCAGCTTTCGTAAATTCAATGCAGATGGGGTGCACCTTTACTGCGTCGTGCCACCGGCTGAGGTATCGCGCTTCGAGGTATTTAGCGGGCCCGACATCACCGTGCTTAGCGAATCAGAACTTGGGCAATATCTAGTTGATCAACCAGTTCATAGCATGCGTCCAGGCTACATCAATCAAGAAATCATAAAACTCACCTTCTGGGAACTCGAGCTCACCGAAAACTATTTCTGCGTCGACTCCGATGCCGAGTTCATCAGGCCCTTCTACCGATCAGACTTCATGGTCGATGAAAACACCCCCTACACCGTGCTGGTCGAAGACAATGAGCTGAAAGTGGAGCCGCGCTATTACCGGGAGTACTGGCAACAGCGCGAACTAGAACTACGACACATCCAAGAGTTAGTCGGCCTTGACACCAAGGTGGTGCGCACCTGCCACGGCCATCAGATTTTCTCTGCCAAAGTGCTGCGATCCTTTAAAACCGAGTTTCTCGAGCCCCAAAGCTGGTCATATGCCGATGCGCTCGAGGCCTCGCCATATGAGTTCACCTGGTACAACATGTGGCTTCAGAAGAGCCAGGCAATCGAAATCCATCAGCGGGAGCCCCTCGTTAAGGTTTTCCATAACGAAAGCCAGCACCTTGAATATGTCATGCGCGGGATTACGACCGCCGATATTGCCCGGGGCTATGTTGCCCTGGTAATTAACTCTAACTACTCGCGTGATCTAGGTCTCATCTCCGCGGACGCGTCTAAGCCTGAATTACTCGGAACCTACCTGTCTTTTGGAGAGGTTAGCCAGGTACTTTTGGGCAAACTTAGAGTTGCGTTTCAGCGTCGAATTCACTAACCTCCCGTTTCATCATGCTTTCCATCGCATCTACTTCACCTTTCGGGAGTCAGGGTGGTCACTAATTTTTCAGTTGAAGGGCTGCTCAATTACCAACGTCTGCTGCGTACCCTTCGAGAAGCGCGGAGATTCGACCAAGCCGGCACTACCCCGGATTCCACCGATGGCCAAAGCCAGTTCAATATGCGCTCTGCGATGGACATCAGCCCAACGACGGGTAAGTGGATTTCAAGAAAGTCGATCACAAAAGTCGCGCCGGTGCAATGGCAACTTGCCGATTTCTCCGCTAGTCGATTCATTGATGCTGCCGAGATTAGCCAAGCTGTATCCGGAATTCAACGTGATGGGTTCTACGTCTTCGACAGAGTTGTCGAGAAGTCAATAACGGATGCAATACGTGGTTTTGCCGAGCAGGCGCCTTGCACCGCACGTGGCGCCGGCGCCTCACCAGCGACCTACCCACGCTCGAGCCCAGCCGTTGGGCGCTACGACTTCGCCGAGGAAATCTCACTGCAATGCGCAGAAGTTCAAGAGTTCGCAACCGATCCAGCTATGGCACGCATTGCACAGTGTTATCTAGGGCAACCAGTGCTAATGGATGAAGTGGCGCTTTGGTGGACAACGGCTAGAAGGGCAGAGGATGCAAATATCAACGCGCAGCTATTCCACCAAGACAGGGATCGGCTCTCCTTCCTTAAGTTCTTCATTTATTTGACCGATGTCACTCCAGAAAATGGCCCCCACGTTTATCTCAAGGGCTCACATCGGAAAATTCCACGCCGGCTGCGAGGCGACGGCCGCAAAACCGATGATGCCTTACGCCAATCCGGGCTTTGGGAGAACGTAGTCGAACTCACCGGGCCTGCCGGCACGCTTATGGCGGTTGACACCATCGGCCTGCATAAGGGAAAGACGCCCCTCACCGGTGATCGACTTGCCCTAGAAAACGAGTTTGCAACTTCACTGTTCGGAGCGGATTACGAGCTACCAACATTTTCTCCAACCCAACTCACGCGGAATCGCTTCCATGAGATGCCATGGATTTTTCAACGATACGAAGCTTCAGTCAGGGAATGCCGGTCTGTCTTAGTTTCAGCTGATAGCCCAGCGCTGTAACCTGTCTTGGAGGTTACTCAGGTGCCGCACGATGCTCGTAGAATCGGCGAAGACTTTTCCACCTAGGGTGAAGTTTCCCTGGGGGCCGCGTTTAACGAACTCAAAACTAAAACCACGTGCCCGCATCATCAAGCCATATGACAACGCTCCGGCCCAGGCACCTGCATTTCGGTCGTCAAGGGCGGCTGAGAGTTCGGCCTGCGTGCCGGCCAAAGTCGCACAGCCGAGTTGGTCATAGGCCGATGGGCCTAAAACAATCACCCGCTTCCCTGCGAATGCTGCTTCCACACCAGTTGTTGATCCGTAGGTAACCACTATGTCGGCTTGCCGCATTAGAGCATAGGAATCAATCGGCGAATGTGGATCTAAATGAATATCTGGGTCAGCCTCATCCACAGCCGCAAGCCACTCGATGACATCCTGCTTAGGCTTTCGGCGTTTATGCGGGTGTGACCGCACCACCAATTGATACCCCGGGCGCTTGCGGCATTCGTCAGCGAGCATTTTCAGTGCTTCTGGCTGGGTGCCGATGAACTGATCCCAGTCGAGTTCTAACTCGGCGATTTCATCGCCGGATGAACTGAAGTAGACAACCAGGCAATCGGCATCTGGCCGATCAATTGTTGAGCCGATTTCTTGAGCATCGGTGAATAGGGAATTATCGGATGCGGTGTGGTTCAGCCGCTCCTGGAACCAACTTGCCCCAACCACATCGCGCTGATCTGCCGGCCACTCCTCATAGAGTTTCAGCATGCGCCGCTGGAGGTCGCTCCAGTCATGGGTTACCGAATCGGTTAGATCAAAGTCGGTGTCAATGCCACCGGTGTCGTAATACAGCACCGGAATACCAAGTGCTTGCGCCGCAGCCGAAGCTGCGCGGTCATGTAAGAACCGGCCGTTGTATACGGCCACCGCGGTTACTCCGCGCTCCTTTATCAGCGCAGTTGTTTGGTCATATGCAAATGCATATGAACGAGCTGCAAGTCGAAGTAGCCGCTCGGGCCATAAGTAAGCATCGGTAACCGGGGTTTCGGTGAGGGTGCGCACCTGCAACATGGCCCGGCCCATTGGACTACCAAAATAGGTCAGCGCCTTTATCTCACTTCGGTTCATCGCTCGAGTGATAATCACCGGCTGCGCCGGCTTCCAGCCCTTGACCGGCGGTTGGGCCAATGACGACTTCGGGATGCCGAAGTCAATCAATGCATCGCGCACCAATTGATCGCGGGCGGGTGAACCAAAGATTTTGGCGACCTTGTCGTTGACCGACCACCCGGTGTCATGCATCGGGGTCTTATTGGCCCAGAAGGCCAAGGTCACATCAGCACCCATGTTGTTCAGGCAGCTCGCGGTATCGGCAAGCGCTGCTAGCGCAAAATCCCACTGCGTGAAGGAAACGAAAAGAACGTTTCTTCGCGCTTCGGCCGTCAAGGTATTCCGGAGGAATCCCTCAACTGATTGGTGTTCGGCCTTGAGTGACACACCTGCAGGCTATCTCACGCAGAGTCCGGCCCAAACCCATGTGACCGTCATCAACACTCGTCGCGGGCAACTAAAGGAAAGTTGTCCACCTCCTCGCTAGCATTGTGCAAGAAGTGAAGTCGAGCGGATGGGGGTGCAAATGATCACAATGGTGGAATCCGGCCGCTTAGGAAATCAGATATTCCAATACCTAGCGCTGCGTTCCGTCGCCGCACCAGGTGAAAAAATCATACTGTTTGGGTTCGACCAGCTCAGAGATACTTTCGACGGCGTAAGCGCAGCCTTTGTCCACATAGAAACCAATCCGCTTAAGCATTTGGCCTCAATCAACTACGACAAGTTCCAGCGAATTGCTGCTCAGCTTCCCGGTGTGGGGTTCATTCGTGAGGACCAGTGCGCTCGGGCATCCCGCGAACCTGCGTCACGCCTCGCCATCACTTTGCCAAGTTGGTTCCAATACGAGCAGGTTCCTGATTCATTAGACCTCGGCAAATTAAAGTTGAAACCACACCACGTCGAAGCAGCTCAACGATTCCTCTCCAGCAAAGGATTTAACGGAGCTTCCACCGCTTTTGTGCAGGTTCGGGCAGGCGACTACCGAACCTGGCCCACACCAGAGCACCCAGCCATACTTCCACCGAGTTGGTATCGGGAAAGAGTCCAGGAATTGCGGGTCCGAAATCCAGACCTCGCGATTGTGGCAGTCGGTGACGACGACTCATATACGCAAGAGGTAATTTCGGGAATTCCGAACTCCGTGAGGTACGACGCCGACTTTGCTGCCGAATTCGCCCTCATGACCCTCTGTGCAGCCGGTGTGCTCTCGGCAAGTAGCTTCGCATTTTGGGGTGCCTACTTCGCCAAGAGAAACCATCCGAGAGGGATTTTTTTGGGGCCTAAGTTCTGGGCTGGGCACTCGAGAGGTGATTGGTGGCCCGAACAAATAGAGGCTAATTTCATCGACTACTACTAAAGACCTCAATTGTCTGCGCATAAACCCGGGCAGTCTGCTCAGCGGTGCGCTTCCAGGTGAATTCTTGGGCCCGAGCAATACCTAAATCCACCAGTCGCGCGCGCTCACTTGGGGTGCTCAGCAGTAGTCGCATCTGGACGGCCAAGGCGGTTGAGTCACCCGGGGGGAAGTAGTAGGCAGCATCACCCCCAACTTCCGGCAGTGACGACCCATCCGCGAGCACTAGGGGCGTCCCGCACGCCATAGCCTCCAGGGCTGGCAGGCCGAAACCCTCGTACCGAGACGGGAAAACACACAGCGTCGCGTGGGCATAAGCCGAGGCCATCTGGCTTTCGTTCAGGGACACTTGATGAACAACAGACCCAAGGCCCAGTGCCCCGATCGAACGAGCTTCCTCGCCCGTGAGCGGGCCTCCACCTACAAAAACAAGTTCTAACTCCGGGAACTCAGCGTGGAGTTCCGCGAGCGCGCGCAGCAACGTGGCGGCATCCTTATACGAGCCGCGATTGCCGACAAAAACTACATACTCGTCCGGGAAGTCGCCGATCTTCGGAACGTCGGTCCGGAAGCCTGGGTCAACTCCAAGATAAACGACTGTAATAGGCGTCGCGACATCACCGTAGATGCGCAGCAGATCGTTCTTAGTTGATTCAGAGTCGCAGATGATGTGATCTGCCTTCGACACGTATCGTCGCTTCATCGTTATGAAGTCCAAGCGTCTGCGGGTCTTTGGCACGATCTCGGGGATCATGTCGTGCACCGTCATGACCATCGGGACTCCTGGGTAGTCAGCCAATCCACGCGGCAGGTAAAACGTGCTGTGCACCAAGTCGATTTCGGCCTTCCGACGACCATGGGCGAAGTAATGCCAAAGTGAGTTGTAGTGACTTCTTGCTGGGGTTACCTCAAGTGCCGCTGCTAGGGCCCGGTCGTCCAGCAGGTGGTGGTTAATTACCGGTGCTTGGAGCGGCAGTAGGTCGACACCCAGCGAGGGGTCACTGGTGTATTGCTGTGCGAGTTCAGAGAAGAGGCGGGATATTCCGCCGAACTCTTGGACGGCGAATATCTGCTCGTCCATCGCAATGCGCACCCACGGAGTCTAGGCTTACTCCACGTGCGGGCACTCAGGGTCGGATCAGTGGGCCAGATCCTCGTATTTCCCATGAGTGGCTACATCAACCGGCTCCAGTCGCTGGCAAGTTCGTGGATCCTTGCTGAGCAGCTGGGAGCGACGTTCAGCGCCTGCTGGATCCCCTTCGAATATGTACCCGGCCCTGCATCCGACACCTTCAGCGCGGAATTCTGTTCACGTTATCTGGTCAGCGCGGACCACGTGAGTGCCACCTTCGGCATAACCGTGGACGAGATTCCCAGATACGTTTCCAAAAGCAGGGATGCCGGCTGGGTCAGCCTCCGGGGGCACGATCGTGGGGAGCAAGCACTGATTCCCGAGCTCGTCAAAATTCTCCACGAACAGGAGTACGTCCCCCTGCTCGTTATCGTTGCTGGTGGCACCTTCTGCGTAGGGGACCTCGCAGATGCGAAGACCGGATCGGCCTTCCGGCGAGCCAAGATGGACTTCTACCAACATCTCCCACTGCATGAGGCACTCGAATCCAGTGTCGCTCAGGAGTTAGCGGCCGACCCTCGGCCATATCTTGGGCTGCACCTGCGTTACTCCGATCGCTCGCACCAGTCGCCCATGCCTAGCGCGATAGACCGTGCGTTGCAGCACTCAAGCCAAGCAAGTGGGATTCGCCGAGTCTTTATCGCATCTGATACCGCTAAGGAACAGCGACGCTGGCACGAACGCGTTCGTTCACTTGGACTAGAGCCGTGGAGTGTCAGCCACGAAACTATCGATCGCCGTGATCCGCGCAGCGGACACGCCGCCCTAATCGACTGGCGACTACTTGGAAACGCTGAACGGCTGGTCTATTTCGCCGAGTCCTCGTACGCGACCGAGGCCGCGGTCGCCGCCGGTGCATGGGAGTCCTCCATTGCATTGCGGACTAACGCCTTGCGTACGGCCGGTATCCGCCTTCAGAGCATTGCAGCATCCGGTCGAGGTTGGCTCAGACGCCGCTTCGATTAATTGGTCAGCGTGGCCCGAAAGTATTCGATGGTCTTGGCTAAGCCCGATTCAAGCTCGATGGTCGGCTCCCATCCCAGGGTCTGCTTAGCCCGAGTGATGTCAGGCTGCCGGCGGGTTGGATCATCGGGTGGCAGTGGCAGATATTCAATACCCGGGTTTACCCCGGTTTGCTTGATGACTTCGGCTGCGAGCTCGGCGATGGTGAACTCCCCCGGGTTACCAAGGTTGATCGGGCCGGTGACTTCGTCAGCACTATTCATCATGGCGATTAGGCCGTCAATTAGGTCATCAACGTAACAAAAAGAGCGCGTCTGCTGGCCTTCGCCGTAAATGGTGATCGGCTTACCAGTCAGGGCACTTACAACGAAGTTCGAAACAACGCGGCCATCATGGGGATGCATGCGTGGGCCGTAGGTATTGAAAAGTCTTACAACCTTTATCTTCAGGTAATGTTGCCGGTGATAGTCAAAGAACAATGTCTCAGCCGCCCGCTTACCTTCGTCGTAGCACGCCCGTGGGCCAATCGGGTTGACGTTGCCCCAGTAATCCTCGGTCTGGGGGTGAACCAACGGATCACCGTAAATCTCAGATGTTGAGGTTAAAAGTATTTTGGCTCCGGTGCGCTTGGCGAGGCCGAGCATATTGATCGAGCCATGCACCGCGGTCTTGGTCGTTTGAACCGGATCGCGCTGGTAGTGGATCGGCGAGGCCGGGCAAGCCAAGTGATAGATCTCATCGACCTCGATATACAGCGGGAAGGTGACGTCATGACGTATCACCTCAAAGCGTGGGTTATCGAGCAGGTGGGCAATGTTCTCTTTGGTTGACGAGTAGTAGTTGTCAACGCAAATGACGCTATAGCCATCGCTGAGCAATCGATCACAAAGATGGGAGCCGAGAAACCCGGCCCCACCTGTTACCAGCGCCCGCCCTTTAGATATCGCCATTACTTCCTCTCCGGTATTACTTAAGAACCCGCTGCTTAAAATATCGGTAGGTTTGTTTAATCAAGCCACCTGATGAGGCGCCGAACACCACTCGCCGGCTCCAGGCATCTGCCTTTTCATCAACTTCTACCATGATTGGTCCAGTTGGCAGTTCAATATTCTCGCTCGTTCTTAGGTACTTTGGACGGTCTGACGTGTGTGTCGCTGAGGTGCCCCACCCAATATTGTCAACCAGGTTCGTGTTCGCGGTTGCCGTCAGCATATTTCGGTCCATCCCAGCGAAAACAAATTGCATATCCCAAGTATCAATGGCGCCTCTGGCCATCAGGTCAAATATTGATCGCCAGAAAATGAATCCGCTAACAGAGTGCCCCGACACCTCCCAAAGTTTGCGAGGAGGCATACGCTCACGCCAATCCGAAATATCGAGGTCGTGAAGTACCCAAGATCGCCGCCAGGTGGCCCAGCCCCAGATATGTGGCACCCGGGAAAACCGATATTCGCCCCCGCTGGTTACAAACTCAGGCGGTACGAAATTGCACCCGGAAATTGCCAATACCCGATCGTCATCTTCGTACCTGTCCAATAACTCGGAACAAAAACCGAAGAAACTTGCTTTGGGGAGAATGTCGTCCTCAAGAATGATGCCGCGCTCCTCGTGCGCGAAAAACCAGTTGAGCGCGGCGCTGACCCCTTGTCCGCAGCCCAGATTGTGCTCCTGAAAGAGTGTCTCAACCTTGCAAGGCCAATCGATTGAGTTCACTAGATCGCGTGTTGCGGTAACTTTTTCTAGATCCGTCGGGTTGCCTACCCGCGGGCCGTCAATAGCTACATAGATTTTCGAAGGCTGGGTCTCACTGAGTCGCGCAATGAGCTGGCCGAATAGCTCTGGCCGATTGAAACCAATAAGTAACAGCGGTTCACTAGTCGCCATCTTTTCGCTGCCTGTTTATTTCCTCTTGTAAGAGCGCAACCTCTTCTGCCAACCGCCGAATTCGCGCCTCGTGCCGGCTTAGTTCATAGCTGAGTTGAATACTCACTAGAACAAGTAACACGATGGTGGCGAAGAACAGCAGGTTCACCGGTTCGGCGACACCGAGTATGCCGGTGAGCCAGACCAGAACAGCGGGGAAGATTGCTAGCAGCAGCGCGGCAGCGGAGAAGAACAACCACAGCACCGCATACTTCTCGCGCAGCACCCCGCGGCGTAGCAGGTCGATGACGAAAACGAAAGTGATGAGCGCAGCAATCGCTGCGAGGATATTCGGGGCCATCAGGTTTGATCCCCCTTACCTTGTGAACGACGGGCGAGCAAAGTTGCAATTAGTGCCAGTGTCGCGCGACCCAAGTAAAGGGCTGACCAAAGAGCATTCTTACTCGGCCTCCCAACGGCTCGAAAATACATTGTTACCGGCGTCTCGCGAATAACAAGACCGTTACGAATCGCGATCGAAAGCGAACCGACGGTGTCGCCTAAGTAATCGGCCGGATAGTTGATAGCGAACAAGTTAATTGCGCGGGGGCCCGCTGACCTAAACCCTGAGGTGCTGTCACTGATCGGGGTCTTGGCCATTTTGCTCAGCGCCTTAGACAACAACACCATGGCCCAGCGCCTAGGCCCGCCAATGAAATACATCGAATCGGGGTGAAAGCGCGTGCCCACCACGATGTCGGCTTCACTCAGGCCCGCTAGCAACTTATCCAGATCGGCCGGGTCATGCTGCCCGTCGGCGTCGACCTGCACCAGGGCTTGGTAGCCCTCGCGCTTGGCGTACAGAAATGCGGTGCGCATGGCCCCGCCGACCCCGACATTGAAGGGGAGCGACACCACGGTTGCTCCGGCCTGCTCGGCCACCTGGGCAGTGTTATCGGTTGATCCATCATTGACGACCAAGATCCCCGCCGTAGGCAGGTGCTCTTGCACCTTGGCGATGACATCGGCGATCGAGCCCTGCTCATTCCAGGCAGGAATGGCAATCAGGGCGCCTCTAGGATTCACGAGACACCACGGTAGTCCACCGCTGGCTCAATAAGCGAACAGTGACCCAAGGACTTCAAAGGTCCGGATAGGTTCGTCTGGATCTGCCACTCACCATCACACTCTGCTCTTTCCTCGGCGAAGGCGGGCCCACGACATCTGGGTCAGCGCACCAGCGCTCACCACGATCTGGTTCTTCGGGATTTTCGAGACCCCACCTTGCCGGTCGAGGAAGTCAATTGGCCGTTCGGCCATCACGATCCCCTGCTGGTGCATACCCTCGAGGCACTCGATGAAAAAGGCATACCCACTGAATCCATACTCATGGCTCAGGGCCGCTTTCATTGCCGGTCTGCTAAATGCCCGAAACGATGTGGTGTATTCGGTTAGTCCCATAGGCAAGAGTACGCGGGCGATGGTGTTCGCCCCGTGGCTCAGGAGTTGCCTGCTCTTCTTCGCCTGATGGGTGCCTCCATGCGTGCGTGTGCCGATGCAGAACTGTGCGTTATCGAGGCCGCTGACCACCCTGGGGATCTGACTCGGTAGGTGCGAGCCGTCGGCATCCATCGTGACAAGCACGTCGTAGTCATTCTCGTATGCGTACTGCAACGCGTATAGATGCGCGGAGCTAAGTCCAAGTTTTCCGACCCGGGAGTGCAAGGTGATTTGCGGGAACTCCTTCGACATCTCATTAACAAGTTCACCAGTGCCATCAGGAGAGTTGTCATCGACTATCAGTATGTCGCTGCTCGGCCTGGCCTTGGCGACCTCTTCGATCCACCAACCGATGTTGGTGCGCTCGTTATAAGTGGCGGTGAAGATCAACTCTTTGGTCACTACCGGCCCGATTCTTGAGTTGAAGATATTTCAGTGGCGCGTCTAGGCGGCATCGTGAGCAAAGCACTGCGGGTCACAACGTGTAACGGTAGTCCACGCGCGCACCTGCGACGTACCCCTAACCACCGCCAGAATGCACGGCGTCCACCGGGTTGCTTGCTGGGTGCGCACGTTTTTGTCGTGTAACCGGCCAATTCATCGATTTTCACGACCAAATCGCGCGCACCCAGCGATCGGCTTTTACAACGGCCGAGCCGCCGCCACCACGCCCCGAGCAAACTCAGCCCACGTAGGCACCGCCCCCGGCGCCAAATCCGCCTGCAGGCCCGCCAGCGCCCCCGGTTCGCTGTACTGGGTGAACATCTGGGCCAGTTCGTCCACGCCGCCGGCAACGACCCGCTGGGCCCCGCGCCCGGCCATTAGGTCACCGGCCGGCTGGATACCGTCATAAAGCACCGGGGTGCCAAGGCGGATGGCCTCGAGCACCGGGATGCCGTAGCCCTCGATGCCGATCGAAAGAAAGGCACTGCCCCCGTTGATGATGTCGTGCACCTGCTCATCGGCGGCGTGCTCGATCCAGGTGACGGGCAGCCCTTGGCGGATCGCCAGGCGGATGTCGTCATTGATTGCATCGTCGGACGAAGACGCGCGGCCAACGAACACCAGCTCGGCATTAGCGCCAGCGGCGCGGGCGGCTCGAAAACCGGCGAGGATTTCTTGGGGGTTCTTGCGGGCCTCCATGGTGCCGACGCGAATGAAGCGCGTTGGTTCACCATCGGCTGGCGGATTACCCGCG
>Ga0247837_1007493_pt1 | contig 14453 bp, 3 predicted proteins | sample LaCtaG_2_FD_187115 | JGI IMG/M metagenome (GOLD analysis project Ga0247837, IMG submission 187115) | Freshwater microbial communities from meromictic Lake La Cruz, Castile-La Mancha, Spain - LaCruzMarch2015_14.5m | ecosystem: Environmental > Aquatic > Freshwater > Lake | place: Spain: Castile-La...
TACAGTCTGAGTGCCTTGGGCATAGGTCTGGGCATATCCCTGGTACTAATTGCCCTGTTCACAGTGGCTGGCAAGGCCAAGTCTGTCCTAGGGAAATTGATGGGTGCAGTGGGGTGCGTAGTAGTGGGCGCAGTGCTGTTAGTATCACTGGGAGGAACCGTTTACATGGACTTAGACCTGTGCTTTGAGCAGGGAGGCAGGTGGGCGGTTAGTTTCCTGCCGCTGGTGCTAGGCGAAGTGGTGATATGCCAGACAATCGTTGCTCTATCCCGGGCAGCAGTTCTTAGCCTTTTAGCCTAATTCCGCCTTCCTAGATTTAGTAACTTCCTATCTACAGCCATTTATAGGACTTTTCCATAGTATTTGGGAAGCTCAGAGGACACATTCGGCGGATGTGTTGGTAGAAGTTGCTAGACACGGTTGAAAACTACATTGATTAATGGACTTTGCCTTAACACCCTGACACTAAATCCTGCAAAAACGCTATCTAACCGCAATTGCTCAGAACTAGGGATTAGTCTAGAAGTCTCAGCAGTCCCACTCTAACCAGACCCGCCAGTGTCTGACATATCAGTAATTCCCCGGCCAAAGTAGGCAGGAAATTGAGCGCCCAGCGACCCCCGGACTCCACATATAGGTCTGAAGCCAGGTAAATTGCACTCATTGCCGCTGTGCTAGTCACAAGCAGTAGAAGGAATAGAGAAACTGCCAGAATGATCTTCCGCTGTCGGGAGTGTAGCTTCCCTGCAATGGTAAATAGACCTAGAAGCGCTAAGTCCACTCCCAGTCCTACACCCAGACCACTCACGCAGTATAGAAAGTCTGAATAACCATACTCCGTTTCTCTATCTGCAGCCGCTTCCCATACATACCCCAGTCCAATAACCGTCATTTCCACTACCAAAGTGCCAGTCAACACCGCCACTTTCATCCACCTATACAGTCTCGAAGAGTGCACAAACAGCCCTGTCACACAGTGTGACTCCAGCAGCAGTCTGCAGAAACTCACACTGCTCCGAATTGGCTTGTTAGCGGCTGCTCCAATGGCTGTGGAGTTGACTTGCTCCACAGTGTAGGACTTTTCGAGGACCATTTTTGCAGTCTCAATTTGCCTGCGCTCGATTTCTGCTTGGGTTTTTCTCTTTGCTTCGTCCTCTGAAACTACTAATTTCCGGTCGAAAACTCGGAAAAGCAGCGAACTCAATAGGCCGAAAACCACTACAGTCAGCACAATTCCCATAGGCAAAACACTGAGACTGCCACTCCCCCCATCCGAACCCTTTCCACTGAGCTCAATTCCGTCCCTGTCAACTATGCTCTCACCTGCCTCATTAGAATTGACCTTAGAGGATGATTTCTTCAGTTGAAGATAGATCTTAAAACGGCCTGAGTACTGCCCAGCAGTGGCAGTCACTTGGAACACATAGTCGAATCCCACCTGCATATTTGTAGTGTAAAGTGTTAGGGTGTTGGATGCAACACTCGGAAAAGAGACACTGGAACTAGGAATCGTCTCGATGAAGGTCCAAGCGTATGTGATAAAGCCCATTTTCGTGCAAGTTAATGTGGACGTAGCGGTTATATGGAATAAAGTCGAAGTAATCTGCTTAATTTCTGTCTTCAGCCCGATCGTCGTGCTGCCTGTCACAGCGATGGAAGCGCCTGCTGAGCTGGAACTGCCCAGAGTGTTAGAGACCACTAGGCTTACATCCAGCTTAGTAGTGTCTAAAACGCTATTGGGAAGGCTCAGTTTCGGCTCGGAAGTTACGAAGTTCTGATACTGGTCCAAACTCGCAAGTTTTGGATTCGAAAACACACTCCAGGTAAATATCATTGGGCGGTTCTTGAGTCCAACAGTCCCAGAAGCATCTATTAGTAGTGAAGCAGTGGTAGTGCATATCAAGGAGTAGTTCGGACTTACAGTCAACTTGATGGATATAAGCGGCAGCGGCCCTGTGAACTCGACCACAACACTCAAAGGACTGGGCTGGAAGCTGCAAGTTCCCATAGTCGAGTACAAGTTGATAGAGTTCAGGCTGAGTTCGTCACTGGTAAGAGTGGGAGTGAGGCCGAGGGTCACTGTCACTGTCTTGGCTGCGCTGTCCCAGAGGCAGGAGCAGCCTTTCCCCAGCTTGTCCAAAGCAGTGGGAAGAAAGAGCTGGTCACAGGTCGGCTTCCATCGAAGGGGCCTAGAGAAGGTGATAATCACTTTCAGGTACGAGGAATCGAACGTGGCTGTTATTTCTGAAGGGGTGAAGTAGGGCAAACAGAGCTTACAGACTCCCTCTAAGGCTGCATAGTCTTTGATGCAGTTGCACACTCCGGATGCACTCAATACTGTATAGCTCGTGCATTGGCAGTCTCCACCGGCCGTCATTTCCGCCAAATCCCCACACCTTGGACACCCCACGATTGATGTAGCCTTGGCACAGACATAGGGAGTGTCAATTTTGCAGTCGCTGCCCTTGATGCAGCCATTGGAACAGGTGGACTCGCATATGAAACAGCTGGAACCTGCTTGATATTCTGTGCTGAAGCAGGGATTTAGGCAGAGATTTGCAGTGGAAGAGACGAACCCAGCGGGACAGACAAAGACACTGTTCGCTAAGGGCATTTTTCCATTGTAAATCGACATTTCAGCTATGGAACCGGTGAAAAAGTCCTTGCCAATAGGAAAAAGACTGTAACCTGCGCCTACCACCATCCTTCCATTTCCACCACTTTCCATCATCTTCGTGAATAAAAGGTCTTGATACCGCATATCTCCTTGCGAAGCTCGTCCAATTAGCAAAGAAACCACCGTGCAGCTTTTCCCCTGTAGTTCCAACTGAAACCCCACCGAAGTCCACTTTCGACTTCTAGTGATGATGCCCTGAATTAAGGAAATTGGACTAGTGGCAGCAGGGTCTTTCAGTGAACTGGCAGTCCACTCGAGTAAAAGTCTGGCTTTGTCGGTCACACAAAAGCGGAGAAGTTGGTCATTTGATGCAGTTTGGAGGGAAAACAAGCAGCCGAAAAGGGAGTTGTCGGTGGATCTGATCCAAAACTCCATACTGAAAGTCGCGCCTAGCAGTAGGCTGCCAGGGTCTAGAGCGAAGGCTTGGGTGCCATTGAAATAGCGGCCTTGTTTATAGTAAGGAAGGGCCACATCTTGCGTATTGTTGGCCTGCAATTGAATTCCGCCGACTTTATCCTTCAAAACAGCACCTGTCGCAGTAAAGTCATATTGGACGATGAGGCTTTTCTTTGCCAGGCAAAAGCCTCTGATGTTTACTTGGCCTGTCGGACACTCCTTTCCGCAGTATACATTGTCGATGAGGACGGAAGGGGCTTTGCAGGTGAGGCAACTCAGCCGCGAAGGGCTGTTGCAAGAGAAGCAGGAGGAGTCGCAGAGTTGGCAGTTGGCAGAGTTGGAATTGGGGAAATAACCGTCCTCACATCTACAGGAAGTCGGGAAAGTCGGAATTTCGCCCACTGCATTCGCCCAGCAGCCACTACACCCTGTAATTCCGCCATTAACACAGAATTTGCAGGTCACATGGCAGCCAGTCACTCCGCAATTCGCCACACTCGGCAGAGGCACAGTCCCACTCACACAGGTGCAAGTGAAGTTCGACAGTTCTGCTTGGTCGAAACAGGACAAACAGGCATAACTTCCAGCACCTGAGCAGGTCCGGCAGTTAGTGTGGCATTTCACACACTGGTTTGAGGCAGAAGTAGGGAAATAGAAGGTTTCCGGGCATGTGCAGGAGGAAGCGACAGTGAGTACTGCAGGTGCGTAGCATTTGATACAGGAAGAAACCCCTAGGCCGCTGCATTCACTGCATGGAGGAGTACACCGATTACACTTTTGCGCCTCAGAAAGATAGAAGTTCGCAGCACACAAGCACACCCCTGGACTGGAAGCCAGCACTTGATTAGGAAAGCAGCTAATACAAGAAGCGTACGACCCTCCACTGCAGGTCAGACAGGAAGGGTGGCAGGCAATACAGGCTTCAGTGACTGATTTGAAGGCAGTGGAAAGACAAGTGCATGTGCTGTACGATAGTCTGGACACTTTTATGTCGCATTCTGTGCAGAATTTGGCGTTTTCTTTGCAAGCCAGGCAATTAGGAGAGCAGATTGAGCACCTTCCGGGAACTCCGCTCTCGAAGTAGCCTTTGATCAGGCAGTAGCAGCGGCCGGAGACGAGGGAGCCGCCGTCGTAGCAGTCAGTGCACTGCGTCGCTCCAGTTCCCGTGCAACTTTTGCAGGAGTTGTCGCACACTCCACATGTAAAGTCCGATTTCAAGTAATGCCCCAAGTTGCAAAAACACTCTCCCATAGTTTCCCCACTTCGCAAAGACGCACTCCCCTTGCACGTCAAACAACTAGCCGCAGAAGTCCCTTGGCATTTCTCACACATCGGATGGCAGGGAACACAAAGGTCCATAGCAGTGTTTCGAGTGAAGTTGTCGTTGCAGAGACAAGTGTTAGATTGGAGAGTGGAGTTGCTTGTGCAAGTGAGACAGTGGGTAGTTGTGAGGCAGGTGGGACAGGTAGGGTGGCAGGGGAGACATCTTTTGGTGATGAGATCCTGACTATACCCGGCTTTGCAGACGCAGGAGCCGCTAGCAAGCAGGGCATTTTCATAGCAATCCGAGCACTTCGTAGCTTCCGCTCCAGTACAGAACTTGCAAGAGGCATCACAAGGCGAACAGGTATAGTCCTCTTTCAAAAAGAAGCCCGCATTGCATAAGCACATCCCCACCGTTTCCCCACTCCGCAACGCCGCATTACTCTGGCACGACAAGCAAGTAGCGGCAGTGCTGCCTCGACAGTCCACACAAGTGGGGTGACAGCCTACGCACTGCGTATTATCAGGACTGCGGAAGTAACTAGTGTTACAGGGACAGGATCCAGTACTGAAAGTAGCGTTTTCAGTGCAGGTTAAACATTGGGTAGGGGAGGGGCCTGAACATGTGAGACAGGTTTCATCACACAAAATGCACCTTTTCGTAGTGATGCTTTTCTTATACTCAGCACTGCAGACACAGTCCGCACCTACCAGACTAGCGTGTTCATAGCAACTCAAACACCCTGTGTCCGAGCAAGACTTGCAGGACAGGTCACAATTCAGGACGCAGTCTTTGCCGGAGTACCCGTCGTTGCATGCACAAAGTCCATTCACGCAGTTTCCCTTTCCGAAGCAGCCATTAGGACAAGGCATTCCGCAGATCTGGTCGTAACTCGGACAGTTGATGAATCCGGTATATCCTGGTATATTAGTGACCTGTCCTCCGTTTTTCGGACATTGAATAGTGGTAGTCCCCATTAGAACAGCGGCGGAATCGCCTTGGCAAGTGACTTGGTGGCAACTTGCAGAGTCAAATAAGACATTAAAAAGCGAATTGATGTATCTGCCAGTGAAACAGCGGCAGTTCGGGCACGCCATCTCTCCGAATAGTAATGTTTCAATGAGAGGAGCGGTAGGACTCATTCCAGTGCAATCGCCATTGATATAGGACTGGACATATGGACAGTACGCAGCATCACGGTCCGCCCCGCCCCTGTTTGGATCTGAGAAATACTGAAACTCAGTAGGAATCGGTGTATAGTAGTCGCCTACGTTGCACAAAGCCTTTTTCGTGTTAAAGTCCCCACACATTTGCTTGTTGTCCGCTGCACAGTACTCCGGAAACTGCGGACTTCCATTGGTCACACAAGCAGTGGAGAAGAAGCTGCAGCCTCTATCCTTCCCAAAGCTTACCAGGTCTGCAAACGCGTAATTGACACTATACCAGCCGGAATCTTCAAAAACCGCCATTAACACATCAGAGAAAACCGCCTCCCGCCCTGGAGTCCTCACCATTACGTCTTTCAGCATTGTCTTTTTACTGAAGTGGCAGAGGTCGTCGGAGAGAGGGATCCCTTGCAGAGTGGAGCAGCTGAAGGCGGTTCTGGCCTTGATTAGAGCCATGGGAGTGCTGAGTTCCTTAGAGCCGGAGGGATTTGAGGTTAGTGGGGAGGACTGGAAAGTGCCGTCTGACTTGCGGAATTGGGGGAAAAGGCGGCTTGAGAAAGCCAGGATGTGAGCGAATTCATGTCTCAGTAGTAAGATAACTTGCTGGCTATCGAAACTGTCGAAATAGGCAGCGTTGATTTCCAATACGCCGGCTAGAGGACTTCCCTTGCTGTTTTCCCCGTCAAAGGCGCAGGCCGCCGCTCTCGCCTGATACGTAGAGCTGCTATTGGTCGCGTAGACGTATACCACCAAGTCCGCATCCACGATACCAGAGGTTTGATGGTCCACCGGGACCGACTGAGAGCCGCAGGCAGTCTTCGCAACTACCAAATTCTGCGTAAGTTGGTATACAGAAAGGACTTTGGCATAGAAGGCCAGTGCACTGGGCATGGCCTTCGCTATGCCCGCGGTTTGATTCGGAGTGAGGACTGACATGTCCCCGTAGTGGACGGAGATGCGAATCGGCCCTGTGGATGCCCCCCTCTGCAAGGTCTGCGCAGGCTGGCTTTGACTAGACGCCGCTAGAACTGTCGATTCCCACTCGTCAGTCGTGCCGCACTGCCAGCCCTGGGCTGTTGCACTCATAGCGACAAGAATCAGCTTCGCTGCCCACATCTTTTATGGTCTCCAGACTGGCTAGTGCCACTACTACTATGGGAGACACAGAAAGGATGCACACACATGTATTCGCGGTATAACACTGGTGGCGTGTAAGAAGCATAGAGGAGAAAAGTGCAGAATTAATGATTTTGGAGATCTTTGCCGAGACGCGTTGGAAGGCGGTATGCATTGTTAGCAGTGAAGTAGTGAAGGAAGCAATTTGCCAACTTTCTAGAAGTCCTGTGGCGGTATTCAGCTCTTTGAGGCAGTGAGTGCTTTCAAGCCTATTTCCCAGGTAGGTAGAGAAATGGCTGTTTCTCTAAGGAAAAACAACCTCGCAGGAGCTTATATCAGTGCTCCTTCGGTCAAAGGGCAATTTTCTACAAAAGTAGATTTTCTCTTTTCGCTTGTGCTCTTTTGGGAATGACTTGGAAGTGCAGATCTGAAAACAGGCTCAAATTACAAGAACTGTAATGATTTTGGAACAGTGGATTTCCCAGTTCTGTGTAAATTACTAAATTTGGACTTTTTAATGGGAAGATGTCCATTAAAGGACAAAAAGGACTAGAAGATATGCTAAAAGACCAATAATTCCTGCTATATGTGTCTTATCCCCAGCACCTGCGAGATTGGTTCAAATGTTAGAGATAAATCCAATCTTCAAATATGTATGCTGGCGTTAATTGACTATTTGCCTATGTGCAGTTGAGAATTTGCTATCCTGCTAAAACCAGCCTATTTCCTAATACCCTTATCTAAGAACTACGCCTTTTCCCTCAGTTCACTCCTGAACTTCACTCGTCTTCTCATCCACCTCATTCGTCAACCTTCTCCGTCGCTCTGCAGGCGCCCAGGCCAGAGCAGCCAGCACTCCCCGCAGTCTCCTTTCCTTCTCCGAGGGGTACAAACTGCTCGTGCTCAGAATAGAGCTGTTCCGGTCCTCATAAGCAGCTGTATTCACCTCATACGCTTCTGCGGTTATAGCTGCATTTTCCTTCTTGCAGCAAGTTTTGCGGAAGAATGAGACTATTTTTCCTCGTATGTCCAACAAGAAACTGACCACTCCGCAGGCCATTGCGCCCATGGACAGGACTACGATGGTCCAGCCTAGTTCGAGGGTGCCGCTTGTTAGCACTTTGATGAGGAAAATTGATATGAACAGAAATAACGTCTGGACTTCTGTTAGAATGCGGAGAAACCGCTGAGCTGCGGAGTCGTCGGGTCGGTAGACCACTACAAAGGCGGTAATCCACAGGGAGGGAAAGATTAGTCCCAGACACAGCCACTTCCCTGGGTCGAGAAAGACCAAAATGAAGGCGTAGACAAACCGTTGTGCGTAGCTGACGGGCTGGAAGTACTGCGCAAACACGACGTCCTCTCTGATCCCATTCACCAGTTTTTCCCACTTCTTCCTCACTCCACTCTCCACTTTCACTTGTGCATCTGGTAAAGTTTCAGAGACGAAAAGATGTTCTCGATTTTTCCGTATAAGACCAAAGGTATACAGCGGGAAAATGACCATTAGGAGCAGAACCGATACTGCCAGGGTCATATTCAGTGCATTTCGGACGTCTGAAGAAGGAACTTCCGCCCTATGCAGCATTGACAAGGAGTTGAGCGTCAGGTCTAAGTACGCAAAGCCGAGGAAATCCAGGTAAAGCGACCATTCGAACTTGGTCAAAGCCCAGGATAACCACTTCGGCTGTTTGTGTATGCACGGTAGAGATATCAAGCGAACTAGCAAATGGAGGCCGAAAAGAAGCACAAAAAGCGACAAAAAGCTGCCGGTTTCTTCAAGGAAATCAAATACTTCAGAGGCACTTAGCCGTCTGCCTGTGTTTTTCCTGGAAAAGAAGTTCGGCAGCATAGACTTCTGGTTCATGCCTGCATACATCCCTGCCATACCCCCAGGCAAACTCACTCCTGTACTGCCTATGAAGGAGAAGTACTGCATCTGTGTGACCAGCGCCATGGCTGCAGAGCTGCCCGCCATCGCCCCTGCAGCCAGCGCTCCAGCCGCTAATGCATTTGTGGACTGCTGTGAGGTGGCGGCCACACTTTGTTCTTCAGCTGAAAGAGTGGATGTGGAGTTGCTGGGAAGCTCGGAGTCAGTCGTGTTGGGACTTGCTTCGTTGGGATTGATCAGAACTGCACCTGCAGGCGAGGGTATTAGTAGAGAGGAAACACTGAGTGAGGCTCCGAAGATGTCGAAGATGTACTTGGGGTGGGGAAAGGAAAGGTGGAAAGTAGTGTTAGTGTACCAGGGTCCTCCGTGTATTGAGACTAGTAAGGGAACAGCAGTTTCCACTGCCCAGGTGAGATTCGACTCAGGCTCCGTCGCAAAGGCCAGGTCCCCAGCGAGGAAAGGATATGTGCAGTTGTGATTGAAGGATATCAGGTACTTGTGGTCGTAGGGACTAGAAACTGAGGCTGTGAAGGGCTGTGCACAGGATGGACAGTCGACACACTCGCCTTTCAGGGTTAGGTGCAGACTGGAGATGCACGATAGGCAATTCACAGAGTCTGAGCAGGTCAAACAGCCTGCTTTACACCCTAAGCACTGCTGACTGACAAGGAAAAACCCTTCACTGCACTTCCAGCATATCTCCGCATTCGAGCAATTTAGGCAATTCTGCGGACATGCACTGCAATTCGCAGCTGTGGGCGCTGGGAAATAGCCCAGGGCGCATGCGCACTTGCCGGCACTTAGCTGGGCTCCGGCTTTGCAGCCTGTGCAGTCTGAAGCGGTGCTGCTTTTGCAACTTGAGCAGGAAATATCGCAGATTTCGCAGGAGTCCGTTTTCATATAATTCCCAAGCCCGCAACCACAATACCCAGGCACACCTTGTAGCAGTTGCAGACTACCCACACACTTCGTACACTGGTTTGCACCTGCATCTACACAAGTCAAGCAGTTGACATGGCACTGCAAGCACTGCTCAGTTACTGAATTCGGCACTTCCCCGTTCGGACAAGAACATGAGACGGTCGAACTCCCGATTAGTTGCAACCCTGTGGGACAACTTGTGCATTGGGTGGGAGCGGGACCAGTGCAGCTTTGGCAGAATTGAGCACAGGACTGGCAGGTTGAAGTCCCGCTCTCAAGGAAATACCTGCTTTTGCAGGTACATTGGCCAGCGGAGAGGTTGGAGTTTGAGTCGCAGGAAGTGCAACTTTGAGGTGAAGAAGTGATGCAATTGAGACATAGCGGTGCACAGGCAGAGCAGACCAAAGCGCTGGGATTGGGGTAGAAATGCGGCGGACAGATGCAAGAATTAGGAGCCACATCTGCTAGATTGGCAGGCGAGTAGCAGGTGAGACATCCGAGGAGTCCATCGGAGAGACAGGATTTACAAGTTGGATCACAACTTTGACAGTGGGAAGAGTCAGGATTTGGGTAAAAGCCAGGTTGACAGAAGCAAACGCCGCCTTGAGGCACAGCATTTGGGTAACAACTAATACAGTTTGAGACTAGACTTCCTTGGCAAGTCTTGCAGGCAAAATGACAGGGCTGGCAATTGATGGCTGACTGTGAGGGGAAATACCCATCTAAACAGCTGCATATGCCTAGGCTTAGCGAGGTAAAGTTCCCACAGGAAATACAGTAGTTTCCTGAGTTACAGGAGAGACAGGAAGGATTGCATTGGATGCAGACGTTTGAAGTGTCCAGGTAGCTGCCTGAATTGCATAGACACGAAGTGCCACTGAGTGTCATTCCAGTTTTGCAACTTATGCAGCCTGTAGCCAAAATACTGTTACAAGTTTCACATGTCTGATCACACTGGCTGCAAGTCCTAGCAACTGTATTCAGAAAATAGCCAAATCCGCATACACACAGGCTTCCTTGAAGTGTCGCTGTGCCGTAGCAACTACTGCAGTCTTTTTCATTTGCGCAGGTCCAACAAGTCGGCGCGCACTGTTTACAGTCAGTGCCTGCCAAGTAGTAAAAACCAACACTGCAGGAGCAGACTCCTGGCCCGTTGCTTGGCGTGAGAATAGCTTGGCCATAGCACGCCAAGCAGGCACTTTCAGCGGCCGCCACGCAGGTAAAACACACACTATGGCAAGGCACGCACAGCGCTCCATCACTAGACAAGTAGAAACTCCCATTGCATATACACGTTCCACTGGATATTGATGTATTCGCCGGTTTGCAAGTAATGCACTCTGTCTGAGTACAAGTCTGACACATTGTGTTACAGGGCTGACATAGGAAGTCTGCATTCTGGAAGAAGCCTGGGTTGCATATACATACTCCGTTCATAGGGAATGCGTTAAATTTACACGTTAAACAGTTGGTTTGTTGGCTGGTGCAAGTGAGGCAGGAAACATGGCAGGGTACACAAGCCGTCAAATCTGCGGGTCTCATATAACCCGAATTGCACATACACGCTCCTCCTGTCATCACAGCGCTTTGCTCGCAAGTCAGACAGCTATTGGCTGTTTCTGCGGAGCAACTCGTACAGGTGACATGGCAAGACTGACAAGCTTCGTTAGTATTATTGCGGAAAGCAGTGGGTAGGCAGTTACACGTAGTTCCAGATAAGGACGCTACAGTAACATCACAGGAAGAGCAGGTAGAGGCAGAAATGTTGCACGTGGAACAGTTAGCGGAACAGGTTGTGCAGAACCCAGAGCCGTTCATGTAATACCCATCATCACACACACATGCGGCACCGCTCAAATGCGCATTAATCTTGCAAGTCAAGCAAGAGGAAGCCGTCGTTCCTTGACAAGTCAGACAGGTCGGGTCGCAAGCAATACAGACGGCCAAATCTCCACTTCTAACATATCCGATATCACAGGAACAGAATTTAGACATAATAAGGCTGGCGTTATTGACGCAAGTTAGGCATTCGGAGTTAATAGGACCTGAACAGGTCAGACAAGTAGCGTGGCAGATATTGGGCGGGGCGCATTTCTTGGTAGTGCTGTTTTGGAGGAAGCCGGAGTCGCAGGTACAGATGTTGCTTGAGAGAGTGGCGTTGGAGTAACAACTTGAGCACTGATCAGCCTGAATTCCTGAGCATTTTCTGCAGGACAAGTCGCAGATAAGTGAGCAGTCCGGTCCTGAAAACCCATCATTACACAGACATTGTCCACCGACGCACTTCCCATACCCAAAACAGCCATTCAGGCAATACCCCGGTCCGCAGATCTGGTCATAGAGCGGGCAGTTGATATACCCGTCAAACCCAGTGATGCTTGTAACCTGTCCTCCCGCTACAGGACAAAGCACTGTGTAAGTGCCTATTAGCACACTCGCTGCGCCACCAGCACAGGTCACCTTATGACATCCAGTGTGGTTCGGGTCGCCTGAGAGGGCATACCCAGACTTGATGTAAGTGCCAGTGAAGCAGCGGGAAGAGGAGCCTGCTTCTTCCCCAAGTATAGCTGCATCCAGCAATGGTGTAGTGGAACTCACGCCTGTGCAGTCGCCATTGTTGTAGGGCTGTACATAGGGACAAAAGTCCGCCAGGACATCACTACCTCCCTGCATTGTATCGGAAAAGTACTGATACTCTGTGGGGAGAGCGCTAGTAAAGGTGGATAAGTTGCACATGGACTTCTTAGTGTTCAGATTTCCGCACATTTTCGTATTCACTGCACTACAAAACTCGGGGAATTGCGCAATTCCGTTCCCTACACATTTACTGGTGAAGAAGTCGCATCCGCGGTTTTTGCCGAAGGTGATTTGGTCCGTGTAGTCGTAATTGACCGTATACCAGCCCGAGTCTTCAAAGGCAGCTAGGGTGATATCTGAATAAACAGCATTAGTCATCAAAGTGCCCACCATGAAGTCATTCATCATTATCCTTTTTTCCCAGTGACTGCCAGCCGTCCCAGTGCCTCCGTCATTTTCCAGCTCCAACCCAGTCAATGTGGAGCAGCCGAAGGCAGCTTTGGCCTTAGCGACTACCTTGGGAGTGGTTAGCTGCTTCACAGGGTTGCCGCGGGTAGTTGTGTCCACTACGGGAGTGGGGTATAGAGTTCCGTCGGACTGTCGATACTTGGGAAAGAGAAATCCTGCGAAGGCTAACGTGTGAGCGACTTCATGTCTCAGTAGTTCGATTTCATGCTCGACTTCCAGGCCGACGTACTTCGCAGCATTGAACTCGATCGTTCCGGCAATAGGGCTGCCCCAGCTGCCCCCGTCAAAGCCGCAGGCTCCAGACCTAGCGACGTAGTTAGAGCCTGGGTCAGTGGTTGCGAAGACGTAGAGGACCAGGTCTACATCAGAAAGCCCAGTAGTTTGGTGGTCCGTTGGGACGGGTTGACTGCCGCAGGTAGTCTGCGCAAGGACCCAGTTCTGGGAAAGAGGGTAGATGGACAGGGTATTGGCGTAGTAGGCGACCATAGTAGGCATCAGCACTGTCTGAATGCGAACAGCCAGGGCAGAAGACAGCTTTGACATATCCCCATAATGGGCGTAGATCCTAATCGGCCCCAAGGTCGCACTCCTCTGAAAGGCTGGCCCGACCTGCAGTCTTCTGGCTCTTTCCACCTGTGCACTGCGCTCCTTTTCCCAGGCCGGCGTCACTCCGCACTCCCACCCCGTCCCCAGTCCTGCCACAAACGCGAGTACTAGTTGGAGCCACATCTTTATTACTCTCCAGAGACATCTGGAAACCCAGAAAAGACCAGGGAGGAGTGCACTAAAAGAAGCTTATTGCCTTGTGTGCGTTCTGTGAATATGCGTTTTGGAGGTTTCTTGGACAAATTCCTAGTTTTCCAGAAGGAAACTAGGAATTTGACATCTGAAAACTACCAAACTCAGCAAGTGCAAAAAGCCTCAACAGTATAATCTCAAAGGACACAAAAATCACACTGCAAAGCTCCCCTGAATCACCTACTCAAAGTTGATTTTGGGACTAAATTATAGGTGTAAGTGCTTGAACTTGCCATAGGCTCTACTCAGCATGCCTGTACGATATGGGAAATGCAATAGGCAGTTTGTGGGATGTGGATGTGAGGAAGGGGAAATTTGCAAGATGTTCTTTCTGAGACTTACAGATATAGCAGCAGTGATAATCGATAAGGCTATTTCTATCCCGCTGCAAGATAGAGGCACAGGAACAGCTCATACCTATGTCTTGCAGGTTAGAGCTGAGTTTAGCTGGAGACGTGCATTTAGTGCAAGCTTCTCCCATTACATGCTCCACAGCTAGCATCGCATAGAACGCAATTTGCGACCGATTGGCCGGGAAAGGCGCCATCAGTGCACTGCCAAGCTCCAGGAAGCAGCTGAGATAATCAGAGTGGCAGGCCACACAAGCTCCAATTGAAGACAGGAAGGCTGAGGATAGACACAGGTGTTGGAGGCTAAGGAAGCCATGGTGTTATCACAGGAAGTACAGTTGGTAGGGAGGTTTGTGCATTCCTTGCAGTTGGCAGAGCACTGCACACAGCTGGTTGACGTCATACTCCCTATCTTTTGCTCTTTTATTATATCAATACATTCACATCGACGCAAAAAAGTGGCTATAACTATTGGAAATCTGGATGTAGAGTTGTCAAATACATATCCACTCGCACAGGGACAGGTGTTTCCCGATAAATTGACTCCAGGATAACAGCTCTTGCAGCCTGTTGGTGCAATTGCTGGGTCCCGCTCCTACACAACTCAGACAGGTCTGATCACAGGGCAAACAACTGGCTCCGTCGGTAGACAAAGACTGACTTCCGCTGCATACACCTTTTCCATTGATTATTGAGGTGCCGACAGCTGAGACATTGATTAACATATGGACCTGAACAGTTTAGGCAGAGCGGACTACAGGAGGCGCATAGGAAGGTTGGGTCATGTAATAAGCCGAGTTACATTTGCAAGTGCAGTTCTTTTGAATGA
>Ga0247837_1007494_pt1 | contig 14450 bp, 9 predicted proteins | sample LaCtaG_2_FD_187115 | JGI IMG/M metagenome (GOLD analysis project Ga0247837, IMG submission 187115) | Freshwater microbial communities from meromictic Lake La Cruz, Castile-La Mancha, Spain - LaCruzMarch2015_14.5m | ecosystem: Environmental > Aquatic > Freshwater > Lake | place: Spain: Castile-La...
TGCCAGAGAAGGTAATGGCGATTGTGCCTCTGAAGAGGCTGCGTAGTGTAAGTAGGCAACTCCCATAATATCTCAGCAAGCATCATCTCAAGCATGGCGACTCAAATTCCCTTACTGCGATATTTGTTTGGCGAATGAATTCGGAAATTACACAATTTCACTAGTATGTCTGGCGACTTTTTATTTAAAAAATTGGGAGAACTGAAACGGTAGAGGGGTATTTGTTGAATTCTATTTGCTCCCCATGACCCGGAATATGATCCGTAAAGAAATCTCTCATTGTATTGCGGATTTTTATAAGGATACAGGAAGAATGGAAGCTGCTGACAGAATTTCCGTCCGGCGGATCTACTGTGCACAAGAGACAGGGATGACGATCGGTGAACTCAGACCTACGTAGAGCTAATAAATAGTATGGATCTCCTCCTTTTTGATGTAGCAGCCTAGTAATGCAGGCAACTGAGTGCAGCACATGGACAAGTGGTTGTTTTCTTGTACGGAAGGCTGGCCAGACAGTCCGAAGAAAACCATCGCGCACATGGATTTGAAATACCTATATGTCTCCTCAGTACGGCTGCAGTTAAGCAGGTTTGGTGCACTAGGCTTGAACATAATGTACTGGAAAGAATAACAGGGTGCTCAAACAGCACTGCACAAAAGGCACTGAGAATCCTATGAGTAAGTCCATAGACATGGAGTGGGTATTGGTGAATAGGACAGCCCAAATGCAAGTAGTCCGCGGCACTAATCCTAGGGGTTTAAGGTCACGTAGCAATCTGAAAGAATGTGGCAGTTATGCCAAGTCGCCCTCTAATGTCAGTTTCTACCATACCTAGTTAAAATTACTGAACCGAATCGTGAGTTTTAATCTATTTTTCCTGGAAGCCGATCTCTTTCCTAATTGTGTTCTCAAAGGACGAAGCGTTTCTGCCTACTTATTCAAGTTGGCGCATTCATAGCTCGGCACTCTAACACCCAATAACTGATGTGGCCTTCTTTATCGTAACACAGCCACTAAAGGATTGGCTGAGCACTGCCATATGTCTTCCCGCGATAATGAAATCCTTCAGTCTAGTAGTCGCTGCGTCGAAGAACCTCGGAATCGGCCTGCACGGCGACTTACTCAAACGCATCCCTGCAGACATGAAGCATTTCCAGAGACTCACCACTGCAGGAACTGAGACCAACACCGTGATCATGGGAAGAAGGACCTGGGAGTCCTTACCGCCAAAGGCAAGACCGCTACCCAACCGCAGAAACGTGGTCATCACTAGTGGGTCTCTGGGGGAAGAAGGAGCGGTGGCTTGTGCTAGTCTCAGGGAAGCGCTGGAAGCTGGAGAAAGCCACATCTTTGTGATAGGGGGAGAAAGGCTGTTCCGGGAAGCGCTGTCGGAAGACCTTGTGAACAGGTGCGCACACATCTACTTGACAAGAATTGCAGTGGAGATGGAGGCTGATGTGTTCTTGCCTGCTCAAGCCAAACACTTGTATGCACCTAATCTCTTCGGGCCCAAATTTGCCCTCACGCATGTGTCTAAAAGCTACTCCCTCGACGGAATTCCCTACGACTTCACTGTTTACACGAATGCGAATTGCACGGAACCGGTGTTAGTCTCTTTCCCCCCACACGAAGAACATCAATACTTGGACCTAATTCGGACCATTTTAGCTTCTCAGGAGCGCGACGACCGGACCAAAGTCGGGACTTTTTCCCAATTCGGAGCACAACAGCGCTGGGACCTGTCCTACTGCTTCCCGCTCCTTACCACCAAAGCAGTGTTTTGGAAAGGCGTCGTGCAGGAGCTGCTGTGGTTTATAAGGGGGGACACTAATGCCAAGCACCTCAGTGAGCAGGGTGTGACGATCTGGGACGCCAATGGAAGCAGGGAGTTTTTGGACTCAAGAGGACTGACAGGGCGAGAGGAAGGAGACTTGGGGCCGATTTATGGGTTTCAGTGGAGACACTTTGGGGCTAAGTATGAAAGCTGTCATAGTGACTACTCAGGCCAAGGAGTGGACCAACTCAAGGAAGTCATCCACCTCATTAAGACGGACCCGACCAGCAGACGGATAGTCCTGAGTGCCTGGAACCCCACCGCTTTGGACGACATGGCACTGCCTCCTTGTCATGTTATGTGCCAATTCTACGTCTCTGGCGACCGGCTAAGCTGCCTAATGTACCAACGTTCCTGTGACATGGGTCTCGGAGTGCCCTTCAACATCGCCTCCTACTCCCTACTAACCTGCCTGCTCGCCCAAGTGACAGGCCTCAAGCCAGGCGAGTTCATCCATACTCTAGGAGATGCACACGTCTACAAGTCTCATGTGGAGGCAGTCACTGAGCAGCTACAGCGGCAGCCCCACACCTTCCCAGTGCTGCAGCTCAACCCCGACATCCGCGAAATCCAAGCCTTCACCGCGGCGGACCTGACACTGGTCGGGTACAACGCACACCCCCGCATCCGTATGGAACTGGCCGTATAGTCTAGGACTTAGCGCCTAGTTCAAACCTATGGAAGTCGCGCACGAAGGCCAAGTTGCGCACGTCTGGGTCGAGGCCCGCAGGCGAAGTGTGGCGCATAGCCTTCAAGTACATGTGATTGATGTAGTCCTGATCCTTGATGCGGTGCACTGTAAAGGTCATCAAGTTCTGTTGGCCGAAAGTGAACATTGCCCTGCTGAAAGTCTCTCGCACCTTCGGAGGCCCGTCGTATATCAGCTGTAGATAGCGGCCTGCGTAGTTCCGCACGCCGCCCATACACACGTATTTCCCCATCGCGCGGTCGCCCAGGTTCTGCAGCTCGCGCACACGCATGGTGGGGTGTTCTTCGAAGACTACACCTAGGATGCGCTTGATGTAAGCCACAGTGTCTTTGGGCGCTTGGGGACGGAGGAGGAAAATGGCCTCGTACAGGGGCATTATTAGCCATGGGAGGGCCCTGTTCCTAGGGGGAAGTGGAACTGCAGGGCAGGCTAGCAAGGAAGCATGTGGAGTAATCAAGCCCGTATAGGTCTATTTCCTGCAATATCAACCACAGCTACCACTCTCCTTCAACACACTTCTCCTGTTTCCAGTGTATTCTATTGCCTCACATACCATGGCCAGTTCCCATTTACTGCTCGCCTATAGTAGTAATATGGGCATGTGCGTGTGCTCGACAAGCGAGCGAATTACCGCACCACTCATAGTCACGCCTCCAGTTCCCATAGAAAACGCAAGTAGACTCGACCCTGCTATCAAGCGCAAACTGATTGACTTGAAGAAGGTGAGAAGTGCGCCTGTGCTATGCCTAGAAGTCAATGTTCTCTATAAGCGCAGAATTGAGGGACACAATGATATGACAAGTGAGACGATGTGTTCTCCTAATACAGCGGAAGACAAGGAGCAGGTTCTGCGGGTGCCCTTCAGTAGTCTGCAGAACTAGCATAATGACATTATGTTGCAATGAATTGGCAGTTCTACGGCCTGCAAGTTGGCATAAAGCCGAGGGAGTGGTTCTGATTGCAATGTGAAGAGACTACTTTTGACACTGTTGAAGCCCAGTGACAAGATGAATGTTGTGTCATTTGGTCTGCCCTGAAGCTTTTTAACCTAGGCTCTCGGCACCAGCACTATGCCAATCTTGGTGCTCGGCACCGTCACCACACTGAACTTCGGCAGCACTGGCAGCACTTGTCCTTCCGCGAACTTGAAATTGTACTTCTTTAGCAGGTTCCCCAGCACTTCGCTCGCCTCTAGGAGAGCCAAAGCCTTGCCTGGGCAGATGCGGTTGCCAGCGAAGCCGAAGGGTGAGAAGGACAGTGCGTGTCTCAGTGGGTCTTCAGCTTCGAAGCGGGCAGGCCAGAACTCTCCCGGGACTTTCCACTGTCCAGGGTCTCTTAAGGCCTCGCACAGGGAAATCATGATGAAGGAGTTTTTGGGAATTACGTAGCCTTCCTCCAGCTCCACCTCCGCCTCCGGGTTGCCGCGGCCTTGGAAGTTGACAATACTGACCATGCGCAAAGTCTCATCAATGACGTTCTTGAGGCAGTTCAAGTCCTTGACATGTTCGTGAGTGACAGCGCCGGATCCCGAGCACTTTTCGTCCAGTTCCTTCTGCACATAGGTCTGCCACTGCGGGTTTTTGGCCAAGTAGTACATGCCCCAGGAAATCAGACAGGCAGTCGTGTGCACTCCAGCAGCCATCATGAAGGAAATATCCGCAAATACGACGTTTTCGTCCTTCTCGTTTTCCAGGATGTAGTCGATGAAGAACTTCTCTCCCTTCGGTGGGTTCCGCTTGCGCTCTTCCTCCAGGTCTTTGCAGGTCTTGCGCAGTATAGCGATGCAGCTTTCCAGCTCCTCCGCGGACTCCTTGGACTTGATCTGCCACATCGCAGCTGTCAGCGACCGCCAGATCTTCTCAGTGGCTTGCGCCAAGTCGTGCAGAAACTCCTTCTTCTTGATCATGGCTCCGAACAGAAAAGCATTCACGACCTTCACAGTGGTGTCGATTGCGAACTCGAAGGCGTCGATTTCCGTGCCAGACTTGGCCCAGGCTTCCCACATAGGCATGAGGTCGGAAACCACCAGTTCAGTGACCACTTCGCCCCGGGCTTCCACGGCCTTGTGCTGCAGGGGTGGGTTCCACCACAGCTTCTTGCGGCGCTGGTACTCCTCACCGTTGACAAAGATGAAGGCTTCCTTGGTGGACACGCACTCAAAGACTCGGGACACGCCGTAGGGCCGGTAGGTGCAGTCGCTCAAAGCCTTCGAGTACTTGGGGTTGCCCACCACTACGCAGTAGTCCGTGCCCCACCAGAAGCTGAAGACAGGGCCGTACAGACTGTGTCCCCTGAGCACAAACTCCACCAGGGAGCCGCTTTCTCTGAGGAAGGGGATGCTGCCCAGCACTGGGTCTTTCTTGGGGAAGCCGGGGATTGCGCGCTTGGACTTGCCACTGCTAGAGCCGAAGAACAGTTTGATGACCAGCAAACCCACTATCAAGGCCACAGCCAAGGGCACTAGGAAGTCCGTGATGGCCATTTATCACCACCATTGCGTAGTATTCGTTTCAATCCAATCTAGACTTATATACAAAGAGAGCCCGCGAGAGAGGAGAAATGCAGATAATTCCTCAAGCCCAGTCTAATACCAATTACAGCGCAAGTCGAAAATTGCGTGCAGGACTTCCCTCTGTGTGCAGCATTTCCTTGGTTTTGGCCAGCAACAGGCGTTCAGTTCGCCTTCTTTCCCGCTTCGCTTCCACTGCTTTGTCCTCCTTGGCTCCTCTTTGGGTCGGGTGACTCGTCAAAGGCCTGGCTTCCACCGTCAAACAACACAGCGCTCTTGCAGGCTTCCGTTGAGGGACGCTGCGGAAGTGGTTGGGAGAGAGGTGCACGCCTCTGCGACTACTCAGGCCTCTCCACAGCCTTTGGCCTCGCTTGAAACCTACTGGAACTCGACTGTTGTAGGGTTGTGAGTCGAGGGTAGAGCTGTGCTCGAAGGAAAGGACTAGTGAAGACTCGGGACTGATATACGAGTTGCGAGGCATTTGCTTGAGTGGCCTCGAGACCAAGTTCGATACACTTCTCCGGAAGAAGTCCATTTGACTGCACTGCCTGGCTCTCAGCTTCTCAATAGGACTGAGGCGTAGACTGCTGACTGAGTAGAGCGGAACCACACGAGAACTCCCTGCGAGGTTCCAAGTCAGCAGTTGGGTTCCATATGCTTCCATTTCTTCCTCGCTATACAGACTTCCTTTCATCGGACTTAGAATTCTGCAAGGCATCTTTTCTCTGACTTGATTGCTTAATGGCGCGGAATCTTCTTTGTATGAATATTTCCCGCCTGGGCTGAAAGTGAAAGTCCTGCAAATCAAGCGAAGTGGTAATTAGTGCTGTTTGGCTGCACTAAGCTTGCGGACTGCTCTCAGTGTTCAGAACCACTAGTGGTAATAATCCATGTCTCAGGGGCTATTTGTGGCTGATGGAAGACCCATGCTCTTCACACTTGCAGAGTGTCCACAGAGCGAAGAAGTGCGCCAGATGGTGGAGGCGGAGGGCGGGGCGCTGATTCCGGCCTGGGAAGAAGGCGCAATTCACCTCGTCTCAGTGGGGCCGCGGGCAGAACTCCCCTTTCCCAGGCCTGTGGACCACCCTGTGTACACCTACCACTTCGTCCTGGACTCCCACAACTTAGGAGAACTGCAGGACTTGCACATGTATGAATTAGGGAAAGAAGAGGAAGCGGAGGAAAGCTCCCCCAGCAAAGCCTTCCGAAGCAGGGCGAAGTTCACAGTGCGAGAGGAAGCTGTGATGAGGGAATACATGACGAAGTACCCAGGGCCCTACACCTCTGTGTCCTACTGGACGAAGGCCACTGCGTACGGACTTACAGTCAAGCGGTCTGCAGACACGCTGCGAGACCACTGCAAGAGAATGCTGAAGGGCAAAACCGCCTCCGAGTCTCCCCCAAAGCAGGCCGAAAAACCTGCTAAAAGGCCCAAACTGGGCGAAACTAAACGTCCCTCGCCTGCCCGAGTCAGTCCCCAGCACCCTGTCCCAACTTCCCTGCTGCGCACCTCCTCACCCAGAGTCACTTTACCCACTCACACCGCTCATTCCACTCCTCTGCACCACTCCGACAGTGTGATTTCCGAACTCGCCAATACTCCCATTTCCCTCAGTTCTCGCTTCGAAAACTCCCCTGCCTTGCTTGTAACTGTGAGCAAGCGTGGGAGAGAAGTGCAAGACATGGACACACTGAAGCGCAAATGCATGCGCGAGCAGATCCCCGACAAGTTCAAATCCCTTGTGGAGCGGTGTCAGGAGAGGAGCAAGCACCCGGTCGAGGAGGCAGAAGTGCTGCAGGTACTGATGCAACTGGGGGGGAATGCGGAGGAGACGGAAGAGTACTTCGCAGGGAGCTAGGTTAGGTAAGGTGAGTGGAAAGCACGGGAGTTAGAAGAGAGCGGAGACGAGGGGGGAGTCGGGGCGGGGGCGAGTTGAGGGCTCGGGACAGCTTGAGGGTGAGAGAGCGAAGTACCAGCACACAGTGCAGTGCGGTCCACGACCATACCAGCAGTGGGAACTTCAAAATCCCCCTCAGCACTCCTCCTTTTCCTGCATTTATCACCTTCAGCAAAGCCTCAATGAGCACCCAGCAAGCCACCAATCCACACAGCATCACTTGCACCGCCACAAGTAAACAGGCCAGAATCACACTTTCCAGCAAGAACTGTGCACAGCGCACAAGCCAGCAGGGTCGGGTCACAGGCTGGGGACTCGACTTGGAGACTGGGTACCTGTCTACTCCACTCTCTAAAGCAGCCATTTCCTGGGCAACGTCTCTAGCTCTGCGGATGAGGGTTGGGGAGTGGGTATACAGGCAGCTGTCAGAGGAGCATTCGTCCACTACTGCGAGTTTGCAGGGAACTCCTTGAATGTTGACGCAGGCTCTCATCTCTTCCCAGCACTGGCGAATCCCTTCTTGGTTGTTTTCCTTCTTTAGCTGGTCCAGCTGGAAGGCCTTGCGCATTAGTTGCAGGTTGGGACGGATCTGCCCGACCAGCATAGCGCTCAGGTCATACGGACACGTGACTACCTCACAGTCCTCTAAAGCAGAAACGCACTTCCCACAGAAAACGTGCCTGCACCTTCCTGCTGCCAAACTGCGAGTCTTGCACACGTCCTCTAGACAGTTGCAGCAGTAGACACCGCCTTCCATCTAATATATGGAGACTCGCACGTTGCTGTCCAGTCTCCAGCCTGCACTCAGCACTGTTGCTCTGCTCACTCCGCAACGGTTCAAAATGAAGCTGTCAGTTCATATGAAGCTGCTAAAGGATCCTTCGCCGTCCACTGTCAACCTGTCACTTGATACCTTTAGCTCGGTGGACACAGGGCAAATACTACCGCTGCACCCTATTCACAGCTCCAATCCTAACCTGCGGGCGAGACTCCTTCGCCCTGCGGATCTGCGAGAAAAGCACTTGACTCTCTCACTGACATACGCACAAAGGAAAAGCAGGAGAAGAAAAGTAACTTCTTTGGTGCACAATCCTTTGACACGAGGACTAGCCAAGTACAGGCAGGCAGGGGAAAAGCCTTTGGGAGTGCTGTGTCCTGAGAGAAAGCAAGTCACTGCACATGTACGAAGTGTGTCGCTCAACCATAGCATCGGAGTTGACACTGTCAGAAGGACGAGGACGGGGCTCACGCCTGTGCGGACTGGGAAAGTGCCCCTAAGAGGACATTGGGCGCCGCTGGGAGACACGAGAATAACAAGTGAGGCGGCAAGACATCATTGAAATAGCTCATTGTAGTGCTGATTAATAACCTTTGTGAGTAAAAGACTGGGTTGGCTCTAATGGACCTTGCAGACAAATGGACATATCGACTAATCTACTGCTATAGCTAAGCACTGGCTGATGCTTCAGAGAAGGAAAGAGCTAGCAAAATCCCCAACTACTTGAGTAGATGAGCTGCACTAGAGATTTATTTTCCGAACTTCTTTACTATATTTGCGCGTCTGTGTATGTATTAGCCAACCCTCATATGGATATATCCAAGTAGCCCTTTCTCAGTTCTCTAAAGGAGCGTAGCATACGGTTAAGTTAGCGAAGTAGGCAATCAGTGTGAGGTCCGACCCCATCTCTGTCAGTTATGCAAATAATGGGGAATTCTGCCATAGTGGCTGCCTACGAATTCGAAGAGTCCAAGCCGAAGCGTTCCTCCCTCTGCACTGTACCTCCCACTTAGAGCTGCTTCGGTTCCGTGCCCTTCGACAAGGGCGAGTTCGCCATACACAAGCAAGTCGGCATCCCCAGAGGCCGCATTAGTCCTGACGCTATGCGCTACTTGACTACTACGGAAGCCCATCTGATGCTGCTTGCTGGGCAGCCCAATGCTTCCTTGCTGGAAGAGACACTGGCGAGAGGAGTGAAGGTCGACACATATGATGAAAACAGGACTAGTCCGCTGCACATCGCTTGCAGAAGCGGGAACCTGGCAGTAGTCACAACACTCCTGAACTGCGGGGCGTCTGTCAACATCACAGACTGCGCAGGCTGGGCGCCGCTGCATGTGGCCAGTTACTGTCGTCGTTCCGACATTGTCTCTGTCCTGCTGCAGAGAGGCGCAGACCCCACGATCGCAAATGCAAGAGGTGAAACTCCTTGGGACATCGCTTCCGACGAAACCACCCAAAGCGTCTTCCAAGACTTCTACAAAGAATGCGACGACTCCCGCCGCAAGAAGCCCGCAGAAGACACCTACATCCCTGGCCCGCTCAACCTCAGTGCCTTGGAAAACAGCCAAATGCAGGACAACTTCTTCAACCCTTCCCGCCAGCCGCAGGAAAGCAGAGGCGACTTAGTCCATATCCCTGAGCCCTAGCTGCTTGCGTTAAGCACTAATCATTCGTCTGGCACGAGCCACTATGCGGGCGTCTATTTCCCCCTCCACCTGGTACTTCTCTATGTCCTCCAGGGCAGTCCGCAGAGGGGCTGGATTCTTGCCTTCCAGTCCAGCCTTCAAATTCGCGTTCACAGCGGATACCACCATTTCTGTCAGTTTCGTGCGGCCTGTGCGGAGGAGCTCAGCAGCACAGTGGGACTTGATAGCTAGGTCGAGGGCTTCGCTGAGGCTCAGAATCTCTGGGGCGAGAAGAGCTGTTTTCAGCTTGAGTGTGGCTTCACGCGACTGGTCGAAGGCCAACTTGTACTCCTCACGAGTGCCTTTGTAGGCAGCCAACAGTGCTTCCAGGCTGTTCTTCCCTTCCTCCAGTGATGTTTTGGACGCCTGCAGCTGCTCCGCCAGTTCAATTTGCCGCTTCTCTCGACAGCTCTTCCGCTCTGCCATTTCTTCCTGCCACTTTGCCACTTCCTCCTGGTTGCTGGTCTTTATTTCCTCCAACTGGTCCGCTTTCAGCTGATTCTTCCCCACGAACTCCGTGTTATTGACCACTAGTCTGGGGCCATTCACATGAGTCAGGAAGTCCTTGATTTCCCGCATCATGTGGTTTTCCGGCTTGGGAATTTCGACAGGGGCTTGAATCAGCGCTTCTTGGGCCTGAGCGGCTTCTTTTGCCTTTTTGTCATCCTTCGCTGGAGCCTTGCCTTTGGCTTTCGGGTTGGACTCTGCCTCTTTGCGAGCTTTGCGTCGATCCTCCCAGGAGTCCTTAAGAATGGCTCTTTCCGCATCGCTTAGAGCTTCTCCCCGGGCGGCTTTCTGGGCCAAGGTGAAGCGGAGGCGGGAGTTCTTGGCCTGGTCGCTGCGGCCTGGCTGGACTGTTTCCCACCCCTTCCTAATGGCGTCCTCCTTGTCTTCCTTGCGAGTGTCTCTGACGAGCACTACTGTGTCGCAGGCAAAGACCCGCACTGCCCAGTTCACGCCCTCGTTGTCGGGGTTCGTGACTGCGGCTTCAGGCCACTCCCGCAGGTCGTAGTAACACACAAGCAGGTACGCCACTCCGACTGCCAGGCGGATATGTTGGAAGTGCGCCTGGTTCCTGCCCTTCGTCTTCAGTCGCAGTTGGTCCCCTTCGTACAGCTCCAGAATTATAACTTTCGCCTCCAGCGGGGCTAGTTCCTCTGTGAAAACCACCTCCTTGCCTTTGACTTGCGAAGGCACAGGCAAGCCTCCCCTCCGTAGTCGCACATGCAGACTAACCGGTGTGTCGTTCCCCACAAACAAGTGTTCCTTCATGATAATCCCATACTTATTCGCCTGGTACAGGTCTGTGAACTCCACCGGGTCCAGCATTTCCACCTGCTCCAAAGCCACAGAGCCTGGAACCTTCTGCAGCAGGTCCAGGGCGACTGAGCCCTCCGCCGCACTCACCAGCGGCGCCCCGTCCAGCACCAAGTAATACCCACTGCCATTCGGCTCCAAACACAGTCTTTTCGAACTCAAAGTCTTGAGGTTGAGCAGCATCTGTCCGCCCGACTCCAGTGCTTCTCTTTCTTGGTCTCTGTTCACTAGGAAAAGCCGCATGGTGGACAGGAGGGCGGGCTGCGACCCGGTTAGCTTCAGTAGGAACGGCTCTGCGGATGTGACTTTCAGCTCGAACTTGGCAAGGACGTAGTACATTCCCTTGCACATGGGGGCGTACTCCCACGTCATTTGCTCGCTGCTCCAGCCTTTGGACACCAAGTAGTCGAGTTTGGACATGGTTTGGAGCGGCAAGTTGGAACAGACGAAGACGGAAGCGCCGCAGGGAGTGCAGTTGCAGGAGGGACGCAGCACCAAGGGTTCGTCTGCAAGCTGAAAGCTGACTCGCGCCACCTTGATCCCCGTGGAAGTGAGTTTCGTCTCCCCCGCCCACTCCTCCACACTTTCCGTCTCAAAGTCGTACTTCTGCACCGCCAAAGAAATTGCCTCGGGACTAAAATCCAGACTTCTCGGCAGCATCGGAGCGAAGCCTATCAGTAAGTCCACTGTGTGAGGACTGCCGGGGTCTCTCTTCACTACCCACACTTCGTTTTTCTCATTCGGTACGTAGGCGTTGTTAGTGTCCTGCCAGATGTCCACCATTTCGCTGCGGTTGAGGAAGGAAACGGGGCTGTGGTAGATGATTAGCTCGTGAAAAGCGTTGGGGAAGTCTTCGGTGTTGACCCAAGTGCCGCCCCGCAGTCGCTTGAGAGGCTGGTTTAGCCCGGAAATGGACGCTTCTGGGGGGACGAGGTTGAGCTGGAAGTCTTCTTCGTGGGAATCGGCGTCGAATAGGGCCCTGTCCTCCTTTTCCAGCAAGTCCTCCAACGCCTGCATCTCCAATTGCTGGAAATACTCCCTATTCAGCAATTGCAGCAAAGCATAGTTCACTTCATTGGCAGTCAAAGCGCAGTGCACATTCAGCACAGGGATATTCGTCACAGAGGTCTTCACTTTGAGCAGTTTTTCCACAGGGTGGGCCGCCCTCTCCAGCAGCTTTTGCCTGCGCTCGTCCTTTTCCTTCTCGCGCCGGCCTTTGCGCTTTTGGAGCTCGCGCATGCGCTGGGGACTTTGGTGCTTTTTTAGCTTGCGGGCGGGGGAACTGGCTCTGGCTTTGGCCAGTGCAGTTTTGAACTCGTCCTCTGTTCTGTAGATTTCCTCTCTCCTCACCTTCTGCAGGTCGAAGTCTTCCGGGTTACTAAAGACCTCAAACAGCAAGTAGCCAAAGCCAGGAACCACATTACAAGGCAAAACTCGCTTCTGAAACTCCACCTTTTTGCCTGTAAACATCGCCAAAGCCTGGCCTGCCGCCTCCCTAAACCGCTCAGAACTGCTCTTGTACCTGCGCCGCATCAACTTCGACTCCTCGTCAGGCTGCCCTTTGGCCTTAGTGACAGAGAGACGGAAGTCACCAGATGTGCGGACGTCTATAGTGGAAATTTCGTTGTTGGAGGGAATTACCGGAGTTTTCCCTAAGGAGCAGTGCACTGATATGATGTTCGTCCTGCTCGTCCAGGCTTCGTCACTGAGCAAACTCTTGAGCATCGTCCACTCCTGCTTGGTGATTTCCCCGAGTTTCAAGTGCTGCGGCAGCAAGCCTGTGAGGCTGTATATGAACGACCCGTCGATTTCCTGGTTCCGGTCAGTGATGTACTTATTGACGTTTTGCCAGACCGGAGTAGTGAGTTTGAGGTAGGCTTTGGACAGTATCATAGGCCAGAGGTCTCTGATGATGTAGGACCTGGGCAGCATCAGTCCGTATTTCGCACACCAAGGCATTCTGCCGTCAATTTCCACCAAGCGCTCTTGTCCTAAGTACAGTAGCTTGACCCAGTACTTGCCTGAAGGGTTGTAGACTGGAATGCCGTCGCTTTGAGGGTAAATTCGCTTCCAGAAGTACGTCCCGTCGTGGTTCTTCCAGTCTCTATCGCGCAGGATGGAGAGCTGGGAGCTCAGCCAGGTACTGAAGGAGGAAAGTCGCTTGCCCATTTCGATCTTTTCCAAAGCTACGTCTTTGACCTTCTTGGCAGGCAGGTCGTCAGCGGGGTTTTTCCCTTTCTTCTTGTTGGCGATCCACTTTTCAGTCTCTTCCTGCTTCCTCTTCTCGTGCTCTTCAGGCAACTCCTCTCTTTCAAAAGTCGTCACAACTCTCAGCGAGAAGTCGAAAGCCAGGTCCGCGTTCACCTCCACGGAAGACGTCTCCAGCATCACAGTACTCGCTCTCCTCTGCGTAATTCTCGACAGGATTTCAGTCTCTTCGATGAAGTCTTCAGGTGATTTCCACAGCACTTCTTCGCCCGTTACCATGGACTTGGGGAAAGTGTACTCGAAGCTGTCTACGAACTTGTCAGGTGCGTCCAGACCGAAGTTTTGGGCTGCAGCCGCGGAGTCGCCGGGCCACAGAGGACACAGCGGCGCTGGGCGGATCTCGAAAGGAAAGGAAGAGTCAGCTGCTTCGGGGGCGCGCAGGGGCTGGGGGTCGCGGGGGGGTCTGCCGATGGTGGTGGGAACGATGTCTTTGGCTGCTTTGCCTGTCTTCGCCTTTTGGTCTTTCTTCAGCTTCATCTTTATGACCGAGACATATAGAATTAAACTAGCTGTACTCGGAAGTAACCCCCACCTGCACAGCTAACTGTCCATTAGTAATGGAACCCTCGCACCTTTCCCTCTCCCATCGCCACCTCAGTCCCCTGCCCTCACTCAGCTACAGAGCCACGCTCAGTCCTGAGCTCTTCCAAGAGTCGCTGCGACTCACGTCTGCTGAGAACTTGTGGAGGTGCATGCATGCGGACGAACCCAAGCCGCTCGACCTCTCAGACCATCGAGTGCGGCTCAAGCTGGGCTCCGCAGCCAGTCTCAGCATGTTGACTCAAAGAGCAAATCAGACGTTGGAGCTCTTGCAGCGGCCTGATGAAGGCACAACTCGGCTATCTGCCTCTGGCTACTGGCACTCTCCGAGAGGCAAGCTGCCCTCCGATGTGGACTTCAAGCGAGCAATAGAGAAGTTGGGCCGAGTATACACCCAAGGTGGCGTGGAAACGCTCAAAATCAAGTTACAGGAAGGCAAAAGCAGCGAACTAATGTTAGAGCCTGATGAAAAGCTGTACGCACGTGTGAATCTGCAGGGTCAGCTGTGTCCCTTAGTTCTGACAGTGGGGAGAAGTAGAGGCAGGCTGGTGGCTTATGTTTCCCGAACGGTGCAGGAGCCGATGGAAATTAACTGTGACGCTAAAATCACGGGAGACAGGATTTGGCTGTCGGACCCGGGGATGCGGTTTCGCCCGGGTATGCTGTATATTTGCTTTGTGCCACTTGAGGAAACGACTTTCACAATCTCCACTCAATTCGGCCAAAAGAAGCGCAACATGAAGGAACACTGGAAAGGCGGCCAAATGAGCGCCTTCGACGAAGACTGGGAAAAGGTATTCGGCATGACTCTGGACCACAGGCCGAAACACGACAAAGACTTCGTTGTGAGGAACTTGACAGTCTTCAGAATGGACTCGCCGCAACTAGTGACTAGACAGATTGAGAAA
>Ga0247837_1007497_pt1 | contig 14444 bp, 6 predicted proteins | sample LaCtaG_2_FD_187115 | JGI IMG/M metagenome (GOLD analysis project Ga0247837, IMG submission 187115) | Freshwater microbial communities from meromictic Lake La Cruz, Castile-La Mancha, Spain - LaCruzMarch2015_14.5m | ecosystem: Environmental > Aquatic > Freshwater > Lake | place: Spain: Castile-La...
GCCTTGAAGTCCTTCAACCTCAAGCAAGTCCAAGTGGCGCGCGACACCGGCATCAACAACGCCACCCTGAGTCTCTGGCTTTCAGGGAAAATCAAAGGCGGCACAGCCTAGCTCGACACAGCAATTGAGGCCTGGCTCAGCACTTTTCCAACGCCAGGCCGAAGGAGCCAGTGGCGCTCGCAGCGGACTGCAGCAGGTTTCACAGACTGGTGCAGCGGCTGAATGAGCAAGGGAGGAGCCGTCTGAGTTGGTGCCGATTCGCATAGATGTGGAGAAGGATGGGAGGAGGATACATGAGGCGTTTTGCTGGGATGTGCAAGAGCCGTATTTTACTCCTGAGGCCTTTGCGGTTTTGCTCTGTGAAGACTTATCGCTGCCGCAGCCTTTCCAGCATGAAGTTGCAGATAGCATCCGGAAGCAGCTCAGGAGGCATGAGCGCTATAGACCCATGGTGCCACAGTGCCTCAAAACACTCGAAATCGACAACATTGCCTTCAAGGACAGGTTCGTGTGGGATATTAACAACAGACGGAACAGCCCAGAGGCGTTTGCGTGGACCTAGGCTTAGGACCCGAGATGGCCACGGCTTTAGCACATGCAATTCGAGAACAAGTGACTTACTACCAGAAGAAGGAACAAATGAGGGGCTCGTCAGTAAGACATACAACAGCTAACGACATAGCCGACTGCCAAGAACTGTGGTTCCCAACCGATACGAGTAGGCCCTAAGCTAAGCCACATCAAATCTCAGTGCTTGGCAATGGGGATATGTTTCCAGGGGATTTCGTCACGTAGAGCTTTCTGGGTAGCCAAACCTCATTACAATTGGGTTGTATTGCCGATTATCATTGTAGAAATAGTTGCTGCCTGTGCATGTTACCACGGCGATTCTACTGAAAGGCTACTAAGCCTGTTCTTCTACTAGACCTTGTAAGGAGGGCGTTTGGTTGCCCATCTGGCCTCTGCGCTTGAGTGGTTTCTTCTCCGTGTCTTCCTGGGCACTGCTACTGTCTTGCGGGACCTCCTCCAAGGCCTTTTGGATGGACTCCGCTTCCTTCTGCAGCAGCAAGTCAATGTTTTCCTTGAGCCCCTTGGTGATCAAGTCTTCCTTGATGTCTGGGAGAAAGCCGACCCAGGCAGTAGTGAGGGGCTTGACGACTACCTCAATGAAGCCGAGTGCGCAGGAGTAGGGGTTGGTAATGGTGCGGTCGTAGAAAATATTGGAGGGCTCCATGCCCAGATGCTTCTCCAGGTCTCCCTGCTGGTAGATTTCCTCCATCATCAGTGAAAGCCACTTGAAAAACAGGTCGTGAGGCTGCATGGGGTTGCCCACATCAGCGATCAGCAGCGCCATGGAGAGCACTACATCCTTGTCCTTCTCGTCATTAGGAAAACTGCTCCGCGATAGATGAGTGAGGAAGGTGCCGAGCACACGCTCGTGCTTGGACAGGTCTGTGGACATCACCATCTTGATCACTAGCACGCGCAGCAGCCAGAACTGGTCTTCCGTGAGACTCATAGTGATGTCGCAGTTCTGGTCCATCATGATGCCAAAGGCAGCAGCCAGGTGATGGTGTTCCAGCACGGAGTGGTCGTTGTAGCGGATAGCCTTCTTGTTCTTTGTCTTCACGAGGAAGCCGTTGTTCACTCCAGGGTGTTGGAAGTCGTGGATCACGGAAGCGATCATGGAAGCCATGATGTCCAAGTCGGAGATGTACTTCATCACTCCGCCTGTGAGAATGAAGTAGTTGACTCGGTGAGCTACGTCCACAGCGTGCACCGCGTTGGTGAAGGGATTGGCGCTTGCGTATCCCTTGTAGATTTCCATAGCGAAGTGTTTGAGGTTCAACTCGGGCACTTCGAACTTCCCCATAATGTTGTAGAACTGGAAGATGCGTGTGAGGAAGTGCGCAATCATTTGGTCCCCACAGATTTCCGCGTACTGAAAGGCATTGAAGCGCCACTTGCCCACGTCATCAAAGATCTTTTCCAACTGAGAGTGGGTGCGTTCCGGCATGTCCACAATGGCTCGGATCTGTCGGTCGAAGTCCTCCTTGACCTCGCCTGGCTCGCCGTCTCGCTGGCGCTCGTACAGGTAGTCATCCAAATCTCTGTCGAACCACTGCAGTGGGTCACACGCCGCCGAGGTAGCGAGGAGCAGCCACCGCCTCGAGTCCATGTCGATGGCTGTAGTGCCCGAACCTTTGTCTTGCGACTGCACCAGGTTCACTTCGTAGAGTTTGTTCGTCTCTATGATGTTGATGGTCCAGGACAGCTCCTTCTTCTGCTTGGCTGTGAGTTTCTTGATGCTGCGCAGGTCTCTGAGGATGAACAGCGCTTCTTCCAGGGCAGTAGTAAACTTGCCCCGAGACTTGCGCTTGCTGGAGTTGTTGACTTTGCGAAAGACGACCAGCAGCCTCAATAGTCGCATGAGTCTCAGCACAGCCAGTCCTCCAGCCGACACTCCCACGAAGAAGAGGCAAAAGCTGAGCACGACAATGGTGGTGTCGAAGATGTTGAAAGGGTCGAGGAAGAACAAGTAGGACACAGCGAAGATGCGCATCAGAATTTCCAGCAGGAACACACTGATAAACGCCTGGTCGATGAGTGACAGTATGTAGTCCTCTGCCAGCAAGTCCCCGAAACTCAGCACAAACAGCACGAACACGGCATACACCAACAGTAGGATTAGGGAAACCGCCTGAAAGGCCGGCGTTTCCAAGAGCTTGTTCATTCCGGAGCGCCAACTCTGCCAAGTCCTGTCAATGTGCTGGTCCTTCCACAGCGCCTCCACATAGTCAGCCTCGTTGGACTTCAAATAGCCGCACCGTCGCAGCAAAAAGTACCACACGCCAATGTGGAAAAACAGACTCTTCCCCTGGTCGATGAGGAAGGCAAACACGAAGGTGAGCCAGAAGGACAGCGTAGGGCCGTAGACCGTCACCTCGGAGGACTGCCACGCAGCCAGTAGAATCACCACCAGCGTAGACACCAGCACTAAGACCTGCAGTGCGCACTTCACCGAGGTCTCCGCCAGGCTCGTTTTGTTCACCACCTTCGTGCGCATGGCCAGGAAGATCAGGAAGTGGTATATGTACTGGAACACGTTTCCGATTGCTATGCCGATGAACACATAAGCCACGCTGAACTTAATGCTCCCACCCACTTCGTTCATCACGTACACGTCTTCGCAGTCTTCCGCTGGGTTGACACACAACAAATCCAGGTTTTGGCTCGGGTAGTCGCAGACGGGACGACCGTCTATCGAGTAGTTTTCGTCTGGGACGTTGGTGCGACATGAAGGAAAGCAAGTGTGCACGCGTTCCTGGCGAGAGGAATCGAACTCAGATATGTCGAACGAGGGGTTTTCCGCCGCATACTTCTGGCAATCGAGCTGCCCTTCAGAGCCGCCGCGCTGGTAGAGGTAGAGGTCGCTGTAGGTGTTGCCTGCGTATGTGAGTGACAAGCCTTGCGAACGACACAGCAGGTCAGGGAAGAAGTCGCTGTTGCAGTTGTTCATGCACTCTTTCCTTCGGTCGCATATGTCGCTAAGGTAGTTGCCGTGAGTGCCGTAGAGGAATACAATCGTGCACAGCAGGATGCCCTGCAGGGTCAGGAACCTGAGTCCTCGGATCCAAAAGCCGTAGCGCTCCTCCAAGGGAATGGTCAGCTCCTCCTCCCACAGCCACAGCAAGTCATGACTCGAAGTCAGGTGACTGCCTAGAGTCGGCACGTTCCCGCGAGTCTTGGGGTTGACGAAGCGAAACAGCCACTACGTAGACTTTACCATCAGCGGTTACCCTATTATATCTGCGCACTGCAGCCGAGGCCACTCTCAGCCAAGATTCCAGCGCCACTGCGTTATAATGCGAAGTCCGCCTCTGCGTGTCCAATGGACTAAGAAACTGCTCTAGTAAATTCTCATATCCAGCCCCTCCTTTTTCAACACTGAATGCAGTCCTTCCTGGCGTCCCTTTCGACTCATTTCAACGGTTCAGTCTTCTGAGTATTGTGTAAATTTTGTATTTCGGCAACCTCACTTTAGAGTAAAATCAATGTGGAAATCGCAAGTATACAGAAATCTTACAATTCAAACTCGTTCCTCAGTCATTATCGCGGAGAAAATGAGCCTACTGAGTTTTTACCAAATCTTACTAATTTCTCAAAAGGATTGAAACATCGGCCACTTTTCTTTGCTGGCAGTCAAGTAGCTGAATGCACCCTTTGGATTCACACAAAGGGGAAGACGTGCATAATTCTTTCAAAACAACAACTAACTCTGTAGCAGAGTGTATTTCTGGAGCCACTTGAGCGTATGAAACGCTCAGTCCTAGGCAAAGAATGTTCACTTCGTCATCTAGAATTAATGTCTTGCGCACCCACGGTTTTACTTCTGCTTTTGATGCAGAGTTGCAGCGGACTCTTGCAGCTGTCCACAGGCGAAACCTTCACTTCCCTTACCTCGGCACTCATCAGCTCCAATTCTTCCCTTCAAGTCCTTTTCCTCGATTCGGAATCGTACCAGATGACCACCTTCGGTTCACATTCCAGCCTAGCCCTGATCTGCCAGAACAACACGCTGGCTATCAGTGCAGTGCTGCTCGTGCCTAGTGAGACTTGGGTGAAGTTGACTAACTGCCAGATGACAAGTGAGGTGACCACCGGAGCACTAATTTCTGTGTTCGGGAGTGTGGAGTTGGAGGGCGGGGGAGTGTTTGCTCTGAAGGTATCAGCTTTTATTCTGTATGGCTCACTGGCTCTCCACAACTCCAACTTTGCCTTCAACACGAAATCCCTTTACGTCGCGAGCCTCTTTGGATTTTCCCTCCTTATCGACAACTGTTCCTTCGAGGATAATTCAAGCTCAGCAGGAGCTATATTACTTCTTAGTCTATTTGGCTCGGAGGCAAGTTCTTCCACCAACATCACAATCATCAGTTCTCAGTTTAGACGCAACTCGGCAGCTCTGGGCGGATCCTTCCTCTATCTCAACGTCAACAAGGCGCTAAATCTATCAGCCAGCCAACTCCCCCAGTCCCGCACTTTGACAGTAGCGGACAGTCACTTCGAAGCCAATCCAGGCATCCTGTGCCTAATCACCTCCAACAGCTTCCTCGACTCCGTCTTCCGCAATGACTCATTCACAGGAGTGCAGACAGCCTTCGTTGTCAAGCAACTGAGTGCTGACTTCACAGTGCATGCCTCCTTCTTCCGCCTCACAAACTACCTGGTCGTGGTGTCTGCCTTGCTCGCCCAACTCACTGTCACGGAAGTAGTCGTGGAGGACATCACAGTGGGTCCAGCTCTACTCATTTTCAATAGTGCAGACATCTCGCTTGGCCTCGTTAGGGTCTCGGGTTTGACTATTACGTACTGCCGCTACATCTCTCAGTCCTTCTTCGTCACCTCTCTCAGGGCTGTCAACGCTGCTGTCCAAATGGAACGCATCACAGTGAGGGACACAGTGGCCTATGGAGGACTGGGAGGAATCTATTCCTTTAGCGTCGCTACTGTGCAAGACGTGCATGTTCAGAACGTCACCTTTTTCGGCTCAGTAGTGATGCTGTTCTTCTCCCAGGCTGACTCCTCCAACCTCTTCCTAAGCAACGTTACCTTGACAATAGGAGGGTTCCACGGCTGCTACTCGTCCACCTCGCAGATGCGGAATCTGACCACTGACGTGGGATTGACTGGCTACCTGAGAAAGCCGACACCGCGATACAACGTGATTGTTGCTTTTGACTCCAATGTCACCCTCCTCGACTGCCACTTTGTGGTGCCACCAATAGCCAACTACCCTGCTTTGTACCTGTGGAGGTCTTCGTTGTTCGCTCAGAACCTGTATTTCACGGCCCTGTATGCCAATTTCCTTAACGCCTTTGAGCATTCCAACGGGACCGTATCAAATGTGACGATTGGAGACTTCAAAGCGCAAAGCATAACTCTCGCCTTTAACAGTGTTGTGCGGCTCGATACTCTGACCGTGGAACAAGGAGACATTCGAGCAGGAGCCATAGTGGCCCTTTCTCAGGCCCAAGTCCACTTCACCCACTTCACACTGCGACAGGGCGGCTTGAATTTCCTCGTTTCCGCGGCTCAATCGACCTTGCACTTGGCCAACTTCATCCTGCCTGCCCTCCGAGCGAACACTCTCTTCACTGATATCACGCACAGCTCCATTGAAGTCACCAACATGTCTCTTTCTGACTCGACTCTCGACTTGACTCAGCTCTACTCCAGCCAGCTCATTCTCCGCTTTGTCTCCCTCTCCAACATTCGCATCCGCCGTCGTTTTATCCTTTTGGTGCGTGCGAACTTGACCTTCGAAGACTGCTCCTTGTACAGTTTCTCCGCTGTAACCGACACGCCTCTGGGCCAGGCCTCGAAAGACTCCACTCTCAGTCTGTTTTCTACTCAAATAGTGGGTCTTTGGTCTCTGGAACAGGACCTGATGCACTTCAGCCATTCCGCCCTGCTTCTGCGTGCGTCTTCTCTTGCGAACTGCAATGGCACTTTCATTGCTGGGGAGTTTAGTCAAATCTCAATTGAGTCCTCGACTGTGCTGAATGGAGGACCTCAGCGAAAAGCCAGAGGAAATATAACAGCAGGGTTCATAGAGTGCTCATCCTGCAGTGTGACTCTCAGTAACAGCCAATTTGAGAAGATCTCAGGGACTCGAGGCGGAGTACTTTCTCTGACTTCCTCTAGCCTTTCCATTGAAGCGTGCAAGTTTTTCTCTGGAGCGGCCAGTGAGAACGGAGGCTTTGTGAGTGCCGTCGACTCTAACGTCACTATCGAGCTGTCCAGGCTGGAGAGTGGCCGAGCCATTCGTGGAGGGGCCATCTTCTTTGACTGCTCAGCCTCCTGCCACTGCCTCCTATCCGCCACCAACTTGTCGTGGAACTCGGCTTTGGAGGGCGGGGCGGTATACTGGACCAAGGTGAGACCCTCCTACTCCTCACTTCAAGCCCCCAACAACACTGCTCTTTATGGTTCCTTTGAGGCCTCACTGCCCACTTATATGGCTCTGATTGCTGCAAATCAAGCAGTGCTGTATGGAGTGGCGGGAGTCAACGTGATTCAGCCTATTCTTATCGGCTTCTTTGATGCGATTGATCAACTGGTAGTGACTGATAATAGTAGCAGCGCAGAGCTGAAATCGGAGCATCTGCTGGGCACCACTAGTGTACTGGCGAAGGGAGGAGTGGCCAACTTCTCTTCCATTCTTCTACAGGCACTTCCTGGCTCGTCTATTTCCATTCAGGCCATTTCAGAGAGCATCAACCAGACCTTCCCCAACTCCCCTCACTACTCCTTCGCCTATGTCACTAGACTGTGTAAGCCCGGAGAGGTCACAACTGCAGTGGGCTGCTACCTCTGTCCTAAAAACACCTACTCTGTGAGTCCCACAGACTCTGAATGCAGAGAGTGTCCAGGCTATGCCTCTTGTCCTGGGGGAAAGGCGCTGGTCCTGAGTGCCGGGTACTGGCGGAAGTCTGACCTGAGTGTGGAGGTGTTCCGCTGTCCCGTCCTAGAGGCCTGCTTGGGCGGAGACAATGCAACGTGTGCGGTGGGGTATGGAGATGTGCTCTGCGCTCGCTGCAGGGACGGCCACTACTCCACTGGCTTGCACTACTGTGAGCGTTGCGAAATGCTCTTTGTTCGAGTTCTACGAGCCGTCCTCATCTGTGCTGCTGCCACATGCATCTACTTGGTTCTAGTCGCTCTTCCGAGCGAAATCAGTGTGGCTGGCTTGAGACTTGTGGTGGAGTTCTTCCAAACGCTGCTGATTCTGCCCTCTTTGAATGTGGACTGGGGCCCGCTGATGATGAGGTACTTCTCCTTCAACGAAATGCTCATGTCCTTCGGTCTCAGCGCCCTCACTCTGGACTGTCTGCTTGAAAGTGCCTCTTTACCCGTAGTGTTCATCAAGGCTATTATCGCAACTGCTTTTCCGCTGCTCGCATCGGCTTTGCTTGCAGGTGCTTGCTATTGCGGAAAGAACAGAGGAAGTTTTGTGCCAAGATATGTCAGAAGTTGCATTGCGTTTTTGTGGTTTTACCACCCTTACATGGTGAAAAGTGCTCTCATTCTACTTCCCTGCAAAAAGGAAAACAACTCCTGGCTGCTGGCAGCGGACGTGTCTGTGAGCTGCTACACCCCAGAGCAGCGCTTCCTGCTGGCTGTGACTGTGCCTACAGTGCTGGTGTCTGTAGTGCCTTTTCCCTTCCTCCTGTGGAGAGTCATGGCTGACAGGAAGTACGTCCCCGCCTTCCTCATTGCATACAACCGCTTGAAGTGCATTGCTCCTCTGCGAGCCGTTTTCTGCAGAATTGCAGTGTTTGCTGTCCTACTGGGTCTCAGTTTCGCAGGGTACATTGAGCAAATCCTGTGCTCAGCAAGTGTCTTGTACATCTGTTTGCAGATGCATGTGACTACTCCCCAGTACACGTCTCGGTTCCTAGAGGTGGCAGAGGGCGCTAGCTGGTTGGTGCAGACCTATCTGTGCGCCTGTGGTTTGTACTTCGCTGTGGAACTGGAAGTAAACTCGACAGTGAAAGTGGCTCTGAGCAGCCTTTTACTCCTCTTGGTGTTTCTTCTAGTAGTGTGTATATGTGTGATTGGCTTAAAGCTGCAGCGAAGTCAAATAGTGCATCCGACCACTGCGAATCTGGAGTCGGGCGGACTTGTTTCAGTGGCTCCTCCGCCTTCAATGGCCAGTCAACAGAGTATTAGCGTTGACTCCCTCTGCCAGCCTAATTAGACTCTAGCAAGCTGTCGGGGAAGTTGAGCACGATAGAGTCGCTGGGTTTTCTATACGCGAGGGCGGAGGGACGAAAGGACGACCAGGAAGCTGAACTTTCAGGAGAGGCAGAAACTTGCGCCCCACCTGTTCCTGCCGTCCCTAGTGAGCACAGGATGACAGACCTCAAGCTGCGGGGACTCAGAGATGCAGGTAAGGAACAGGTTGTAGCTAGTGAGCCTGCACTTTGTAGGTGGGTTCTGGGCGTACAGATGCAGAGTCGTGTACAGAAAACCGAAAGACTCAGGGTTTGAAAGAACAGGGCTATGGCCGCGTAGCACCTTTATTCCCCACAGTCCTCTGACTGAGTACTCTGCAGGTTTTTTCGCTTGGTGAGAAGCAAAAGCACGCCCAGCACATACACAATCACTATGGGAAATTGCCAAATACTTCCTCTAAGCAAGGAATCAGCACGTCTGAGAGCACCTGTCGGCACACCAGCAAGGGAAAAGTACAATTCACAATATAGGGATAGAGGAACAAAGCGGCTATCTGAGTCCACGTTATTTCTAGGAGGGACTGCATGAACTCAAACTAACAGTGGTGCTGGACTTCGGACAGTGCAGGAGAAACAGGTAGAGGGTGAGTGCAAGGAACAGGCGAACCACCAGCACAATCAGGGACTCACACATGTGGCAGTGGCTAAGCTAATTGTACCTGCTTCGCAGGCTTATTTGGTTCCGCCCTGACAGGCCTCTGCAATAGGAGCACCTCCACACTCAGTTGGACTCTCGCCAACCCCGGATGAAGCACCAACGCACTTCCCCTGAACAAGAGGCGTATCTGGTACAGTTAGTGCAGAGTAAGGTTGACCGAAAAGGAAGCAGCCTAGGGAGAGGTGACCTCCACAGAGTGAGTGAAGGCGAAGTGCGAAGGAATGGTTGAATAAAAGGCTTGTATGTAAATTGTAGAATGCTGAGATAAGTTGGTTGAACTACCAGCGTAGTAGCACTTTCAAGTATTCAGACAGTAAAGTACTGGCGTTTTTAGTCCTGACCAACTGCCCCAAAGCGTCAAATAAACCTATCAGTAAGGACTGTTACTCGCGCAGCAATGTACCTCAGTTGCTTCAAACTTTCATATACAGTAGTGTTGTAGGCCAGTACAGAGACTGCTACTCGCGGTCTAGTTCGAGTCCCATATGACGCATTCGCAAGCGGAATGCATGTAGATTGCCCTCTTGGGTTGCCTTTTCTCCTTCAAATCGGGAAGTCTCTAATAAGAGTACTTTCTGCGTATATGAAGCCGCCTTGGTCCACTTTTTTCCCTGCGAGGAACAGACCATCAGGCTTTGAGGGAGGTGTTTAAAAGCCTTCTGACCCCACTGATTGCTGTTTCCCGAGTTCAACCTCTGTGAAATTAATTTCGCTCTACGTAGCCACCAAGCAGTTTTGGCGCACCTCCACAGGGAGAAGTTCGCTCTATTCAGCGCCAGGAGGAAGGCTGTCTGCACCTAGTCTATACCTATATCAATGAAGGGTGTGTCTGAGCCGGAAGTATTGAGCTAGCTGACAGGTAGTAGAGGGTTCCTGCATTGTCATTGAAAGGTAGTTCGCGGGGCTCCGTAGCAGCTGGAGCAAGGAACTGCGGAGTTGTGTGTGAAGATGCGGGAAGAAGGCTGTGCTGTGGGAGGAATTTTAGGCAATTTTAGGCAATTTTCGACAGTGAGTGTGGGTTTCCGCTGAGGTGCGAGTTGGGAAAGTGCAGAGTACAGTTCCTGACTTCACTCTCCGCACTTCCAGGCTTCCGAAGACCGAGAGCGCTGCAAGTCCCACTAAATCGCAACTGATTTTGCACTGATGCAGACGCACGATCATGTCGCTGAGCAGACCACTACAGGGAGATGCTGGAATGCAAGGGATAGCGAGAGAGGGAGTCCGACACAGACAGGTCGAGAACTGGGTTGAGCGAGGGCTGAGGGGTGCGGGTAAATCAGGCGATCATTAGCATCCACTAACTCAGTTTTGTGGTGGCTGACTCAACTCTGCAGGCCGAGTTCTCAGCAGATAACGGTGTGGACACAGGACGGAAACAGTTGCCAATAGGTCGTCGCACAGAAAGAAGTCTGCACTGCTACTTCTGCCTCTTGTCCAGGTACAGCAATGCAACGTCCGGCTGCTCAATTCTTCACATGTCGGCTACTCGAAATAGAGTGTGCGCCTAAGAAAGCGGCCCTTGCTTCCCTTTCCTTTCAAGCACAAAGGACCAGTGAATAAGAGAGTCCAGGATGTATGACACTGTGCAGGAGATACTCACTATGCTCGCTTACACCCTCACTTCTCATGTGCGTCTATGCTCCCGTCGGCCAAGCACGGAATTACAGAGAAATTGGGTGCGTGTAGGCTAGGTAGAAGAGTTAGTCAGAGTTGCAGAGGGCTGAAGGAGGAGAACTGTTCATTGAGGAGTTTCGAGAAAACTTACTTTGATATACGCATGATAACCCAAAAAGTTGATACTGAAAACAACGAGTTTTGGTTGTTTTTGGACGTCTGCAGTGTTATCCGCTCACAATAAAGCTCTTCACTGTCAAATTCCGCACTTCGCAGTCTTCCCTTCTACCATGAGCAGTTCTTCCTCCAAACCCCCTCCAGTCCGCACCCGTAAATTCCATAACACTGTCCACTTTGACTCTTAGAGTCAGCGTCACTCGAAGGGAGTGACCTGCAGCGCTAGGGCCTGGAAGTGCTGCAGGGTATCTATGTAAATAGGGCCAATAGGAGTGGCTGGAAAGTGGACGGTAGTGCAGGAGACGAGTAATGCAGGTGTTGGACGTAGGCGACTCCGACTTCGGATTCTCCGATCTGCACTCGCAGGCCTTGGACTTGCACAGCGCAGTACTGCCAATACACTACAAGTCAGCAACGTTGCATCTGAAAGCGCACTTCTCACTATTGTCAGATCTTCTACGTAAACCAGTCCTAAGGCTATGTCCGCTCTGTTCATGACTGCAACGGCTGGGCTCTCCACTAGTCCCTCAATAGCCACTCTCTTTAGACTCACAAGTCCGGCGACATAGCGCACCGACACCGCTCTGCCATATACCTCCATGTGACAGTCCTCTATCCTTACATCTGCATTATGCAGTTCAATTGCCAGGACATGCTCCATGCCCACAAAGGAACTATTCAGGAAGAATAAACTGAAGTTGAAGGCAGAGAAGAACCCGAAGTAGCCGGAAGTGCCTTCAATTTGACTATGCGAGAGGGTGATTCCGCGGTATTCCCGGATCTGGCTGAGGGGTAAAACGATTGCGGAACTGCTGCTTAGTATGAGGAAAGAGCCGCCGAGGCTTGCGGAGTTTCGAGCGAATCGGGAGGATGTGAGTGTGATGTTAGTGTAGGAGGACAGCTGGGAAGTTAGGAACGTCAGTTGCATTATTGTGCCGAGTTGTCCTCAAAGTCACACTTCACCGCCAGCACAGTCAACCCCACAACAAGCGCTGTTATAATCGAATTACTATTTCCGCGAAACATGAAGTTTTCCAGATGTAGTGAACCGAACACCAAAAGTATCCTTGTGACCGCATTTTGCACTACACAGTTTTCAACGACCAAGCTTCCGAGCACACTGAAAAGAGCGCCCGAGTCCAATCCACTCGTCACCTCACAGTCCCGCACCCGCACTAACACGACGCTCGGAATCGCCAAGGGCGCTACGACTGTGAGGGAACTGCTGTGGCAGGTAAGCGAGAGACTGAGGTGGAAGCCGAGGGTGGAAATGGGAGCATTAGGCAGGGACTGGCCTGTGGACAGTTCTATCAGTGCGGAAGGGAGGAGGGCGAGCAATGGCCATATCCCCAGACTCGTCGTATTTTACCATGAGAGCAGTCCAAGTAGTGCAATAGGCAGATGGGTAGGCACAGACAATGTCTGTAAGTGGGGCTGTGTATGTGCATCTGTAGGTGTTTACCCTCATTTCACACCCTAGCATTTAGCCAACTGCGTGACTCACCGAAATGCTAAAAAGACCCCAGTTAGTTCCAGCGCAAGACAGATAGCCGAAGTCCTCCTACTGCAGCTACAGGGGAGAACTGTCTTTTTAGCATTCCGAATTCATTATTGTCTCCAGTAATCCTCATAATTGATAGAGCAATTCAGGCGAAAGCAGATTTTTGAACAGTTTCGCAAACAGATGCTTTTCTTCAGCCAAGAAAGAGACTGTTTTATACCGGATTTCATATGAAATTACCCAAAGCAGAGTGATTTTACTTGGTTTCTGCATTTCAAACGCTATTTTAGAGGCTAATTATGCGAAGTATGCCTCCGCTGCATACAAAAACCTCCTTTCCTGCATATTTTTAACTAGGCATGCATTAGAACTATTTCCTTTCATCTGAGTGAAGCATTCCTCTCGTAGTTCCCTTATCTCCAGCCTTGTGTTGCGGAAAAGACATCAGTCCTCTGTGAAGGCCTATATAGTAATGAAGTGGTTGGTAGTGATAGGACTGGTACACGCCTGCATGCAGGACCTGATGTACCCGCCTCCTCATCTGCCTTCTCCAGACCCAGCAGTTCCGCTGCTTACGCAGTTGCTGCAAACTGCCACTTGTCCCTCAGTCCGCCTTCACTTCTCGACCACAGACTCCAGTCCAGTTCCTATCTCCGCTTTAGCCCACTTCCACACTCTCCAAGTGAACTGCGGGGGAAACACATTGCAAGCAACTCAGTCGCTCCTAGTAGCCGCTGGCTCTGCAGTTTATTTCTCCGACTGCGGATTTAAATCAGACACCGAGGAAGCGCTGCTGGTGGTGGGAGGGAAGGTGGGAATGACGGAGTGCTGGGTGAGGGGTTTGAAGGGACGGGGATTCGAACTAGTCGGTGAATTGGAGGTGAATCATTCCGACTTTGCAGGAAATCGAAACTCAGTCTTCAGTTTGACAAATTTCGGGGTGTCGCTGACTGTAACGAACAGCACATTCGAAGGAAACAGCAGTCCTCAAGGAGCTGTTCTGTTCCTTCAGCCCTCGGGAACCCTCAGCAACTCCACGACTTGGGTTTCCTTCGACCACTGCGAGTTTCGAAACAATACCGCAAGTGTGGTGGGGTCCTTTATGTATGTGGCAGTGGCCCCTGCACACTACCTGACACCTGCTCAATTAGCGGAGAGCAGAACATTGTCAATTGCTAATTGTGGGTTTGTTAATAGTGCAGGGTACCTCTGGTACTTACAGTTGATGCATTTCAATGCCTCGCTCCACAACAACACCATCCAATACGCCGAAAACCCTATCTTTTTGGCTCTATTCGATAACTCCTTCACTCTGGTCAATACAAGCATTTGTTACACGAGTAGACCTTTTTTGTGTACCTATGTGGGAGGACTGGTGCTTATTGATGGGATACAAATAGAGGGAGTCAGTAATGGACCCGCCCTCATGGTACTCAACCAGGCTCCCTTCGGTCTGGGACAAGTGGTGCTTAGAAATGTGGACATGGCCATGGTAAATCAGGTGGACTTCAGCTTGTTCGTTTCCACTATATACTCCCTCGCTGTCCCCATATCAGTGGAAAATGTCCTCGTTCACTCCGGATTTTGCTTCGCAGCGGCCTGTGGCGCGTACTTCTTCTCCTCATCCACAGTAAACAACTGCACAGTGACTAACACCACAGTAGTGCAGGGAGGACTGATAGGACATGTATTC
>Ga0247837_1007501_pt1 | contig 14431 bp, 10 predicted proteins | sample LaCtaG_2_FD_187115 | JGI IMG/M metagenome (GOLD analysis project Ga0247837, IMG submission 187115) | Freshwater microbial communities from meromictic Lake La Cruz, Castile-La Mancha, Spain - LaCruzMarch2015_14.5m | ecosystem: Environmental > Aquatic > Freshwater > Lake | place: Spain: Castile-La...
GCATTGGCCTTGAAAATATGCGTGCCCTTAGCCGCTCAGTAATTACAGGATCAATTGATGTGTCTGCAGCTGATAGTGTTATTCCACCTAGTGTTCAAGAAAAATTAGCAAGACATGGATTTAAAACAACTGAAGTACCCCCTCTTTGCTTAGAGAGCTATCAACTTTTAGAGCTCACAGAAAAAGAAATTGGGGAATTAAAAATGAATGAAAAAATGGCTTGTTTAAATGTATCTAATCTAATTACTAAAACAAAAGCAGAAATTGTTAAAATAATTGAAGATAATTATGACGAAGCAATGAATCTTGCATTCAAAACAGCCGATGAAGATTTAATCAAAGGACCTGATGATGTAAAAAGTCTCCTCGAAAATATTTCTAACATTATGGGCAAGGGAGTTGTTGAGGGTAGTTGGTTACGTCGCCATGATAGTGAAAAATTCAAAGTTTATACTCGTGTTAAAGATCTAAGTTCACAGCTTGATTACTTTTCAACTGAATTTTTTCAACGATTAAAAGATATTAAGGGAATTAAAGATTATGAGCTACGTAAAAAGGCTACCATTGAGATGGCTGCTTGGTGTGAATACCGTATTAATTTGACTGACCATTTTCTTGCTGATGGCTGCGGAAAAACATCTACTTTACTTGCTAATTATGTTTTTATGGCAGCAAAAATTCCACCTACAGAAATGCCGACAATGGATAGAAAAAGTTATTTCAACTTTGATGTAGTACCTTCAACTAATCTTGTCGTTAAAATAAAAAGAAGGGATGATCATATAGCTCATGCAATACCAGAGCAAAAAACAAGAATATTTAAAGAATGGGAGCGCTGGCTGCGTCATTATCAAAATGCATTTTTTCCTAAAGATTATCAAACCATCACTTGCGATAATGCTTGGACTGTTCCTTCATTAACACTTGGCCAACATTTACAAACACTTGGTATAACTGGCGAAGAAAATAAATATGTCATACCAGAAGATGCTAATTTTACAAACTTACATCATTCCTTAAGGGGTGAATATGAAGTAGCTGAATTAGCAAGCGCCATTGGCGACCAAGATATTCAAAAATTAATTACCTATCCTTTAAGTCGCCTTTGTTTGTTTCATTCGATTGTTTATGCTGAAACCGAACTAAAAACTGAATCTGATGAAGACCTTGTGCATATTAGCCATGATATTCATCATACACTAAAAGAAGTTAAGATTGATGATATTAAATTTAATAGTTGGCTAGATCAAAAACAAAAAGAATTTATTCTTGATGCCAGAGGCCATGCTGAGAGAGCATCACATGGAGATGGAATCTATGCAGGAAAATATAAAGAATTATTAGAAACCATTAGACGAAGATACCAAAGCGGTGAGTATGTTCTTGGGAATAATTTACCGTTAATCACTAAACCAATTCCACCTGAAGATATAGGCCTAAGCGCATTAGCTCTTGCAGAGCGTTATGGTGCAAACAATTTAGCTCCAGATGCAGAGCACCCTAAGGAAATCATTTTAAAGGATCCTGATCAAGCGATACAAGAAATTGCGAAAAAATTAATTTCTGATATAGCTTATCAAGAAATATCCAAGCTATTTATTGAAACAAATGTTGAACCAATGATTTCTGCAATTGTAGATGCGCGTCAATTAAATCGTTTGGACATACCAGCGCCTAAAGATCGCCATACGTTTATGATGGCTGGAGCACCAGCTTGCGGTAAAGGTACAGCGGTAGCTACAGTAGCTAGATTAGCTGAAGATAACTTAGGAATTACTTGGGATAATACAGTAAAAGTTAATACCGATACTCATAGGCTCATAATAAGCCATCCGATTATTACAGGTGAACGAAAAGAATTTTCTGGTACTTTAAATAATCATGAAGCTGGAATATTGACGGATATGGCATACAGCCGATTACAGAAAAAAGCAGCCCTTGGTATTGCTCCTCATATGCTGATAGATGGAGTTAATATGTCTAAGGAGCGCATGGAACTGGGTATTATGAATTCTGGCAAACTTCAATTAGCTGTAGTAACAGTTCCCCCAGAGCTTTCAGTAGAGCGCGCATTTGAACGTGGAAAGCAAGACGGTCGTTTTGTGCCTACATCTTATAATTTGTCCAAACATAGACAGATAAGTAAGAATTTTTTCAAAGAATTAGAGACTTGCTTGGGTAAAAATGCTGAGGTAATTCTATTTGATACCGAAGTACCAAGAAGAGCGCCGCCTAAAAAAATAATGCGGACAGATTTAGAAACTAAAGAAGTGGTCATTTACAACAAAGATAAATTTGCTAAATTCTTAGGCAGAGCCAAATTGGATATTACAGCAACTAGCGCAGAAGAAATCTATATGCACGAAAAAGATAAATTGGACGAGTCTTACCATGAAAAACTAACACAAATGGGCTTTACCATCAGATATGAATCTGAGGAAGACGAAAATACCAGGATAGCGCGTTTTGAAGAACAGAAAAAACTACTTCAAAAAGAAGTTCATGATGCTTTAAGTATTATGGAAACCACAACAAAAGACTCTCCAACCGCTAAAAAAGTATACCAATCTTTAAATGAGATTCAAGAACGTTTTTTTCATAATCTAACATCTTCATTGAAACCCAAGGCATTAGAAGATTTAATATCCGGTTTTCGTAAAGAATGTGCAAAACATACTAAACAAGCCGACAAAATAATGGGACATGGCTGGTTATATCGGATTGTTGAAGCAACAATTAAAGCTGTAATTGGTATATTTGCAGGGATAGGAATGGTTCTAGGTGCAGCTTTCAAGCAAGGGCTCGCTAAAAAAGAACATATAACACAATATAAAGATAAATTTTTTACTTGGGATAAAACAGATGCCAGTAAAAAAATAGATGATGTAAAGCGAACTTTATTAGGTGATGATGATAAAGATCAAGGCTTACTAGATGGAACTGATATTAAGAAAAACTTGTAGCTAATAGATAAAAAACTTAACAACAAATGTTATAAAATATTAATTGAACTAAAAGGGGATTATAATGACGCACTTTTTTAAAGGTCCACCAAAGAGCAAAGATAAGCCGAATTTATATAAAACAATAGAAGATAAATTCTCTAGAATTGCTGATGAATATGATAGGCATGATATTGGGGTAATTGCTGAAAGTTCTTTAACTCATTCAGAATTGTCGTATTATCTTATAAGACTAGAAACAAAACATAGTTCTGAAGTATTTGAAAATAATGCCATAAAGACTAAAGCACCAGGCCATTAAAAATATTATAACTAATATTTGAGATAATTATGCACTGTCAAAAGCATGTTAGTAAGTTTTCTTATTTCTCAGGAAAGCCTATATCTGAAATTGGTAATGATAGCCTTGATAAAATAATTTTTATTTGGGCTTTAAATGCCTTACAGCCACTAATTAAGTATGAAGATGCATCAGCGTGTTTTGCACGAATGAAATCAAGTTATGATGATGAAGCACGTTTTTTTCATCGAGGCTTAGGCCATCCTCGACAATTAATTCCTCAGTTAGCTGAACAAGCTTATCGGAAACTTCCTGATATAGATGAATCTATTTTAGACGATAAAACCACAATTGCGTTTCTAATTGATCAATTTGACCATTTAATACCACGAGAGCATAAAACGGCTGTGGCTCAAGAAATTCTTGGAGCGTTTTACCATGATGTTGTTCATCGTAAAGGACATTATCATGAAGTGTTATTGCCATTTGCCACGGAAGAAAAAGGATATTATCGAATTGATCCAATAGCAACCCCATTAACTTCTGCTCTTCTTGCAAAAGATACAACGAAAACAGTTGAAGAGATAAGTTGTCTAGTAGCTGAAATCGAATTATCAAATCTTGGTGTTGAAGAAAAATTAATCATCCCAATACTTATGGCAACATATTGCACAATACCATTTAGCGATTTTAGTGATGAAGGGCAATTTAATAAACTTTTGACTAGTGTTATTAACACTCGTGGCTTAGATATCTTGGCACCTGAAAGAAAACATATCTATTCTGTCGCTATCGGTGTAGCAAATCGCGACAAAGGCTCGTATGGTTCAGATACACTAAATGAATTCAATATTAAAACTTGGGGAATGATATTTGAGCGCAATCCTATGATTCTACAAGGGTGCTATACTTTAAATGATTTAGCAATTACTTTTCAGGAGTTTTACAGTTTCCATAAAAATCTCTTTAAAGAAATTATTGAAGAAAAAAAACAAATATTTTATGGCTCTGAGCTAGAGGCTGAAAAAATCACTATTTTAAATCGAAATGCTTTACGTACTTTGCAGCTAGATATTGAATTACATGGATTACTTTTAGCAACAGTAATAGTAACAATGCAACTACTAAAAGAAAGAATGATGCCTCATGATGCTATGCTCGATAATAAAGAATCTGCATTAATTTTAAAAGAATATATAGAAGCACACCTTGATAAAGAAGAACCCGAATTTATTGGGTCCCTTCCCAGTGAAATTATTACTGTGTTAAAACAACAAGGTAAGGAAACATCGGTCAATGGCCATCATTTTGTTCGAGGTTCTGATTTAACCTCATTAACATTTGACTTAGTAAAATGTTTTGGCGCTAAAAAATTACTCCAAATAGCTGATAATTACCCAGAAACAGAGCTATCATTAACTGAATACATGGACAATAAAACCAAAACTATCTAGTAGGCCTGTTAAGACACTGAAGGCGACTGAGTTACACTTTCTAGTTGAGGGATAGTAGTAGCCCCATCCTTTCCCCTTGTCGTAAAACTCAATTGTGGCTTTAATGGGCGGCATTTTAATTTATCAGCAACAGAAACCTGTAGCGCTCCTCGATTATCATACTCATCAGCACGTGATAAATCTCTATCTGATAATTGAGTAGGTAATTTAGAAAAAAATGCTGACGGTCTATTCTTCATAGGATGGCTCACTTAATCTAAAAAATAAAATAAATCTATCACTATACTAAACCCAAAACCATTAATTTGCAAATAAAATGTTCATGTTGAGGATGTAACTGGCTGAAACACTTTACACTATATTGAAATTAGCAAAGTAATTGTACCGGACACCAACCCAGCCGCCGGTATAGTCAATATCCATGATATTAGTATTCGCGAGATCATGGGCCAGGCAGTTCCTTTTAGGCCTTTGATAAGGCCAGTCCCAGCAATAGCACCTGTAACCGTTTGAGTTGTTGATACAGGAACACCGAACTCAGTAGCCGCAAGGATAATTGCCGCCGCTGAACTTTCTGCAGCGCATCCACGTAATCTATTTAATTTTGTAATTTTAGAACCCATAGTATTAACAATCCGCCAGCCACCAGCTAAAGTTCCTAAACTAATAACTACTTGGCATGAAATGACTACCCAGAAAGGAATATAAAATGGCCCTTCTAGGACATTGGTAGAAAATAAAAGGATAGCAATAATACCCATAGTTTTTTGTGCATCATTACCGCCATGAGTTAAGCTAAGCAAAGCTGATGATCCTAATTGAAACCATTTAAATATCCGATTTACTGCTTTTTCACTTTGATTGCTAAACAACTTAGTCAAGTAATAAGTAGATAATAGACCAACTAGTAAGCCTACAACTGGTGACACAAATATACCAATCGCAACTTTAATAAAACCTGCATATTTAAGTGTCGCTATTCCACCATGAGTAATAGCAGCTCCCGCAAGACCTCCTATTAGCGCATGAGTTGAACTTGAAGGTATTCCAAAATACCAAGTTAATAAATTCCAAGAAATGGCCCCGATTAGGGCTGCAAAGATAATATGAATATTGATAACACTAGAATCAATTAGATCATAACCTATGGTTTTTGCAACCATTAAATGAAAAAACAAAAATGCAATAAGGTTAAAAAAAGCAGCCCACATAACAGCTTGACGTGGTGTTAAGACGCCTGTAGTTACAATAGTGGCAATGGAATTTGCAGCGTCATGAAATCCATTAATAAAATCAAAAAGAAAGGCTATCAAAATAACGATAAGGATATAGGGCGTTAGCGCATCCATTGCTACTCCTTAAAAGTTTGACCTAAATATAATAACTACTTTTGGTTAAAAACTTTGAGACACAACTCATTAATTGTGACACAAAAAAAGGTAACTTATTAGCCCCAGCAATATTCGCTATATTTGCATGATGCTCTTCATCTTCTCGCATTTTGGTAATAATAGCTTTTGTTTTTAAATCATTTTTCGGTAAATTTTGTAAATGTTCTTTTAAATGATTAGTCACTTGACGCTCTGTTTCTACAACAAAGCCAAGGCTCCATTTATCTCCTGCAATGCCTGCAAGAGCACCTATTAATAATGAGCCGCCATACCATAATGGGTTTAATATACTTGGTTTACTATCAAGCTCGCGTAAGCGCTCTTCGCACCATGCCAAATGCTCGACTTCTTCATTCGCGGCATCTGTCATTTGTTCTTTGATATTAGTTAATTTTGCTGTTAATGCTTGGCCTTGATATAGAGCTTGAGCCGCAACTTCGCCAGAATGATTTACTCGCATTAATCCACTTACATGTTTTTTTTCTGCTTCACTAAGTTTTGGTTCTTTTTCAGCATCACCAGGATAAGGTCTAAGACTTTTACGATTAGTAGGCACTGCAAGAGTTCGTAATGCCGTATCCAATTCACATAGAAATTTATCAACTAAGTTTAGATGGCGCATTTTTAATATATCAATTTTATAAGAGATTAAACTATATTTTAGCGTGTATTATAATAAGTTTATAGCGTTAATTATCAAATTGATTCAATAACAACAATTTGTTCTTGCTGCCCTAATCCTTCTATCGATAATTTAACCTTATCTCCTGGTTTTAAAAATTTATCCTCGCCCCATGCTTTGGCGTTCCCTGGAGCTGAGCCCATTGAAATAATATCGCCAGGATATAGAGTGAAATATTGACTTACATAACTTACAACTTCTTCGTCATTATGAATATAATCGCCGGTATTAAAATCTTGACGTAATTCATTATTTACCCAAAGTTTAACTTTTAAATCAGATGCATTTTTAATTTCATCTTTTGTTACTAAATAAGGACCTATTGGTGCTGCATTATCAAAACCTTTGCCTTTAGTATATTGTTTATCTGCAGTTTCAAGTTGTAAATAACGGTCAGATAGATCATTTACACAGGTAAACCCAAGTATATGATCTTTAGCATGTTCTTTAAGTATATATTTACCTTTTTTGCCAATAACGATACCAAGCTCTGCTTCCCAATCTAATTTTTTGGTGAGCCGAGAATATAGAATTGGATCATTTGGTCCACAAATAGATGATGAAGGCTTTAGAAAAACCATCATTTCATTCTCTGGCAATAAAGACATGCCCAATTGTTGCGTATGCAACTTTGAGTTATAGCCAATACAAATTATTTTACCAGGTGACCCAATACATGATCCTATACGCACTGGATTTTCAATTAAGGTTAATTTTTTAATATCTAGGTTTTTTAAATGCAGGCTAATATCTAAATTAATGAAATGTTGGGGGCTAAAATCGGTGATAAAGTTAGAAATATCATATAATTGTCCATTATCATCAATTATCCCGGGCTTTTCAAAACCAAGATTTCCATATCTTATTAATTTCATATTATTCCGTTAATTTTAAGGAGTTATATTTAGACCATAAATTTATTATAGTTCGATATTCTACTTTTGAAATAAAATCGTAAGAATATTTAATATATTAGATTGTGCTTCTTTTTCTAGAACACCTAATTTTTGAACAATACGAGAATGGTCAATTGCTCTTAACTGATCAAGTGCTATCTGCCCTTTTTTATCTTTAAATAATGTCATCACTATATATACATAAATTCAAGTTTGTTTAACATAATTGGTTTGATCTTATTCTTCATAATCCTGGTATAATATGGCCAATTATTTATTCTTAAGGTTAAATTCATGATCGCTTTAAATCAACTTTCGATGGCATATGGCCAGAAACTATTATTTATGGATGTGAGCTTAACCTTAAATGAAGGTAACTGTTACGCATTAGTTGGCGCGAATGGTTGTGGTAAATCAACCTTTTTTAAATTATTTACTGGTGAAGAAGAGCCTACTTCTGGCGAGATTACAATCCCTAAAGATTCAACTATTGGTTGGTTAAAGCAAGATCAATTTCGTTATGAAAACACACCAATTATTGAAATTGTTTTAGAAGGGAAAGCAGCTTTATGGGAAGCACTAAAAGAACGAGATGCATTATTAGCACAAGAAGATTGGGATGATGCTAGTGGTTATCGCCTAGGAGAGTTGGAAGAAGTAATTGCCCATTATAATGGCTATACTGCAAGAGCTGATGCTGAAGCAATATTGCTTGGTTTAGGAATAATGGCAAGTTACTTTGAAAAACCATTAAAGGCGTTGTCAGGCGGATATAAATTACGGGTATTATTAGCACAAACCTTATTTATGGGCCCTTCTATATTATTATTAGATGAGCCAACAAACCATTTGGATATTTTATCGATATCTTGGCTTGAGAAATTTCTAAAATCTACTTATCAAGGATTAGTAATTTTTATTTCTCATGACTTAGATTTTATTGATAATTTAGCTGACTATATCCTCGATGTAGACTATGGTGAAATAAGACAATATCGTCCTAAATATCAAAAGTTTTTAGATGATAAGCAGCTAATGGTTGAGCAAAAGCTTGTAGAAAAGAAGAGCTTGGAAGCCAAAATTGCCGATATGCAAAAATTTGTTGATAGATTTAAAGCTAAAGCTTCAAAGGCTGCCCAAGCGCGCTCAAGAATGAAAATGATTGAAAAAATTGAGCTTCCTGATCTTAAGAACTCATCGCGCATCGCTCCTAATTTTCAATTTGTTCCTAAAAGAAATTCAGGTAAGCAAGTTGTTAAACTAACTAATATTTCTAAATCTTTTAAAGATAAACAATTATTTAAAAATTTTAATTTTGAAGCCTTGCGTGGCGAAAAAATAGCAATTATGGGTGTTAATGGGATTGGTAAATCTACTTTAATAAAAATATTAACCTCTAATGTTATCCCTGATGAAGGCAAGATTGAATGGGGACATGAGGTACAAACAAGTTATTTTTCTCAAGATCATCACGAATTATTAAATCATCATGCAAGCGTATTTAATTGGTTAAATGAGGGAGCTGCTGGCATTACTGAGCAGCAGGTGAGAAAAATTTTAGGCCAAATGTTATTTGTGAAAGACGATGTTGAAAAAGATATTTTATCAATAAGTGGCGGGGAAGCTGCAAGATTATTATTAGGCAAGGTGATGCTAGAATCACCTAATTTATTACTTCTCGATGAGCCAACCAACCATATGGATTTAGAAACAATTGAATCGCTAGCAAATGCTTTGGCAAGTTACCCAGGAACACTTATTTTTGTAAGCCATAATCGTCATTTTACTAGTAAAATTGCAAAACGAATTTTATACTTCGAACAAAATCATAATATTATTGATTTTAAAGGAAGTTATGCTGATTTTGCGGCTAAACATCTTAATTAGAAATTTTTATCCATACTTTGTATGTTCATGACAAAAAAATCTCTCATATGCATACAAAGAACTCAATAAATATCTATAATATTTGTAGGTACATCCTTGGCCAATCAGAAAACCTGCCCCCACCTTAATAAAGACTAATTAATTTATTGCATTTAAATATATATTATTTAAACTCCGCGGCTTTTTGAAATAATTGAGTACCAGATTCAGCTTTTTCCTCTTTTGGACGGCCTTGTCTAAATAATCTTGGGTCATGATGGTTGCTGGGTGCAAAACTTATGAATTCATGAGCCTGGCTAAGATAGTCAACGACTGATTGATGTTTATTATTTCTAGCAGCCGCAAGTGCACGTGAATTCTTAGCCATAAGCATTGGCTCTAATTGAACCGGTGCTTCGCTGATTAACCATTCTAATACGTCAAGGCGACCCCATTCGGCAGCATAATAAAATGCGGTATAATCGTCATAAGCTATCATTTCTTGCAATTTACTTGGCTTAACTTCTTTAAACCAGTTTAATATTTCTATATGACCATCTAGAGCTGCAATAGTAAAAGATTGATAAATATTATCCATTGGGTTCTTGTCCTCAAAAAACAGACCCCATTTGCCTTGTTCAATAGCTACTTCTTTAAACCATTCTAAAACAGGCCTATCCCCATTCTTAATTGCTATGTTAAAATAAACTAAGGCGAAAGGGGGTGGAAATATATCTCTCAATAGAACATGTGCCTCTGCTTTAAACCATTTTAGAACATGAAGATGACCATTCTCAGCTGCATAATTAATGGCATCACCGTCTACGGCAGCAAGCATCTCTTGCCAAGCATCTGGCGCGTTCCTTTTAAGCCAGATTAAAACATCTAAATGACCATATTTAGCAGCTGATTTAAATAATTCATATCGATTAATTTTGGCTATTGTGTTAATGAGACGAGGTGCGATTAATATAAACCAGTCTAAAACGCGGACATGACCATTGGCTGCAGCTAGGAGAATCGCCTCATAATCCGCAGTCCTTATCATTATTTGTAATTTATCCGGCGCATTTTCTGCGAGCCAAGATAAAACTTCTACCTTACCCTCTTTTGCAGCAATTCGAAAAGCCATGAAATCAAAAGATAAAATCATGGCTTGCAATTGTTCTGGCGCCTTTGCTTTAAACCAGTTTAACGCATCAACAGCACCTTGAGCCGCGCTTAAACGAAAAGCATGATAAACACCACTCGCGATAAGATCTTGTAATTGATGAGGATTTGTTTCTGCTATAATTGTTAAAGACTCTACGTTATTACTTGCTGCCGCGTTTATAAAAGTCGAATTAAGAGCAATAAAAACTGATCCTTCTGAAAGTATTTGTAACTCTTGTGAAAGCTCTTGTGTTCTGACTTCATCTAGGAAAGTCATGGCCGTTAAATCTTGCCTTACTGTTTGCATAGGTGCAATAGATGTGCGGGCGATTCTTGGGGATGAGATCCATCCTGCAAATACTTTAGAGCTACTTGCACGACATAAAGTAATATTTTCACCAAGCCTAAAGCCTTCAACGTCTAAATAGAAATCAGATTTTAGAGGCCAGAAAGGAATATTATAAAGGGTTAATGTACGTGGCAATCTATCTTCGCTAAAATCCGGGCTAGGAGATAATGGACTACCTGACCTACAAAATTCTTGTGCTGCATGAGCAGGAAGATTGCCCTGTGCAAGGCCAACAAGGCTCCAAGCGTATTCTACGTCTCTGAAATCAGGGTCGTTGTGTACATAATTAGCCCCTCTTTCTAAGCTAAATTTTTGATACTGGCTAAGCAGCTGAAAATAGGCTTCTCTAAGTGGAGTAAAGTCAAAATGAGCTGAACGATAACTCCGGTCATATTGTTTATAAATCAAACCTGTACGGGAAACCTCAATTATTTTCTTTAATAAAAACGCTTTTGTAGCTGCATCCATATATGATTGCAACATCCGACGCATATATGTATCTTTAGCCCAAAAAGCGTATTCATAAGCCGTACAATTAAAAGTCCGATGAGAATGATCGGTTATTTTACCAGAAGAACAAAGTAATAATTGGGCGCTTTCATCAGATAAATTAGATAATAAATTATCGGCTTCTTCTTGCCTTCCTTCAGCGACATATAATAAAAATTCTTCTAAATATGGTAATTTAATAGCTTTTTGTTCTGATGAATAAGAGTTTCCCATGTGAATTACCCGTGCCCTATATATAAGAGCGCATTATTAAAGCATGGTATTTATTATTTGTCTATTAGATAGGCCATGCCATGCTGGTATGTCAAAAGCTAACAAAAAGTGGAGATCTTAATTATCAACAATACCAAAATTAATTTATTTTTTTGTTATTAATAAATGAACAACCTATGTGAAAACCTGCATATACAGCCAAAGCATCAATCCCTGCTAAGGTGCCTATTTTTTTAGCTCAATAACCATTACTGATATTGGATGATCAGATAGATTTTCATCGTTATGTAATTCGTTAATTGGATCTTTTGCTAAAAAATATGCCTTGTCTTTTTCAAGCTTTAAATAATGTGTTTTTCCTTTATCATTTGTAATTTTTAATAATCCGTCAGTCAAAGCCACAACTACACGGTCATTTTCATGGCGATGCATGGGTAAAGCTTGATTAGTTTTATTGTAGATAACCGTTTTCCATACTTTTACTAAATCATTAGAGAATTGAGGGGTGCGAGTTGTTGACTCAGCTGCTGCGATATTAATTCCATTTAATAATAAAGCTATTAACAATGTTAATTTTTTCATTTTATTTCACCGTTATTTAATAATAGTAAGTTATCCATTTTAACCATACATCTAAAATAATATACAAGGGACGCCAACATCATGCAACGAGTTAAGTCTTTATCTGGGAAACCGCGTCTAAATTTTGATGATTACAAAAGCTCCACTCCCTAACGGTCGTGGCTCTGATTTTTCGATTATAAATTAAGCATAAGATGCGGTTGCCCAGAAGTATTTATGTATAAATTGACATTAATTATTGTAGAGTATAGATTAATCAGTTAAGTACGTTCAAATCATAATATATTTCTTGGATTTTTTTTAAAATAATGATTTGAAAAATAAGGATATTTGTGCCCGTAACTTCAGTTTTAAAAACAACGTTGTGGCTCAGTATTTTCTTTTGCACCCAAACATTTGGGCAACTTACAGCCGCAGTTTTTTATGGTAATAAACCTCCTATAGCTTCGCTTTGCGTTTACGATAAGGTAATTATTGACCCCTCTTCAGATTTTAACCCGCAAAAATATTGTAATAACATCAGTGAAGCATATGCTTATGTAAGTCTTGGCGAAATTTCATTAGATTCCCCATATAAAAAAGATATTAGGCCAGAATGGATAATTGGTACAAATAAGGCATGGAATAATAATCATGCGATGGATCAAAGCTCGAAAGAATGGCAAAATTTTTTCCTTGATAAAATCATAGAGCCCTTATGGAAAAAAGGCTATCGCAACTTCTTTTTAGACACACTGGATTCTTATTTATTAGCCGTAAATGATAGTAAGCTACAGCTTCAACAAATTGATGGTATTGTATATTTAATAAAAGAACTAAAAAGACGCCATAAAGATGCAAAGATAATTTTAAATCGAGGTTTTAACCTGTTACCCCAAGTTCACAATGATATTAATGCCGTACTTATTGAATCTCTTTTTAATGCCTGGCATCAAGATATAAGAAAATACGAAGAAACCCCTCTTGCTGAGCGTAATCAATTATTTGCCGAAATTAATAAAATTAAGGCGATGAAGCTTCCAATTATTATTGTTGATTATTTGCCGCCTAGTCAAAAAGATAAAGCCAAAGTACTTGCAGAAAAAATTGCTAATGAAGATCTTATCCCGTGGGTTACCGATAGTCTTTTACAATCTATTTATCTTAAAAAATTTGATGAATTACCAAGAAAAATCTTAATAATATTTAGTAATGATTCACATTTACCAACAAGATTTGGGCCAGCAGTTCGTTTTATAGGCCCCATTTTGGAGTATATGGGTTATGTCCCAAAATATATAAATTTAGAAGAAAAGCATAAATTACCTGATGGCGATATGCGCCAAGAATATGCTGGTATAATTTTTTTATTAACTTCAGTAAAGGATAGTAATACTAATTTATTTAATTGGGCAGCCAAACAAATCGCAAATAAAATTCCAGTTGTATTTTTTAACAATTTTCTTGTTTCCTATGAAAATGAAAATTTAAAAAAATTAGGCTTATATACTTCTTCTTTAGCAAGACAAGGCTCTGACAAATCTTTAGAAATTTCTAAAATGGTTAGTCAATATGTAGGCCATGAGACTAACCCGACAATTAATCCATACGATTTTTTTCCATTACAAGCAAGATCAAGTCAAGTTTTATTACAGATGAAAAATTCTCATGATAAAACTGAAGATGCTGTAGCAATTACTCCTTGGGGCGGATATGCATTATTTCCTTATGTTTTTCAATTTATGCCAAATTACACAGCAAGATGGGTCATTAACCCATTTGAATTTTTAAAAGAGGCATTACGATTAAAAGAATTACCTACACCTGATACTACTACAGAGAATGGAAGACGCTTAATGACTGTTCATGTAGATGGCGATGGTTTTGCTTATCAAGCTAAATGGGTCGGGGGAAATTATGCCTCGATAGAATTAAGAGACAAAATATTAAAAAAATTCCCAATTCCTACTAGTGTTTCAGTAATCACTGGTGAAATTGAGCCAAATGGCGCACATCCATTAATTTCAGCAAAATTGATGGATATAGCACGGAGTATTTTTTTACTACCTTCAGTAGAAATTGCTTCTCATAGTTTCTCACACCCAATGTATTGG
>Ga0247837_1007503_pt1 | contig 14429 bp, 12 predicted proteins | sample LaCtaG_2_FD_187115 | JGI IMG/M metagenome (GOLD analysis project Ga0247837, IMG submission 187115) | Freshwater microbial communities from meromictic Lake La Cruz, Castile-La Mancha, Spain - LaCruzMarch2015_14.5m | ecosystem: Environmental > Aquatic > Freshwater > Lake | place: Spain: Castile-La...
TGGTGAAGTCATATACCTTCATACTACACCCAGTTATAAAAGCGAAGAGGTCTCGTGGGACCTGACAGAGCGATAGTTGGGACTGCACTTTGTTATCTTCCTCTCTTTTGGTATTGAAATTCTCACAGAAACTCTTCAGGTGGTAGTGGGCCCAGTCCTGGCACAGGGCTGGCAGGTCAGGAACATTCACAGTGTAGGTGAACACCTGCAGTTCCTCTGTATGCAAAGTCCACATTGCCTGAGCAAGTGCACTCACAGGCTCCACTCCCTGGTCCAGACAGTTAGTAGCCTCTTGAACAGCTGCTTCAATAGCCAAGGCCAGCTCTTCCTTGTCTGTGTGCAGTTGTTGGAGCCACCAAGAGCGGTACTCTGTCAAGTAGTTGATGCAGTTCTGTATCATTTCTGCGAAATCCCCAGAGCACTGCTCCATTCTTTCCAGGTTGCCGCGAAGCTCTGCAGCGGCCTTGACAAGTGCCTCTTGCTTTCGCCTATACTCCTCGGGGTTCTGATTCAGCATCGTAATGGGCATAACTTGGTGCAAAGTGCGGGGGTACTTGGCATGATGGACAGGAAAGCACTGCATGCAGAAGAGAGTGGGCGGGTCTATGCACTTGCAGCAGTGGCTGGCTTCGCTTCCCTGGCAGAATTGGCAAGTCCGGGGTCTCTGATATGCCATCCCTATTATTACATCCCAGCCATTAAATTAGCCTCAGAGACCTGCCTACAGATAAGCAGTAAGCAGTCACATGCTTCCCGCCCTATCGAAGCCTCGTAGACTTCTCCTCTTAACACCCTCATATATGAACTTATTTGAAAGCACTGGTCAATTGCTGAAATCATTCGTGATGGAGTTTTGTCTGCTGCAGACTTGGAGGCTCTGAGAGCCTGTGCAAGTGGGAGAACAGCTTTCAGTGCAGGAAGAAACTAGAGCTACCACCTCCAGGGACAAGATTGCCAGTGCATCCAAATTGCCAATTATCACAGATAAAGCTGACCAATGGAACAAGAAAAGGTCAGCTTTGAAGAGGCATTGCGGAGACGTACATCCTACTTGCTGCAGTTCTGCTCCTCCCAGGTACAAACTCATGCACTTGCGAGAGTATGTCCTCGGGCTTTCACTGGTAGTCAGGAAAGCAAGCAGAAGCCCTACTGGGCAGTACCGGTTTTGGGCTTCGTCTAAGACGCTGCTAATTGCGGAAGTAGCGAAATTTACCCCAAAATGCTTGTGGAAGTGGAAAATTAGTCATGAGGGCATGTTAGAGTGCTTGTTGTAAGGCTGCTGAAGCCGCATTTAGACTAGTCATTAGCTTGCTAAGAGGCAGGTCTGCTGTGTGTATCAAAAGCGACCCTTAATACTACTGAAGAATCTAAACTATGGCTAGATATACACTGCAGGAAATGAATGTTGTAACTTATGAGCGACCTAGGTTAACAATTCAAACAGTTAGAGCCTTAACTGTGCCTTGAAGCCGTCTCCTGGACACCCTTTTCACATATGTCTGGGGCTGTATTGAGTTATTAATGACTTGCTGGCTTCGAAGACTCAGGAATAAGTCAATTTTCTGTATAAAGCTTTGCAAGAGATACGGAGTTTACTCTCCTCGACCTATATTGGCCTGTGCGCTGTATGCAAGAGGCGATAAAGCACAAAAAGCCCATAGCCCGCTCCTCACCATTTCCCTCAACTAAGCTTATTGCTTATTTTAACCTTCAGCCACATGCTAAAGCTGGGCAGTGGACAAAATAAATGGACTCACATGCCAGCAAAAGCGACACTCCCAGCCTGCACTGCTCCACTCTCGGCTACAGCGCCACCAGGGCCTCAATTGCTGAGTTGGACTGGGCCATTGAAGACCCACGCTTCTGCTTCCTCACCAACCTCGACACTGGACAAGTCCTCGACCTGAGGCACGAGTCTTCTCCGCGTAGTAACTCTCTGTGGGGAAAGTTCTTTCCGTGGGCAGGCTTCAAGCACTATAGGTACGTCCTATGTAGGGAAGAGCGCCTTACTGACCTGCAGCGGTTGTGGTCAGCTGTGCGAGTGAACAATGCGCAAGAAACCGAAGCAGTGCTTCGAGCCGGCGCCCTTCCCCAGGCTCAAGGCCTGCACGGCTGGACTCCTCTCCACATCTCAGCCTCCAATGGCTATTTGGAAACCTCCGAAGTGCTGCTTCACTGCGGCGCCTGGGTAGACGCAGTTTCGGAAGCAGGGTGCACAGCGCTGCATCTGGCTGCAGAGAAAGGGAGTGTGCCGTTGATGCTGCTCCTAGTACGCTGGGGAGCGGATGTAGATGCGCAGGACAATGCACTGAACACCCCTTTGCATTATGCTGCTCGGAAGGATAGGTTGGAGACAGTGCAGGTTTTGCTGGCTCACAAGGCGGCTTGTTTGCGGAATAATGTTGGAGAAACGGCCTGGGATTGCACTGGGAACAGCGCTGTTCGCCAGATGTTGGAAGCTCGGACAGACTACGGACGTGTGGATTTCAACGGTGCAGTGCTACGAAGTTCTAGGAGAGATGTTGTGGAGCGCCTACTTCGCCTGACAACAACACCCGTGCAAGTGCGACCATACCGCTTCCTCTCCCAAAGAATGAGAGTTTCAAGGCCTGACCCGCTACACCAATACGCCCTACTGGCAGTCCTGGGGTCTGGCAGCTTCGGACATGTCTACCTCGCCAAGCACAAAGAAACCGGTCGCTTCTACGCACTTAAAATGCTCAGCAAGCGCTTGCTCGCAAACAAGCAAATTACCAAATACGCACTAACGGAAAAGCAAGTGCTGCAAAGCCTCACCCACCCGTTTATCGTGCGACTACACAGGACTTTCCAAACTCCCAGCAAGTTAGTATTCGTGCTGGACTACTGCGCTGGGAGCACTTTGAGCGACTTATTGGCCGACGAAGGCCGCCTAAATGAGTCTCGAGCCCGAGTACTAATCAGCGAATTGGTCCTAGCACTAGAGGCCATACACACAAATCGGGTAGTGTACCGGGACCTGAAACCCGACAATGTCCTACTCACTGCCCAGGGCCATGCAGTGCTTTGCGACTTCGGCCTGGCTAAGGCAGACCTGCAGGGCACTACGTCGACTTTCTGCGGAACTGCAGCCTACCTGGCTCCTGAAGTCCTCAGAGGAGTCCCACACAGCTTTGAAGTGGACTGGTATGCGTTGGGGGAACTGCTGTATGAGCTGCTGACTGACAGGATTCCTCACTACTCTGCTACACAGGAAGAACTCTTTGCTAGTATTTTGGCGGGACAGGTCACTTTCCCTCGATATGTGTCTTTGAGTGCAAAGGACCTGATTACGCGTCTAATGTGCTCAGACCCAGGCCAGCGACTAGGCCATAACGGCGCTGAAGAAGTGAAATCCCATCCTTTCTTCGATACTATCAATTGGGTGCAAGTCTACAACAAGGAACTTCCAGTCCAGCCTCCCGACATCAGGCCTTTAGTGAAGACAGACGACCTGGAAGTCGAGTCGAAGGCTGGAAGTTTCCTCAGTAATTGGTCTAACCGCTAATGTAAATGCACTAGTTAGCTGCTGAAGTCAATGGAATGCAGTAGAAGATCTGCGTGGTTGGAGCGGGAGCCTTGAACGGACTGAGTGCGACTTTCGAGTCGACGCTTGTGCTGAAGTTCTTCAGTTTGGCGCAATTGGCGTCTCTGGTCCTCGGCAATTAACTCTTGCACCACCTTCGGGTCCAACTCCAGTATGAAAGTATCACTACTGCAGTACTGCCCCCCCTCCACTCCTCCAAACACCACCACCTGACTATGCACAGCGGCCGCCGCATGCGCACATCTCCCAGGCACCTCCCCTCGCACCAGTACCGGAGTCCACATGAGTGACAGCAAATTCAACAAATGTGCGTCTTTGAAACAGGTATATCCACTTCCAGACTGAGTGTCGTTCCGGCCGCCTATCACTACCAGTAGACTCAAGTCGCGGACGTAGCTGAGACTGTGCTGGAAACGAGGAGTTGGGGGCGTGCCGCGGGTCTCTAGGAGACTCCAGGCCAAGGGACGCTGTCCTGTCTTGCAGAGATGGAGCTGATTGTGGGCTTGGCTATTAGCGTCAAGCCCACCAAAGACGTATATTCCCGCTTGGGGGAAGTGTGTGTCTTGGCTTTCAGGAGTCCGAAACAGGGATAAAGCCGATGTATCGCTATCTGCGGGGTACACTGAAACCGCACTATGGAAAGCTATGTGTCCCGGCCCTGTACCCTGTATTTCCACTGTTTTCCACTTCATCGCCCGCATGTTTAGCACTGCCGCATCACTCAGAAAGGAGTTCTTCTCACTGAGTCCGCCCTGTATCAGCATGTGCTTCCCGACCATTGCAGCACAGTGGTAGCGTCTCATACTCACCAGCAATCCAGAAGGCTCGATACTAGACCATTGCAGGCTTTCTGTATGCAGGGTTTTCACAGAGTTCAGGCATTCTCGATGTTGAGAGCCGCGGTTATAGGCAGTCACGCCTCCAAAAGTCACAAGGGAGGATTGGTATTGCACTAAAGAGTGCCCCATGCGCCTTTCTGCAGGCAGACCTTGGGGCTGGGTCTTCACCCAGCGAGGGTAGAGACTGTGCAGGACCCAAAGGTCGTTGTAAATGCTGCGACTTGCGCCTCCGTAGAGGTAGACTTTGTCTCCAACTGAGGCCATTGCTGCGCCTTCACGAGTTTCAGGGCGCCAGGAGTCGCTGGGGAGTAGACGCCAGTAGGCGGAGTATTGAGTCGGGGGAATGGGCAAAGCCGGTTGCAGTGCTCTGGTCTTTCGCTTCTGCTTCGCACTGGACTTCACAGCGGGCATTCTGTCGAGACGTACTTGCTGTTGCTGCAGAGTGGAGCACAGTTCCAAAATACTCCTCCGGTGCGCTTCCGCTGTCCTCCTCGTGATGTCCTGGAACTGCTTTCTCTTCTGCTGCAACTGCTGCAGCGCCACAGCAGGGTTATTCAAGCCTGTGAGTTGTTGGCCCAAAGCACTCAGGCGGAAGCGGACCTTTTCATCTTGGGCGGTTGTCGCCCGGGCTGGAGTCTCTTCCATATCTACTGCTAGCCGAAAAGTGCCTTTTTACCTAATAGGAAGTCACAGTTAGGACAGTGATGCACGAAGTCCTTGCACTGAGGCATGCAGAAGGGATAGTAGTTGCAAGGCACTAAGCAAAACAGAGTAAGTGTCAACCCCACCATCCAGGTCGATACCCCTATTTGCCTCTTGATGACAGTAACTCCGACTTGTTTGCAACTCGGACACTTCGATTTCACAGGTAATTCTCCGTATGCCAGATTCACAAAGTTGTACTCGGCCACTGGCTGCTCTTGTTGAATGTTAACCTGGGGGTATTGGGAGTTGAGGGGTAACTGAACGGGGGAGAAGGATGCGGGAAACATGGCTTCGGAAGTGCTCATTTTATCTACGTACAGCAAGGCTTCTTTTTCTCAGCTGCTCTGCGTAGGTTGAGACTGTGGCCTATCTCCTGCGCCTTATTCTTGATCAGCACTCTGCCCATCGTCTTAAACAGCTCCTCCACCTGAAAACTCGTCTTTGCACTCGTCTCCAAATACCCCACTCCCAAGTCCTGCGCCCTCGCCACCGCCTCTTCCCGACTCACCACCGCTTTCAAATCCCGCTTGTTCCCAGCCAGTAAAACAAACGTTTCCGCCACTCCCTGACTCCTCACCTCCTCCATCCAGCCCTGGACATTCAAAAATGACTTCGGGTCGGTCACGTCAAACACAATGATGACTCCGTCTGCCCCGCGGTAATAGGCGTTGGTGATGGTCTTGTAGCGCTCTTGACCCGCGGTGTCCCACTGGGTGGTCCTTACTATCTGCATCTTGACCAACTTGCCGTCCACCACGAAGGTTTTGAAGCGGAAGTCCACTCCGATTGTGGAGATGTAGCTTTCGGAAAAGGTGTCGTCTGCGAAGCGGAGAAGCAGGCATGATTTCCCCACGTTTGAGTCTCCTATGAGGATCACTTTGAAGGCGTAGTCACTGAGTAGCACTCACTATTTCGCAGAGACTTCCATATCTAACGGAGCCAGGACCGCTTGTTGTCCTGCGGAGAGCTGAGCTACTGCAATGGAAAGAGTCAGTCTTCCAGTGTGGCTGGAATACTCACACGTGAGAGCGGAACTGGCTGCCCGCAGACCTTCTCGCCAGCCTAGTCACCCTGACTCTCCCGTGCTTCTCCAGTCCTTTCGGGGAGAACAGTCAAGGCCTAGTCTGCTGCAAGCTGCTGTGAGTCGCCTGCGAGAGGACTGCTACCAGTTGAAAGGAGGCCGCAGACAGCTTTCGCAGGACTGGTCGCCTCCCTCTGTAAAGCCTCCCCACCGTAGAGTGGCCTCTAACAAATCTACACAAGTCTCCCCCCGTCCTCAGCCTATTCTTTCTGATATCAGCAGTATCCTCGAAACTGCTGATTTCAACGATGTCTCCTTCGCTCAGTCGCCAGTGGATGAAAAGCAGTACTGCTTCATATCGAAGTGGCAGCCCAGGCCGTACCTACTGAAAGCGAGGGAGAAAGGCGGGAAGTTAGTGACATGTGAGCAGCCTGGTCGCCTACTGGAACTAGGAGTGCCGCTGCACTCTGCTATCCAGGTCACTGCAGCAGGCATAACCGGGGGACTGCGACTGTGGGTGGGCAGTGCAAAGATAAGCAGTGGGGAGCGTCTGGTGCGAGTGCTCGCCTCTGCGCACTGTGTGTTTCTCTCGCCTCGAGAAGTCCTGTGTTCGGAAGTACTGCCTACTGCTCTCATAGCCTAGCTGTCATTACAGACTTCTCTAAAGCACATTCCTTCGCAGAGTAGACGGTACGCCCTGCGGAACTCGTTCACGATAGTTTCCTCGTTCTCGAAACTTACAGTGTCTCCTAAGTTTCTCTTCGCTTCAAAGGGATCACTGATAGCTATCAGTCCACGCCATTCTGCTGGCTTAGACTCGTGCAGCATGGCTATGGACACAGCTTGTCTTCTCCAGTCGAACAGGGAGTAGAAGCGAAAGAACCTCACAAGCAAGTCTCCCACACTAGAGTGGTTCTGTCCCCTCATTTCCTTGTACAGTTCTAAGTTGTCCTCGAAGCTGCAGTCGTGGCTTGCGCACATACGTCTTGGCAGGTCATGGTAGTCCTGCTGCAGGTTAGGAACCACTAGTTCCTCCTGCAGGAAGCGAATCACAAGTAGGATAAAAGCATAGGAGCACAGGACTCTCCGCACAGCATTACTCAGCCCTCTCCTTTTCGCCCAGTACTTAATAGCAATGCCCAGTTGAGATACGCGGGGGTCGAAATCAGAGTAAGTCCTCAGCAGACGGGAATTCTCAATGCCCACTTGATTGCGTGTAACGATGTCCATGATGAAGTCAGAGGACTCGACGCAGAGGATAGGAGTGCGGGCTCCGAACTTACTGTGTAAGTCTTCGAGAGTAAAGCCACTGGTAAGGAGAGCTTTGGTTATAAGGTCGAGCAGTCTCATTTGCAGCTCTTCCTGAAGTCCATCTGGGCCTCTTCGCTCCAAGTACCCTTTCTTCCTGCTTTCTGAAATGGTGAAGGCCTGCGTGACTGGCAAGCTAAAGCAGAGATCCAGGTCGCTGGACACTGTGGAAAAGCCATTGCAGCAGGACCCAAACGGCTCCAAATGGCCCTGCAGTCCCTCACTTCCCAAGCACACATTGAGCTGTTCCAGCTTCCGCTTCCAAGCCATCACTTTGTCCTGAGGCTGTCTCAGCTCCTCCACCAAGTCCAGCACCTCCACTGTTAGTGCATCAGTATCGGCAGGCGGGATGATGTCGGTCAGGCTGACGGGAGGACAGGGCTGCACCGGCTTTACTCTGCTGAGGGACTCTTCCTTGGAAAGGTCGTGCACTCGACTTATGTGACTGTGGTGCATTTCGCGGATATGCTGCTTGAGGTCAAGTGCGACCTCGAAGTCGCTTTGACAGAAGAGACACTCAATACTAGCCATATCTTTCCAGGCAGTGACTCTATGGCAGTCTCTGGATAGTGCATAGTGCCTGCAGAGGCTATATACATTGCAAATGGATGCTTCGCGCAGTCTACCAGTAATTCCGGAAGACAGCTCCGAGTCCCTTCAAAGCTCGCGCGCTCCCGCCTACCCTCCAGTCATTCCCCTGTCCCGCACCAGGGCTCTTTCCTGCGCGTCTCCCTCAGTCCCTGAGCTTTGCCTTGCTGACGTACTCAGCACCAAGACCTCTCCCAAGCTTGGGAAAGACGCGAATTCTTGCGCTTGCACAGTGTCGTAGGAAGAGAACTAGTGCATATAAAAGAACATAATGGGAAGTGAGTTATGTGCATGTGATAAGCAAGCCTTGACGAGCTACAACCTGGACATCCCCGGGTCTCCAAGTATGCCTATCCAGAGTTCTACTCAAGTCGTGTAGGCCAGAGACGCCTGCAAGCAGACCTCCCGCAGCAAGCTCTTTCCCACGCCCTGGAGCAGCTCCGTCTGGACATGTCCGCTCCAGCCAGCAGCACTTTGGAAGTGTCGGCAATCGAGGAAAGGTCGGAAACGCCGAGTCCTGGTAGTGGGTTGCTGGAGTTACTGGGGGAAGTGGTGTGTGAAGGTCCGTTACTGCAGTTTAAACCAGGCCTCACTGCACAGTTCGTAGAGCGGTGGTGTCAGTTGACTCCCCGGGCTTTCCGGTACTACAAAAGCCAGTGGTGTGCGAAGGTGGACGAGCGCAAGCCGCTGTTCCTGCTGCCTCGCAGCCGACTCGCTGCAGTGCGGCAGTACCGTGCCTCCGCAGCAGAGCGCCAAGGCGTCTTTCGAACTCATCGCTTCCTATTCGAACTGGTGGTGTCTGCCTCCACAGAAACACACCTGTCCCTCCGGCCTCAGTGGAGCGCCAGAGCGGAGTCCTGGGAACAACAGCGGCTGCTATTCAGTGCAAGGACGAGGGAGGAGACCCTGCAGTGGATAGCTGCCTTCGGAACTGCTAGTTTTAGCGCCTAGGCAGGGCGGTTCATGGTCTTGCTGATGTCCAGCACAGGGCTGTCGATTTTGGCCTGCTTGTACTGGCTGAGCCAGGTGTTGAGGGACTCCTCGTTGGTGGCGTGACCCACCACTTCATCGGCGTAGACTTGAGAGCACTGGTCGAACTCGGCCTGGTTGCCGTCTCCGTGGGCTACGCTGTGCTTCTTCATGCAGTCCACAGCCGTTTCCTTCCACCGCCGCATTTCCCCCTTCAAGTCCTGCTCTGCCTGCATTCTGCCCAAGAAACAGGTCGACCCGCACACCATTTCGATATCCCCTTGGTTCATAATGCGGTTCGCAGAGGCACAGAGTTCCAGGCACTTGTCTTCAATCACTGCCATTTCCTTATAAACTCGCACCTTGGGCACATTGGCGGCCAAAGCACGCAGGCCCACATTGATCCGCCGCACACTCTCCAGCCCCGAACAGTCGATGAAGTTGAAACTAGCAGGCAGGTCTTTCCGGTCCTCGACTTGCACGAGCTGGTCAGGGTCGGGGAAGTGCACGTGGTTGACCAGGGACTTGTACCAGTTGAAGTTCCAGGAGAAGCCGCCGAACCACCACGTCCAACCTGTGGGCAGGTACTCTAGATCCAGGTACCGGGTTTCCGCTGGGAACTGATTATCCAGGCCTCTGGTGTAGTCCCACCAGAACAACTTAGACCAGGGCATCTCCATGCTTTATTTGCAACGATAGCCAGTCCCTGCACCATTTACTCTGCGCCTCTGGCAGCCGCCACACAAAGCCCTAGTCTAGAGAGGCACGCGCTCCAGTGTCCTGCGCAGACTTTCCTTGCAATCGCTCGACACACTGATGAGAAACTCATGTCGCAGCAACTGCTGTGCAGAGCTGCGCTGAGCAGGGACCTTGGCTAGACAGAGCTCCAGGAAATCATGGAAGGCAGGAGACCAGGTGGCGCCTTGAAGCGAGGGAGCGGCCAGGCTAGCAGAGAGGAACAACGCTCTCACAGGATGTTGGTTGGCCAGAGGCGGCAGTCCTTCCGCCATCTCCAAAGCCACTATGCCGAGAGACCAGATGTCCGCCTTGTAGTCGTACTTGCTGCCTGTGGACACCTCAGGCGCCATCCAGTAGGGCGACCCGACTACTGTGCAACTGCGTTCTCGCCCCTCTGGCAACTGCACTGCGTAGCCGAAGTCACACAGTCGCACTGCTCCTTCTTGCGAAACCAACACGTTGCCGCTGCACACGTCTCTGTGCATTATGCGCTTCAGGTGAAGGAACTCCAGTCCTTGCAGCACCTCTCTGCAGATGTAGGCGATCACTGCTTCGGCGAACACTACGCACTGCAGCAACTGAGCTAAAGAGCAGGCTTGCAGCTCCGTCACCAGCGCTATGTGTCTATTTGATCTCTACTTGTGATGTTCGAAAGCCTCTATCAACCCTACAACGTTTTCATGCACAGCAGTGCCTAGTATGTACGCTTCCCTCAACATCAACAGTCTCTGTCTGGACGAGGTGAGTTTTACCACTTTGATAGCGTACAGCTCGCCAGTAGCCAGTCTGCGGGACTTATACACAGCCCCGCCTGAGTCTCCGAAGGCTATAGGCCTGAGGAGTTCGTAGGTGAGTTCCAGGTCTGCCTTTTTGATGGTGTAGTCGGATGGTGGCATTTCGCAGTCTGCAAGTTGACTTCCCGTGCACTCATTCGCCACCTGCAGAAACACATGCGGGTACGACTCCAAATCTGCGTCTTTGAGGTAATGCCGCCACTCCTCAGGAGGGCCGGCTCTGGACGCTTTAAAGGGAACCGCAAGTTCCCTAGCCTCAGAAAGCGTGCCTATGCTCGAAGACCGCCTGTGTCTTCTCCTAGCCACCAGCTGTTGGCGTAATGGCCAAGCCTGTAGGTCAGGGTGCGCAGTTTGGTGGCAGGACTGGCAGTACCTCTGTCCGGGCGCTATGCTCACTAGGCACTGCTTGCAGTGGTGCTGGTCTGTGTGGTAACTCACGACAGCGGGAGCAGGGCTCGTAGGTCTGTGGGTACAGCTGGCCGAAGCAAGAAGCGCAGTTCTCCATTTCTCTGCCAAACCCACAGTTCCTTACACAAGTATCCAGCACGGCCTAGAGATGGATATAGTGGAGACGAGGTTAGGACCTAACGACTCGGTCTGAAACGATATACCACTCCTCCAGTCGCCACCGCTCCCCTACAGTTCGCCCGTTGTGACATAGGTGCTTCTCTAGTACTGCCGTGGCTGTGAAGCTTCTTTTGCATTGCGCACACTTCACGAAGTGCACTTCTCTTGGCTGTCCGGGCTTCAGTCCCCACGCTGCCAGCAGTTCATCGAACTCCATCTAATTCAATGGTAGTGCTTTCTTCCCAAGCAGAGGCAGTTGGAAGTGCTTTGGGAGAGGGGATTTGCAGGCATTATGGACAGAAGTCTCAGTGATTAGGCAAGCTACTAGGGAATTTGAGCCCTCCAGGACTGAGAGAAGTTGGGGAAGTTCTCCATGAACTCCTCCTGAAAGCCCTTGCCCTGACCCAAGGCCTTCACATTCAGTACTGGTACAGTCCGTAGCGCCCTGGGCGGGTCTGAACAGGTGGTGGAGGCAGAGCTGAGGGACAGAGCGGACTGCATCTGGAGGATAGTTTCCCTGGCTCTGCGTAGTTCTTGGCCTAGAGAGAGCACCTTCATTTTCAGTTCTTCGTTCTCGGCTCGTAACTGACTTCTGCTCACCTCCTCGAAACTGCTTTTCCTTCTCCGTCCTTTGGACGTCCCATGTCTTTTCCGAGGAATCCGCGTATTGACAGTGCGTATCTCAGGCTCCAACCGAGGATGTGACAAGTGGTAGGAAGCCAGCAAGGAAGCCTGGTCACTTGGAAGCGTGACTTGGACCTCACACTGGAAGGGAGTGAGTGCACGGGGTTTGCGCCTGCGCTCTAGAGTCAAGCAATCCATTTCACTTAAGTTAACTACCGTGGGAAACAGGTCCAGTTCAGAACTGGTTCCTATCAGTGCTGGCCCGAGTCTCAGTTTTCTTCCATTGTCCGCCCTAGAGCTGGCCATTTAGCGAGTAGTTAAGGCGCGATGACTTGAGTGCGACTGGGCGAGAAGCTTTCCGAAGCAGTAGGGTGCAGCGGAGGCGCCCGATGCGACAACTCCAGCGTGTCCATCAGTCTCGTCAGTTCCGACATCATGATTTCAATACGGTGCAATACCCCGCTTTCAGTCTCCTCCCCTGTACCGCCCTGCACCTGCTTCTGACTGCTGTAGCCAGTCATAGAGATGCTCTCGCCTGGAGGCAGGTAAGTGTGCGTGTCCGGGTTGGAAATACTGGACCAGGAGTGCTGCACTGGACGTGGCGGCACTGCTGTGGTGGCTGTCTTCAGTGCTGATTTCAGTTGGTTGTTTTCCAGCGTCAAAGCAACACAGTTGCTTTCAGTCTTGTACAGCACGCGCTCATACTCTCTGCATTTCGAACAGGGACTAGCAGCAGAGTCCTCTACCTTCTTTTGGTGCAGCGGAGGGTGGGGAGACCCGAGCTGAGGCTTGGGCGGCAAGGGACTTTCGCTTGGATTGGACCCTGCCAAGTCTTCATAGGGCACGTCATCAATGTAAATGTTCTGGGGAGAGATGCGAGGGGCTGAGGAGCCGGAAGACTGCTTCGGCGTGTCCTTCCGCTTGCTGAAGACTCTATGCTCAATTGCGCTTTCTGAAGGACTGAAGTAGGCGATTTGGTACTCAGACAGTTTAGCTTCCCAGTCCGGGTTCATAGCGACTCCCGAGGATTTCAGCGTCTTCAAGTTGCGCATCAACTTGGTAGTGATTTTGTACCCTACTTTGAGGAAGTCCTCCGACCTTTCCTCCAGCGCGTTTTCACGGATATCCACCATTAGCAGACTGTTGTTGGAGGCTACAATGCTCAGCACCTCATTGATCCCTTGGGGGCTCAAGCGGTTTCTCCGCAAGTCCAGCACTCGCATATAGGCGTCACAGTACAGGACTCTGCCCAGGTCGAAAATAGCTCTGTCTGAGACTTTGTTGTTCGCGAGACATACGTCTTGCAGGCCTTCGTCTAGGTCCAAGGCCAACTGCTCCCCGCGTAGTCCGTAGGCCCACACTGCCTCGTCCTTTCTTTCTGCGTTCTTCCCTATCATTCTCCCAAGGTGGAAGCCGCATAAGTCCTCCAAGTCGTTATGTGCCAGGTCCAACTTCCTCAGCTTCACAGCCGTGCATAGCGAATTCGCTAGCACGGCAAAGCGCTTATCAGTGAGTCGGCAGTAGTTGATGCAGAGGTAGTCCAAACTGCGGTTGTCCTTCAACCCCTCGGCCAGCAGGTTCACACTTTCCTTGCCGAATTTCAGCCCTACGAGTCGCAGTTGTCTGAGAATGCCTCCAGTCTGCAAGTTGCGACTGAGCCCCTTCATCAGCTTGATTGTCTGTTCAATGTTCCTCGAGTTGCACACTGTCCCTGGGTCTTCATGGATTTCGCTCAGACTTTTATCTTGCTCATTAGGAAACTTGTAGGTCCTGCGGGCGTATTCCAGTTTATCTCTGGACCGTGAAGTAGTGGGTAGAGAGCCTCCGGGGGTCGACACACACACTGAAAGCTCGGGCTGCTGAACAGCCATTTGGAACTTCTTGCCCCAGAACTGCACACTAGTCAGTAGTCTGGCCTTAGCAAGCAGAGCCGCCAAAGGCACAACGTCCATCTCACTGAGACTGTCCATGCAGGTGTTGACTTCGTATTGCCGCAAACTGACCCCCACTGCAGTGTTGGGTCTCAAGCCCAGTTGACTGCAGAGAGAGGTGTACAGCTCCACGTAGTCGTTAGTGCAGTTCAAAGCCTTCGAGTGAGGCACGTGGGCCGAGTAGTGCTTTCGACTGTTCTCTGATATCATGTATTACCATAGTGCTGTCCAATGCCTGTGCACCCTGCTAGTAGCTAAGAGGTTAGTTTGACTTTGAAGCCTGCATGCAAGCCAGCTGGACGCGATTTCCCAGTGCTGACTTGCACTGAATACAGGACTTCCACACAGCTCCAGAGACGCTGTCTAGACACGTAGCTGACTAGTCCCGCAGTACTGGCCTTGATAGTCATAGAGCGAGTGGGAGTAAAGGCCAGTCGAACCCCTAACTCGCCTGTGGTAGTGCGGTCAGGCAATTGACGCTGGGCAGTGAAGGCTGCCGCCACTTTATCTGTGACCTGCAAGTAGCCAGAGAGACGCAGACTATTTTCGGGCTCGTATTTGAGCACAAGTCTGCGCTGGGCAGTGCCTACATAGCCTGCAAACTCAAGGGCAGACGGTCGAGTCTGCACCCAGTCGTAGTTTAGAGAGGCTCCCAGGCCTGCCAGTGCCCCGTTCCAGACTCCCTTGAAGCCCAGCACTGGCCCTTTGGTCATTTCCACTGAGTAGTAGAAATCAGTCAAAGCATGCGACACTTGCAGCAGCCCTCCCTCACTGCCTACT
>Ga0247837_1007505_pt1 | contig 14427 bp, 9 predicted proteins | sample LaCtaG_2_FD_187115 | JGI IMG/M metagenome (GOLD analysis project Ga0247837, IMG submission 187115) | Freshwater microbial communities from meromictic Lake La Cruz, Castile-La Mancha, Spain - LaCruzMarch2015_14.5m | ecosystem: Environmental > Aquatic > Freshwater > Lake | place: Spain: Castile-La...
AGGGAGTTATTGATAATAAGCAATATTTTAGGTAACGGTAAGTATTTATTGGTAAATCAAGCACATTATTCAACTACCAATGAGTTGGTTGAAGGAGGTCAATTGCTTGCCATGTCTGTTTCAAATATTTCTGTAAATTCACTTGCAATTACACAAGATTCAATTGAAATAGGAACAGTAACGCCTACAACTAATTTAAACATTACTTGCGCAAGTGTAACCAATGCCGATTATTACAAATGGACTGTACCAACAGGTGTAACCATTGTTTCTGGACAAGGAACTACAAGTTTAACTGTTAAGTTTACTGATCCTGTTAAGTTTGCATCTCCAATTAATAATCCAAAATACATTTATTGTCAAGCAAGTAATTCGTTATCGAATGATTTATCAGTAAAAGATTCTGTTAGAATTTCCAAAACAATACCAAGTTTTTTGGTGAGCTCTATGATTTCGAATCCAAACAATAACTTAGGAAAATCAGCTTGGACATCCACTACCAATGTAGGTTCAAATGGTAAAACGGTAAATGTAGCAAGCACATTAGGTTTAAAAGTAGGTAATTTAATTAAGTTAACATCTGGTTCTGGAAATATTGGAACTTCAAATACAGTAGCATCTATTACTAGCGCCACTCAGTTTCAATTAAAAAACAACATGATTGTAAACATTGGAAGTGGTGCTGTTTTAAAAGCATATTTTGTTCCTCAAAACACTTTTGATGCTTACACATCGGCTTCAGGAGCAACTAATTTGGCAACATTGGTAACTGTAAGTTCAACAACTGGTTTAGCTGAAGGAATGTTGTTAAGAAAAATATCGGGAACAGGTACTTTAAAGGAAGGAACGGTAGTTTCTAAAATAATAGATGGACAAAATTTTACCATATCGCAAACTCCATTGGTTAATTTAAGTAATAGTGCTGTTTTGGGTGCAAATCCGGTATTAACCAATGCATGTGCAATAGATGTAAGCACTGGAATAACTTCCGAAATTGATTATTCAGTAGTGGCAACACCTGTAAGAAATATTGGATATCAATACACATTGCCAAAAGGTGCAAGAATATCGCGCATTGGCGATTCTACAATAATTGGGTACGATACTGCAAGAACAACTGCTTTAAAGGTTGTATCAACTACTGCTACCAACATAGGAATTGTGTTTGACTCTTCGTTTATATCGGGTGTGTTATTAGTAAAACCTTATAATAATGCAGGCTTAGGAATAGCTTACAAATTAAACATTAAAACCGAAAAAGCTTCCATTTTTAAAGTAACCAGTACAGCAGCAGCTATAAAAAACACTTCTGTAAGATATAAAGCAAGTGTTACCAATGGAAGCGAAGTAACTTCCTTTAAATGGACTGTTTCGAACTCTAATATAATTCCATTATCAGGTTCGGTTTTATTGAACGATATTACAACCAATACCGACACACTTTCGTTTTCATTTACCAATAGTTTTAAAACTGGTACACTTAAAGTAGTGGCATTAAACAATTGCGGAACAGGAAGTTCTAAAACATTTGTATTAAACGGAACTACTACTTTAAACAAAGTTGGGCAAGAAATAGAGTTAGAAGAAGAAATAATTGAAAACAATGATTTTATAGCTACTCAAGTAAATGTTTATCCAAACCCAAATAATGGTAAGTTTACATTATCGGTTTTTTCAAACCAAAATGAAGAAACAGCACAGGTTTCTATTGTAAATGTATTAGGGCAAATGGTTAGTTCATATACAGTTCCAAACAACAATGGTATAATTAATTCAGAAATTAACGTTAATCTTTCTACTGGTATATATTTTGTAAAAGTACAATTAGGTTCAGAAGTAAATGTTACAAAAATTTCAGTAAACTAACAATAACACCCTTTATAATACTAAAGCCCTTAACGAAAGTTGAGGGCTTTTTTTGTTTAACCCAAAATACGCATTAGAAAATCTATTACGAGTCAAATCTAATTCAAATCAGAGTTTCCTTAAATTTGAAAAACGTAGCGCTGCTATGATTTTTAAATTTAAGGAACTGATTTATTGTACATTTAACTCTCATAACAAAGTTCTAACGCGTAATTTGGGATAAATAATATTGTCTGCAATGGTTACCCACAAAAAAAGCAGCCCATTTGAGCTGCTTTTTTTTATTTAATAATTTTACTGGTGGAGTAACCAGGTTTTTATTCTTTTCCAGTTTTACCCTGCAAAGGTTGCTGAAACTATGTCGCTTGGTTGACCAATTTCTACATCGTTTACCACACCCATACATTGGTATTCGCGCACCTCGGGAGTACCTGAAACAGCTAATGGTCTGTGGTCGTCATAAGGGCTATGGGTATCGCGGGCTAAAAATGTCCAAGTTTTTTCTCCACTTAATCTAGTATATACATTTACACCATCCACCCCATTTTTGGTAAATTTAATCCTTACAAAATCGTGGCCTAGCTGTACGCTAATAGTTGGCTTAAAGGTTAATTCATCAATATCTGAAGTACTAGTACCAACTATTTGTAATTGATTGCCTATGGCTTCGGTATAAGCTTTATTGGTTTTTATACGGTTGGCCAATTCACGTATATTTTTGCTCTCGTTTACTAATATAGTTGCTTTTTCTTTCACCTTTGTGTTATAAATTACTCTAGCATCTTCGCAACCATTAATCGATTTAATCATATTATCGCAAAAACCAATGGCCTCATCTTCTTCTGATTGACTTAGATTTAAAACAGGAGCTACTAAAGCTATTTGTTTTTTTAAATTACCAAGCCAATTTAATAGCTTGTCTTCTGAACGTGGAATGAAATCTGACATAAAATTAATAATTAGTTGTAATGCAATGATAATCACTATTGGATATACCTACAAATATTTTTGGCTTAATACCATACAATACTCATTATTAACCTAATATATTTTAAACAAGCGGCCTTAAGCTGCCTGTTTGGAGCAAAAAACAGGAAAACCTTTAAACATACACACATTAAGCTGAGACTTTTACAGGCAGGCATGTAACCGTGTACAAGTGCTACGAACTTGAGTACAAGAACACCTGTAACCGTGTACAAGTGCTACGGACTTGAGTACAGGAACACCTGTAACCGTGTACAAGTGCTACGAACTTGAGTACAAGAACACCTGTAACCGTGTACAAGTGCTACGGACTTGAGTATAGGAACACCTGTAACCGTGTACAAGTGCTACGAACTTGAGTACAGGAATACCTGTAACCGTGTACAGGTGCTTCGAACTTGAGTACAGGAACACCTGTAAACGTGTACAAGTGCTACGAACTTGAGTACAGGAGTTCCTATAAACGTTTACAAGTGCCCAGCCGTTCGGGATTTGCAATCCCGAATTAATTAACAAAGGATTTGTAATCCTTTACTAAAGTTGGTGTTGCTATAAGAAGAAATAAGAGTTAATTGTTGGTGTCGCTGTGCTAATTCGCCAATAACAACAGGATACTATAAGGATAGTTATAGTTTAGTATTTGAAACGAACTTTTTCTGTTAATATTTCAGTAACATTCAGAAACTAAATTGCATGAAAATTTTATACAATTATGAAGTACTTTTTCTCAATTGCACTTTTTGCAATGCTATTTAGTTCGTGCCAAAAAGATGATAATAAGCTGATAATACCTGAGGCTGTTCCATTTGTTCCTAATTATAATACTTATGTTTTGGATATAAATGAAGATTCAGCTTCAACAGTTTATTTGTACAACACAAACTGGAAATTACAAGGAATCAAGTTGTATAACAATTCAATATTAACCGAAGATATAATTTACACTACTACCGGAAATATTGTTAAGAAAACCAGTAACAAAAACAATTATATTTATACCTATTACTTAAACAAAAAAGGATATGCCGATAGTTCTAAAATATCGAAAATAGGTTATGTAAATTTAACAGAATACTATAAATACAACACTTTAGGATTTGTAACAGAAAAAATAGTTTCTGGCGATATTGTAAATGTTCCTTACCTAGAAGTAACTGATTTTACTTACGAAAATGGAAATTTAAAAAAGGCTGTTCAAACAAATGATGGAGAAGAGTTTACCATTGAATATTCTTATTATACCGATTCGCTAAACGTATTGGCAGGTACAGAAGAAGCTAAAACATTTATTCCTCAAAGTAAAAATTTATTGCAAAAAATTGCATACAGCGATGATACTTTTATTGAATATACTTACTCAAAAGACGTGGAAGGGAATTTGCTTATAAATAGTATCAATCAACTAGAAGAAACAGGACAAAAGGTTTACAATATAAAATATTTAAAATAAAACAATAAGTAGCTCAAGTTTTCAGTAATAAATTATTGTTAATTCTACATCATTTTTATAATTCATAATGCTTACATAACTTTAGTTAGGTAAGTTTGAAATTGAATTATCATATAAAAACTATCAATTAATGAGATATATAATAACAAGCTTTGCTTGCTTTTTTATTGTTGTTTTTCAAACAAAAGCAGAGAATACTGTTAATAAAAAGGATTCAATTAAACACGAATACAAGAATTTTGCTGTATCGTTAGGAATTGGTACATCTGGCTATAGCGGAGCATTACATTACCAACTAAACAAAAAAATTGGTTTTAGATTGGGTTATACCAGAGGATATTATGACCCCAATTATTTTACAACAATTAGCGGAAACTCTATTAATGTAACTTCTGAATTTAATATTGAAACTTTCAATTTATTGGTAGATTACTTTCCGTTTAAAAACAAAATTTTCAGAATAACTGGAGGAATTGCCAGAAACAATAACACTTATGTAATAAATGTAACTCCTTTAACTAGTCAAACTTTTGGATACATTGTTTATCCTCCAGAATTGATTGGGGATATGCAATTAATTGCAATTGTTGAGCAATATAATCCATATTTAGGAATAGGATTTGGTAAAACAAATCCTACAACCAAGCTAGGACTGGGAATTGATTTTGGGCTTTTTTATCATGGTTCGCCAAAGTTTAAGTTAATTGCTAATGGTTCGTTTGAGCCGAGTAATAACCCCAAAAACATTCAAATGTTTGAAAATGCTTTTAAAGATTGGATGTTTTTTCCTTTAGTAAATCTTCACCTAAAATACAGAATTTTACCAAATGATAAATAAGATGAAACCTAAATTTCTTATTGCTTTTTTATTGCTTTTTACCTTGTTTTTTCAAACTTGTAAATTTCCGAAAGATGAAATTGAAAAATTTGAAATAAACACCAATGCAAGTTTTATAAATATTCTTTTAAAAGTAAAATTTGTAACCGAAGATTCATTGCCAGTAAAGAAAATTACTTTTAACATAAATGGTGAGGGTGCTAAAGATATTTTTGACATAGAAGGAAAAACCAACTTTAACGCTGAAGGTGGTAAATTAGATTTGATTTTAGGGCCAAATGCTAATCCAACAAGGGATAAGCCAACTTCATTTACTATACAATCGGAAATGGAAGGATATTTACCAATAAAACAAGATGTTTTTATTTTTAATAAAGACCAAAAAGTGGTGGTGAATATTGTTTTTAAAAGACCAGTAAATTTACCAACGGGCATAAATTACAAGTCTATTTCATTGGCATTTTTAGGAAAAAAAGCTGTTGATACTGCTTACTTCAATGTATTGAGAGATGATGGTATAAACTTTAGTATAAAATACCCAACTAAAGGCTTGGTATTTATTAAGAAAACAGCTTGCAAATTCAGAACTGAAAGCAATGAAATTGCACTAAAATCTTTACTACAAGATACTTTAATTTACCAAAATGATAGCCTAGTAAGTGACATACCAAATTTAAATACAAAAGTTTTTAAGTACAATAATAACAAAAACGAGGCAAATGTTTTTTGTAATCCATTAACTTTAGTGTCGGTTTTCAAAAACGTTACAACTAGGGTTGGTTATAAAAAACCAGATTTAATTGCCGAATACGATACTAGAAAAATACCTGATACTTTTGCACTTAGCAATGTAAGAGTAAATGTTGTTTCTCAAACTAATTTTCAAGAATATGGATATATAAATGAAAATGGTAATTTAGTTGAAAACTATACTTCTTTTAGTAATGCAGTTGGAATTCCTCAAGTGTTTTTTTACGATCAGGCAACTGGTGTTTCGTTGGTTCCATATTATGTTGATGGTACTTCAGGTGCAATAATTGAAGCTGTTTTGCCAATAAATAGTTATAAATTATACATGGAAGGAATTGATTACAGCACCAAATTGAAAACATATTTTCAAACCAAAAGAACAGTTGAGCTTAAGCCTGAATTTTTTGAGCCTGATGGTACTAATTATAAAATAGTTTTTAGAGATGATTTTTTTAATGGACGATTTTTTTTATATAATAACGCTGTAAATAGTTGTGGTTTTAGTTCAGTTAAATTTACTGCTCCAAATGTTCCTTTAAATTCAGGTTTTACGGGCAAAGTAAACTTTAATAATACAAAGTATAATGTAACTTATGATATTGATTTTTCAAAATCTTTGAATGAATTTAGAGTTCCTGCTTTTTTACTTGAAAAAACAAGTATAAAGGTAAATTTAGACCATTCGGTAAATATATGTAGAAACAACAATCCATTGTTTGATGGTGAGTTATTAAATACCGAATTATGTAGTTATACCAACTCTGATTTGGGTTTAGAATTAAGCTATAATACAGCTAGTTTTCTTTCAACAATTAATGCCACAAACGCCATTGCAGCCAAAGCGTCAATTGTTTGTCCTTCTGGAAATTTTATTCTACCTCCAAACATTGATTTATTTTTATATCAGTTAGGTTGTAACAGTGAATCAACTATAAGATTTGAAAATGGTGAGTATTTTAGTCCTTCGTTAATTGAAGATAAGAAAACGTATATAGTTAGGTACGATAGACTTTCAACAACTGGTGCTCCAATAAAAATATACGACACATTATATTTTGATACTTCAGTTCCTGAGTTGGCCATTGCCGATGAAAAAACAGGTTATTGGAAAGGTACTTTAAAATATACTGTTCAAAATGGATTTGTTTTGGACGTAATTTTCGACAATAAAAAGTTGAAATACAATATTCCAAACTGCAAGTAATTGTTTGGTTTTAAATATAATACTAACTAGCAATTTCGGTTCTTCTGCAAACTATGAGTTTTATAAAAAAACTAAAATCATTTGTTTATAATTTTAGAAAATGGAAATACAATTTTGTTTTAAAAAACAGAATAGTAAACTACTACAATAAAAAAGAAAAAGACATAACAGATTTTGAATTAAAAAATGCACTTAAATACTACAAACACAACGATATTTCTGTATTTCCTTATCACTTTAAAGAGGATTACAATAAAACAGATTTGATGATAAATAACGATAATGGTTTCAATTATTATTTGTTAAATGGAAACAAATTGTACTTTAAACAAGATTGGTTAGAATTAAGCTGCAAAAGTTATTTAAAATCGTTGTTGATAGAGCAAGACTCACGGTCACCACATTGTTATTGTAACCAAAACTTTAATGTTCAAAATGATGAAACTTTACTAGATATTGGTGCTGCCGAAGGTAATTTTTCATTGTTATCAATTAATTTAGCCAATGAAATATTGATTTTTGAATACAATAACGATTGGTTTAAAGCCTTAACTAAAACTTTTAAAGCATTTAGTAATGTGAAAATTATTTATAAAAAAGTAGATAGTTTAACTTCACATAACACCATTGCTTTGGATGATATGCCTGAATTGTTTTCAAAAAAATTGTTTATAAAAATGGATGTAGAAGGAGGGGAGAGAAGTATTTTTAAAGGAATGGAAAAACTACTTTCTTCAAACCCAAATATTAGATTAGCAGTTTGTACTTATCATGGTTACAATGATGCCAACGAATTTGAAAAATATTTTAAAGAAAAAGGCTTTCAAACAGAATTTTCAAATGGATACATGTTATATTATTTTGCCAAAGATTTGAAACCACCTTTTTTACGAAAAGGTGTTTTAAGGGTTTGGAAGTAAAAAGATTATCAACAACTTATGGTTTTAAACTAACCATTATTTCTATATAATCACTCAGTAATTTATTTAAATTCCAAGTTTCATTGGTATGTGTTTTGTTTGGAATAAAATCTTTTCCAATAACAATATGGCATACATTATCGTTAATAGATTCGGTTAAGTTATTGGTTTTAAAATAATCTTCAAAAAAGTGTAGATTACATACAAAACAGCTTGAAAATAATGCTGGTTGATAATTTTAAATTTAGTAAAAAGTTTTTTCGATCTGTTACAGAAAGTTATCAATTTGAGGAGCTAGAATGAATTTATAAAATACCAGCAATGATGCTTTCTGTTTTTATTCCTTCGGCTTCAGCACGGTAGTTTCTAATTAATCGGTGACGAAGTATATTAAAAGCAATTGCTTTAACATTTTCAATATCTGGTGAGTATTTTCCATGTAATAAAGCATGTGCTTTTGCACCAATAATTAAAAACTGTCCAGCTCTTGGACCAGCTCCGTATTCAATGTATTTTTTTATTTCTTCGGTTGCAAATTCACTATCAGGACGAGTTTTACTAACTAGTTTCACTGCATATTCTATCACATTATCTGCAACTGGCGTTTTACGAACTAATTCTTGAAAAGCTAAAATATCGTCTCCGTGAATAATTTTATTCATTTCAACTTTGAGGTTACTGGTAGTTTTTTTTATAATGTCAACTTCTTCTTCGTAACTTGGATAATCTAAAAACACATTGAACATAAAACGGTCTAATTGAGCTTCGGGTAAAGCGTAAGTTCCTTCTTGTTCAATTGGGTTTTGGGTAGCTAATACAAAAAATGGGTTTGGTAAATGATGCAATTTTCCGTTTATAGTTACCGTTTTTTCTTGCATGGATTCTAACAAAGCAGCTTGAGTTTTTGGAGGAGTTCTGTTAATTTCATCTGCTAAAATAATATTTGCAAAAATAGGTCCTTTTAAAAATTGAAACTCCCGTTTTTCATTTAAAATTTCACTACCTGTAATATCACTTGGCATTAAGTCTGGAGTGAATTGAATGCGGTTAAAATCTAAATCGAGCACTTGGCTTAGTGTTTTAACTAAAAGTGTTTTTGCTAATCCAGGTAAGCCAATCATAAGGGTATGGCCATTACTAAAAATAGAAATCAGAAGTGCTTCAACAATTTGATCTTGCCCTACAATAACTTTACTAATTTCTTTTTTTAACTGAATATATTTTTGGTGTAAAGCATCGGCAGCAGCTACATCGTTAGTATATGACATGTTTTATAAATATGTTTAGTGGTTAATAAATTTATTGATTGTGGCTTTCCCACGAACTTAAACTTGGGCAAGTTTTATACTCATCGGCTATTTGAACATAAAACTGTTTGCGATTTTTTTCAATCCAATGAGTTAACGTTTTTTGTTTTTTATCTTGTTCAGCTGCTACTTGCATTTTCTGATAATCGTCTCTTAAATTAGCAATATGCGGCTTACTTTCCGACTTTAAAAACAATATTCTCCAAACTTTTATTGGCTCGCCAGTAGCACTTTGTATGGTAGTTAACTCGGCTTCACTTAATTGTCCTGGAGTTAAATTTTGAACAGTTAGAAAAATATCTTTTGGTAATTCATCAACTGGAATTTTGGTATTTCCATTATTCATATCAGCCAAAAAACCACCTCTAGCTGCTGTTCTTTTTTCGGTACTAAATTTTTTTGCTGCGTTAGCAAAAGTAAAACTATCAATTTTTATCAAATTAACTATCGAATCTAACAACAGTCTGGAAGCTTCAATATCGGCTTTGTATATTTGAGGACGAATTAGAATATGTCTTGCATTTACTTCTTCTCCCCGTCTTTTTACAGGTTGAATAATATGGTATCCAAACTTGGTTTCTACAATTTTTGAAATACTGTCTTGTGCGGTTTTAAAAGCCGCAGCTTCAAATTCAGGAACCATCATTCCCCGTCCAAAAAAGCCTAAATCGCCACCTTGCACTGCACTTCCTTTGTCATCGCTATAAATTTTAGCAAGGGTTCTAAAATTGTCACCATTTAATAATCGGTTACGTAATTCAGTTACTTTTTGAAAAGCAATTTCTTTGGCTTCTTTCGATACTTTTGGTTCAATAATTATTTGCGAAACTTCCACTTCTGCGCTATAGTACGGAAGGCTATCTTTGTTTATTGAATTAAAAAATGTTTTGATATCGGTTGGTGAAACTTTGATGTCTTTCAATATTTTTTGTTGCATTTCCTGCATCAATAAACTGGTTCTTATTTTATCTCTGTAGTTTTGTTTTATTTCTAAAATACTTTTTCCATAAAATTCTTCTAACCCTTTTTCACCTCCAAATTGGCGCGCAAAATATTGAATTCTTTGTTCCAATTCTCCATCTATTCTTTCATCTGAAAGTGGTAAACTATCAATTTCTGCTTTGGTAGAAAGCAGTTTTTCAGTTAGTTTTTGCTTTAAAATATCACATCTAATTGTATCACTTCTTTTATCAGGATTTTCTTTTAAAAATTGTTGGTATTCAAATTCTATTTCAGAATGTAAAATAATTTTATCGGCAAAAACACCTACAATTCCATCTATTGTTTCACCTGAACCTGGCTGGGCAATACATGTATTTTGTATCCCGAAAAATATCAAGATAAATGCAGTAGTTATTACTGATAACTTTATTGATTTAAACACGTTTTTATTATTTAGTTACTTTTTATGTATGTAAGGATGGTAAAACTCCAATCATAAGCAAATATTTGCAAAGTTGAATTGGTTTAAAATAAACCTTTTACAGCATCATCGTTAACAGTGATGTTGTATTTACTACGCAATTCTTTGATCCAATCTTTTTCTAATTGATTTTGGTATTCGCTTGTTGCAATTCCTTTGGCTTCTTTTAACGATTTAGTTTCACTATTAACTACACCGTTTACCAAATAAAATTTATAATTACCTTCTACATTTGTTATATCAACTATTCCCTTTTTATCCCAAAGCTTATCAGCAGTGGCATCAGTACGTTCACTTTTAACTTCTTTGCTACTAATAGCACCTGCAATTTTTTTGTTTAATTTAGCAAATACATCTGTTTGAGATTTTCCTTTATTGAGCATTTTAACTGCTTCATTTTTGGTTTTTTCATTCAAACAAGTATATATTGAATATGAAACTCTTTCTTTCCATTTGTAATTGTTTTTGTTGTATTCATAAAATTTCTCTAAACCAATTGTATCACTTACAGCTTTACTCCAAACCTTTTTGTCAGTTAAATCAAATAATAAAATACCGTCATTGTATTCTTGCATTACGTTTCTAAAGTCTTCATATTTATTTCCTAAAATTGACTCTTCGTAAGCCAAGCATTTGTCGTTGGCCCAATTATGGAAAGTGTTATTAACAGCCATAAAAATGGAAGCTTTTTCTAATGGTTGTTGATTTGCTTTTAAATAACTAGCAAAATCTTTTACTGTGTAAGTAGCTTTACCAATGGTAAATAAAGGATTTGTGCTTATTTTTTCTTCATCGTAAGTCCAAGCTGCGTTTATAAAACTTGAGTCTAAAGTATTGGCAAATGTTTTTAAATTAGTAGGGTATTCTTTGTAATTGTTTTCAGCTTTAACTCTTGTAACTACTGCTGCTTTTGAGCTTTCAGAGCGTGAGTCTTTATTAGTTTTTTGCTTAATAATGTCTTGCACATCTTTAAACTCGCCAAGCGGACGTTTTTCAATCAATTTTATAATATGAAATCCAAAGTTAGTTTTAAAGGTTTTTGATACTTCACCAATGCTTAGTGAAAAGGCAATTTCTTTAAACTCTTCAGGATAACCACTTAAACTAGCCATCCAATTCATTACACCTTTGTTTTTGCTGCTTGCTTCGTCTTGACTGAATTTTTCGGCCATTGCTTCAAAACTTTCGCCATTTTTAATTAGACCATAAATAGAATCTATTTTATTTTGAGCATCTATCAATTGTTCTGGCGCTGCTTCATATTGATTTCTAATCATAATATGCGCCAATTTAACTTCACCTCTTGCATTGCGCTTATCGTTTACTTTTAAAATATGGTATCCAAATTGAGTTCTAAAAGGCATTGAAATTTCGTTTTTTTCTGTTTTATAAGCACTGTTTTCAAATGGGTAAACCATTTGGAATACTGTAAACCAACCTAATTTTGAACCTTGTTTTTTTGCAGAAGGATCTTCAGAATATTTACTTGCTAATGAGTCAAAGTTTTCGCCTTTTAAAGCACGTTTTCTTAAATCAATCAATTTATTGTAAGCTGCTAAAGTATCGGCAGGACTTGCATTTTCGTTACAAAACAATAAAATATGTCCACCGTTTATTTCAGTTTTCATGCGTTGATAAGCTTCTTGCATCAAGGTTTCACTTACTTTTTTATCGGTTAAATACGGATTTGCTAATTGCTTTCTGTAACCTGCTAATTCAGATTTGAAATTGCTGTTTGTATCTAATTGTAAAGCTTTTGCTTCTTTTACTTTCAGTTTAAAATTAATATACAATTCCAAATATTCACGAACTTCTTTTTCGGTTAATTTATCCTTATTAGTTTTGTTTTTGTACAATAATCTTTCAAATTCGTTTTGGTAAACTGTGTCGGTTCCGTACACAAAAATAATAGGATTAGGCTTAGTTATAGGAATAACTTTTACAGCTGTAGTGTTATTTTTTTTGCTTTTTTGAGCAAATGTTTGATTGGTAATTGAAAGTACTAAAATTGATAATGCGATTGATGCAATTTTCTTCATAAACTGTTTTATTTCTATTTTATTTTTAAAGGATTGCAAAAATATAATTTTTAAATAGGCTTGCAAGTTTTAATTAGTAAATATGAAACTCTATTGTGTTTGTTACTAATTGTTTGTAAAAATTACAGATTTTAAACAATTTTTATTTTTATTTGCAAGTCGTGGAAATAGCCCTAACCTTCTTACTTTTTTGCTTTGTTTGCTTGCAATTTACCCTTTTTGTTTCGTTGTTAAATCTACCAAAACAAAGAAAAAATTATATAGCAAATGAACATTATCCCAAAATATCAATTTTAGTTGCTGCTCGCAATGAAGAATCTAATATTATTGGTTGTTTAAAATCGTTGGAGTTATTAGATTATCCTAAAGATAAAACAGAAATATTAATAGGAAACGATCAATCAACTGATGAAACAGAGCAATTAATTACAGCTTTTATTCAAGGAAAAGCACATTTTAAATTGATAAATATTCAAAATAAAATAGGGAAAGCAAAGGCTAAAGCCAATGTTTTAGCTCATTTGTTTGAACAAAGTACTTGTGAAATTATTTTTGTAACAGATGCCGATATTGCTGTAAAACCAAGTTGGATAAAAAGCATTGTTCCCTATTTTAAAAACGAAAAAGTTGGAATTGTTTCAGGCACAACCATTGTAAGTGGAAATGGATTTTTTACCAAAATGCAAAGCATTGATTGGTTATATTTTTCAGGATTGCTGATTGCATTTGATAATCTGGGACTAAAAAGTACTGCCGTTGGCAATAATATGGCAGTACGAAAAAGTGCATATTTAGCCACTGGTGGTTATCAAAATTTAGATTTTAGTGTTACTGAAGATTTGGCTTTATTTACAGCAATAAAAAACCAAGGTTTTGAATCAATTAATTTATTAGCTTTTGAAAATTTAAATCAATCAAAACCACAATATTCAATAGTTAATTTTTTGCATCAACGTAAGCGTTGGTTAATTGGAGCTCAAGGTTTAAACTTAAAATGGAAAATGGTTTTTATGTTAATGGCATTGTTTTATCCAATGCTTATTTTGTTGTTGTTTTTCAATATAAAAAATGCCATTACTATTTGGATTTGTAAAGTGATTATACAATTCATTATTTCCATTATTATTTCTATAAGGCTAAAAAACCGATCAAATATTTTTTATTTAATCATATTCGAAATTTATACATTTATTAGCACTTTTGTTGTTTCTGTTTTTTATTTATTACCCATAAAAATGATTTGGAAAAACAGAAAATACTAAATTGTAAAACAATAAATTATCTAAAATAACAACCCTAAAATGATAACAATAAAACAATTTACATTTAACGAATTTCAGGAAAATACTTATGTACTTTTTGATGAAACTAATGAGGCAATTATAATTGATGCTGGCTGCATGTATAAGCATGAAGAAAATGAACTATCACTTTTTATTAGTCAAAACCAATTAAATGTGGTAAAATTACTAAACACACATTGTCATATAGACCATGTGTTAGGCAATGATTTTGTGATGAACACTTATAAAATACCATTGTATTTGCATCAAGAGGAATTGAAAACTTATACCGATACAAAACGATGGACGGTTATGTTTAATTTGCCCAATATTGTAATTCCTGAAAACTTAGTTTTTATT
>Ga0247837_1007507_pt1 | contig 14422 bp, 6 predicted proteins | sample LaCtaG_2_FD_187115 | JGI IMG/M metagenome (GOLD analysis project Ga0247837, IMG submission 187115) | Freshwater microbial communities from meromictic Lake La Cruz, Castile-La Mancha, Spain - LaCruzMarch2015_14.5m | ecosystem: Environmental > Aquatic > Freshwater > Lake | place: Spain: Castile-La...
TGGCCTTTCTCCCGCCCTCTCTCCCGCAGCTGCAAGTCTCGGTCTCCACTGGACTCACACGTTCCCACAGCAACAGTCCTTTGGACGTATCGGACATCCAAGGCGCAGTTCCCAGCTACCTCAAACGAGCGGCCCGGCCCACCCGCAACCCTCTCAACGTCTCCGACATCCCCGGCACCCAAAGCCGACATGCGAAGTTCGAGTCCCGCAGAGGCTACAGCAACCCTACAGACCCTGTGTACTACTGGAGCGACGGCGTGTGAGTTCTAGACAGAGGCGGAGTCGTGCAGATGAAGACTCAGCGGCATTTGCCCAAATACGTGCTGTCGATGTTCAGAAACCATGACAGCCACACTACTCAGGATATCGAGGGAGCGGCGCCGGAGAACAAAATGCTGAGTTATGCGGAAAAGGCGAGAATTCGCAGAGCAATACATCAGGCAAATGACAAGCAAAGGGACCTCACTCCGCTGTTCAGCAAGACGCCGGCCCCCACGCCGAGTCAGAGGCTCTTCCCTATGACTCCGATGGGGCAATTTCTCTTCAAAGTGCATACACAGTTGGGCAAGCCGCCCATTGCCCGACTCAAACGGTACCCTGAGCTTCGCTCTGTCAACCCAAACCTCCGCTCTGGCCTCTAACCTTCAATTCACCTTACACTGGCCGACCTTAGCTCAACAGCTACAGTAGTCAGTGGGTGAATCCGAGTATATGCATAGTGCTCTTAGGACTATTTGCTGATAAATTGGCCTCCGCAACAGCCTTCAAAGACCATATATAAGCTAGAAAGGCCTACCCAATTGGTCTCTTTTTGCTAACTGTTACCTAGTGCAGACTGAAAATTCGTTCACAACCTTCGCTTCTACTCTTGTAGTCGCTCCTAACTACGAATAGCCATGCTTTGCCCTCGCTCTCGCAAACATGTACCTGAGTCCTGCACAAGTACACACAATCCCCTGTTCCGAGCTGGAAAGAAGCCTTAACTCACCTCCTACCAGCACAAATCTCACACACGGACTTGAACTGATATGTGCATTTCCGTGGCATCGAGCGCTCCTCATGACTGCAGGTCAGCACAGTTCAAGTCATCCTTTCGGAGATGTCTGCTCGAGACGTCCAGCCAAGCAACATACACTAACTCAGCAGTCCTTCCCTATACTTCCAGCAACACCTGCATAGCAACTGCACGATTTCTCAGTCTTTCGCCCTTGGATGCCAGGCTAATTTAGTCCCCCTACGCTGGATAATAGCCATGCGCAGGTTCTGCAGGGAGATATCCTACCAGCAAGACGGCCTCGAGGTTCTTCATCTGTCCTGTATCCGCTTGAGCAGTTCCTTTCACTAATGATCCTGGCTCCAACCAGAACTAAAGCACGTTGAAGTGCCGATGTAGGCACGCTCTGAGCCGCTTTCAAACTGGCCTACTTCCAGCCCAAACAGACTATCTAGACTGAGCCTAGGACGTTTAGCTATACATTATTATGAGAATCGGACTTGCCAGAGCATGTTTACCGGTTCACCTCCCCAGGCTCCACGTCCAGAGTAAGCTCAAATCTCCACCTTGCGCCATCGCTAAAGCTTCCCCTATGCCTTTCGCAGGCTAACTCAAGTTGCTCTGAGTCATTGGCACACTGCAACTTCAGCTTAAGACTGTAGAACTCGTTTTCCAGCAGATGCTTGCCCTCAGTGAAGTAGATGTCTGTGAGTGCTCCGTTACCTCATAGTAATTCTGCATTGCTTAGTTCACAGGTGGTGTAGCCTTGCGGCCCGAATCAAGGAGAATGGAAACGACGTCGACCATTTTATCAGCAAGGACAGGGTTGGCTAGGCCTAGGCCCCATAGCCACATTTCGCTACTGCAGCGCCAGGAGAATGCTTCTACCTAGTTAACGTACCAATTCTCCTGAGAAATACATAGTGGATAGAGCACAGGCTCGACTAATACAAGGCCTACAGCAGTTCAGCAGGGTAATAGGTAGGCGATACTCCGGACGAAGCGGTTTAGACATACTGCGCAATCCATAATAAGCAGCAAACTCCTGATGTTTGTATGTGTCCCTAGTCCCTTCCTGGGTCTACAGCGCCCTACGTAACCCTCTCCTATCAATTCTGCCTGGGGATGGAAATTGACAATGCTACGTCCGGCTGGAGGAGAGTGGAAAGGATGGCCTATCAGGCTTTTAAGTATGTCTATGGGATATCCGCTGTTTCTGGTATGGCTCACCAGGCGGAAACTGCAATTCAGTTAGAATAACTAGCCTTTAGGCCAGCTATTAGTCAATTGATTGCTTATTTCCATGATACTCTTTCCAGCCTAAGTCCTTACCTAGCTAAAGTAGTCTTCCGTCTCAGGCGCCACTTTGGTCTCCTCCTCCTCTTCCTGCAGCTTCGCGAAGTGCAGGAAATGCGACGGTCTGTGCACTTCATGGAAGAACTCCTTCGGATTCGCAAGCGTCAGCGAGTATTTAACATGCTGCGAATGCCCAATGCCCATAAAGCTGCAATTCCACACCCCATTGTCCGGCACCATAAAGAAGCCCAGGAAGTGGTCGGAAAGCAGCAGTTGCACTCGCTCGAAATAGGCATTGCTGAATTCGCTGAGATTGGTGTCTTTCTGACTAGTGCGGCCCCAGTCTAAGCCCGCAGGGGACAGTTTGTATGCAGATAAGGAGCAAGAGCCAGGGGTGAAGCTGACAGTCAGGACTATCGCGACCTCCGGGTCCCAGGTCTGCCCCTCTGTTATAACCCTCGCATGCATGATGACGTCCTGAGGCGGTAACTGCTTAGTCTCTGTCGGCTGTGTATGCAGCCACCCCAGTGGCTCCATGTCCTTCAGGTAGGGGTGTTCCGGCAAGGTCGAAGGCAGGGATACGCTTTGGTGGGTGCCGGTCTGAGGGACGAAAACAGCACATCTGATTTCGCGGACGTCTGGGTTGTCACTGGGGGTTATCCCATATAGATAGACCGCTAATTGAGTCCTCAGATCCGCCACTGTAATTATCCGCTTTAGCAGGTTTTTGGGGAGCACGTAGGTTATACCGACGTCGGATACGTCGTCTGTTATGACGTAGATGTGGTTGGTGCGCATGTGGAAGTGAGTGGCGGACACTGCTCTTAGTCTCCAGTCGGTTCTGGAGCTGAAGGCCTGCTGTTCATAGGGTGTAAAGCTCGCAACCACCACTTCCTCCCCCAGTGCATTCGTCGTCTTCGTCACCAGTGTACTCTGGCTTTCCCTGGGCTTTTCCACATCCGCCATCTGCTGTCTCACCAACGAAGGCGGAGTTATCTCCATTCCCAGGATGATATCCCTGATTTCGCTCTGAGTGAGAGATGCGACATTCACATTATTCTTCTTGCCATAGTCGGACAGTATCAAATTCTTCAATTCCACTTCCACTTTCACCCACTCGTCGTCAGAAAGACTCGGCCAGATATGGTTCGGCTTCGTAATTGTCGTTTTATCCGGCTTTAATATCATTTTCGCCCTTTCATGATTGACATGTATTGCCCTAAGGATCAGTATCATCCTGCTAAAAGCCGTAAATCCGGATATACTGCTAAGCCAGTCGTCGTACAAATTGAATAAAATCATCTCCGGGTCTGAGGCTTTTAGAATCAAATCGCCGAATTTCTCTATCTTGAGGATGGCTTGGAAGGGCAGTTGCAGTTCGCTGCCTTTGATGACGATGTTGGGGAAGTCCAGTAAGTGGACTTCGAGAGGGTCGAGCATGCCTTTGCGGGTGACGATGATCTGTTTGGGCTGTTCTTCAGGGGGTAGCGATCGAATTAGAAGTGCGACTTCCTCTGCAGTTTTCCACTTCGCTAATTGACCTAATCGTTTCTGCCCCGCCCATATCGACGTATGAATAATCTTCAAAAACAGCTGTCCGGATTTCGGGTTAAACACAAAAATGGCTCCATTAATCGGCTTTGTGGTCAAATTGCCCTCAAAAGTCCTATGAATCGTGACTCTGTACACATTCGAGTCATCCACGAACCATATAATCTGGTTGCTGAAGAGTTCTCCATAGTTCTGACTGTTGAGGTAAGGCTCGGAAGGCTCGGATGAGTACAGCTGCAGTCCCTTCCTTATCCTTTCCCTCAATACATATAGCGCCGGATTTGCTCTCATTATCTTATTCAAAGCCTGCTGCAGCAGTGGTTTCAGCCCAGGGAACCAACTCCCATACCCACTATGCTGGTTATAGGCCAAATCAATCGCTAGCAGTCCCCCAGTAGCCGCAGGGTACAGCGACATGTTGTCAGTCGTATAGTCCAGAAACTTCGACCGTGCATACCTCTCTATATCGTGACTATCATAGTCTCCCCACCGCAACTGCATATCGATCCAGTACTTATTCGTAGTCGCTCCCTCGTAGTTATCCTTGTTATCATACAGCAGGGACGGCTTGCTGATAGGCCATTTGTAGGATGCGAAGAGGAGAATGTCGGCGCAGCTGCTGTTCATTTTGTAGCTTTTGCGGGGGTGGATGGTTTCCTTTTGGACGGTGTCGATGTCGAGGGCGTCCATTTCCAGGTCGAAGACTTGGCAGAGGTCCATGACGATGCTTTCGTGGATCTTTTGCCAGAGGTGGGCGCGGAAGATTTGGATCAGGGAGATTTTCAGCGTGGGGATTTTGCCGTGCATGAAGATGCCCGTGAGGTCTAACTGCACCTGAAAGCCCACATACACATTCGCACGGTTAATCGTCGGACTCCACCAAAGCGTGAATCTGCGGTTCGGGATTTGGTTCAAACCCGACCTTTGCGCATGCGTAAGTTTCTTATACTTCATACTTTCCTCAAACCCACTGGCCTTCTCCCAAAACAGCCCTTCCCACGAAGGGAAATAAGTGCCTTTGAACAGTGTGTGCTCGAGAATGGTCTCGACCCCGCCGAGCGCTTGGATCATATCAGTGCGGTAATTGTTCAAATTCCACAGTTTCCCGTCGTGTCTTTGATGCGTCCACCAGAAGGGATTTTGCTTCAAGACCTGGTACTGCTTGAAGTCCTGTCTCATCCTCCAGCCTTTGTCATAGGCCAGTGTCAGTCTGTCCTTCTGAAATAGGGTGTTGATGCGAGGGATGCCCCGGTCCCAGGAGTCTTCCAAGTCTTCGAGGGTCAGACGGCGGTTTTGAGCCAAAGCTTCTTTCCGCTTGAGTGCGTATTCCGCCCAAACCCGCTGAGAATCTAGAAACTCGCTTTCCCAGGTCTGAATGTACCTGTATAAGTTGGGAATCAGCTGGTCTTCCTCGTGACTCATCCCTGCCCGGAAGTGGGTAATGCCTGTTTCCGTCTGCTTGCTATAGCGTAGGTCGCTTTGAGGGATGAGGATATGCCCCATCGAAAGCATCCCCAGTCCGCCTAGTTCCTTGGGAGTGTAGAACACTACAGGCGGGAAGCGAGACGGCATTTTGCTATTGAGTCCGATTTTGATCCGGGTTTGTATCTTATTTTCGCATTTTACCAATAAGTCCAGCAGTTCCTCAGTACTAACTGCTGCTTCTCTGTAATAAGTCATTAGTCCGATTAATGATGTATTCCACTTATTTGCGATTTTCGTGAATGTGGTCGACCCGGAAGCCATCAAAATTTGCCTTATTCGGTTCTCAAACCGACGCAAGCCTTCATCATCCACCCTCAAAAACGCCTGCGCTGTAACTTCCTTCGTATGTTCATTTTGCAACTTCCAAACTCCATCCTTCCTCGAGAAGTTCTCCTGCTGCATGCGGACTTTGGGGAGAATGCGCACTTCAAAGCCACTCATGTTGAATAGAAGGTTGGGGTTGTCTCGGCTGTACACACTCACAAAGGAGTTTTCCCAGTCGAAAGTGGTGATTGACCGGTGCATGCGATTTTTCATTTCCCAGAAAACTGCTCTGCCGAGGTTGACGTCTCTTTTGGTGAGACGCATGCGGCAGTCCTTCGGCCAGCACTTTTTGTTGGAATACCCGACGATATTTTCATTGTTTGGGTCCGGATTTTCAGTCAAATACCGCTGAATTAGCTCCTTAGCGTCTTTTTCATCGAAGCGAAATACTATGAATAGCTTGTCCACGTAGCGGCAATACAGGCGAATTGGGTGTCTGGTTTCCGTTTGAGTGTCTTTAAAGGTCAAAAAGTCATTAGGAGCCGTGGACGGTCCTGCCAGTTCAGTGGCTCTTTCCATCCCGAGCACCAATATATCCAATATCAGTGCATAGTAGTTCCACACGAAGGATCCGAACTGCAGTCCTCGCAGGAAGCCGTAGGAATTAGTATGACTCATGTCCTTGTAGCTGATTATAACGTTGTTTTTGCTGCTCATGTAATCAGCCAAATTGTGGTCGACTATCAGGCGCAGTAGTCGATTTAGCAGTACTAAATCGACCTTTTCATACACTTTTTCGAACTTAGTCTGCATGTGCACAACACTATGCCCCTGCGACACGTCCCAAACATCCCTCAAGTTGTTAACTCCCAAGCACCACTTGTACACCAACAAAGGCGGCGGCTCTGCATCCGACGGCTTCATCCAGTTGGGAAACAGCTTCCGCTTATCAGCTTCGTACCACAAGTACTGGTCGATGTAGGCGTCTGTGATTTTTTCCAAGGGCTCGATTTCGTAGACTGGGATGAGGTGGGAGTAGAGGTCCATGAACTCCAAATTTACCTCTTTGAAGGACCGCATGGTCAGTAGATGCCGCTTGACCCGGGATAAGGCTTCGTGGGGGTTGTCGTAGGCTTGCTCGATTAGGCCTAATTCCTCCCGTTGGCTCTGGTTTAGACGGCTTTTTACGCTGTAGGACTCTTTGAGTCGCTCCAAACAGAGGACGAACAGTTTCGTGTCGTGCTTATAATTGAGCGGCGGGAAGGGAATGGGGGAAAACCTGCGACTTTCAAGCCAGTGCAAAGCTGTGGTGTATATCGCCACGCCCTCATCTGGGGATATGTAGGGTCCGTCTTTCAGGTAATTGTGCTGTCTTTCCTGTTCCGCCTTCATCCACAGCCGCGTCAGTCGGCCTAAGTTCTTCTTGCAGACTGTTTTGTCGACTGTGGCTCCTCGTCGGATCCGCTCTCGGTTGTAGTAGGCTGCGTTGGTCCACCAGTCGGCCTTGGCTTTCACATATCTGAGGATGATGTTTTCGATGGGAGCGGGAAGGCCGGGGACCTTCCAGGGGACGTTGGCCTTCCAACATCTCCAGGCTTCGGACAAGTGTTGGGTGATTACTTTGGTCTTGTTGGCTCTAATACCCTCAGGCATCATATCGTTGATATCATGGATTATAGCTCCTCGCAGTTCCAAGTCAAAGTGACTTTCCACTCTTTGCTTCGTCACTGTTTTCGCGATTCCCTTGCTGTGGCGGCCTTCGAACTGCCTGGCCAGCAGGTTCCCCAGCCATCTCTCCAACAGAGGCACAATCCCTCTCAAGAAGAACAGCCACACTCTCCACCCCGGCACCCAAAACCCACACCCCGGCCCTTTCCCTACCGGCCCAGTGTTAAATCGGTAGTAAATCAAGTGCTTGTAGTCCTTGCACATCCTCACCTGCCGCATCAAGCGGTACTTGTAGCGGTACATTCCTGTCAGTTGCCCCACATGTGCGAAGGTGTACTGCAGTCCATCTGCGAGTTGGAAGGCGTCTAGGTTGCCGAGTCGGTACTGCACATGCGTGTCCACGATCAGCTTCGTAAGTCGCATTATTTCCCTGCAGAGATGGAACGCATTCCCGAATCTCGACTTTTTCCGCTCTTTCGTAGTCAGTGTTTTTATCGGCTTTAGGTTAAAGTTGTAGTCGAGATGGAGGTAATTCAAATTTTTCCTGTGAATCAGTAAATTGAGCATATTGAACCCTTGTCGACAGACCTGAAGCCCGGCTTCCACCCAGTCGATTTCCGTCTTTTGGAAGAACTTGGTCTTTTCAAAGGCTTTGAAGATGGACTTTTTGGTGAGAGTTTTGGACTTCCGGTGATGCAGCTGGTTCAACACCCAGTGCTTCAGCAGCTTTTGGTATGACACTCGCACCTTCACAGGGTAGTTCTGAGGGCATTTCTCTCTAAACCACCCTGCAATAATCGGCACATCGCAGCTTCTCCTAGTGTACCCAGTCCTGTAGTTGAAGGGATACGGCGCCCATAGCAGCGCAATGCCGTCTGTAGTGTGCTCAGTACTCAGCTCCACAGCATCCAACAGCGGCTCCAGTCCTTCCGGCAGCTCGAAGTCCTCACTTTCCTCCCAGTCCGCGTCCCCCTTGCTCATCAAGTAGGCAGGCATTGGGTTGATCGCAGGGTCGTAGGTGAAAGTGGGGACATTCGGGTCGTCGTTCTTGATGAAGCAAGTCGCAGGCTTATGATAAAGGCTGTAAGTCGCCATAGTGGGTCTATTCGTGTATAGGAACGGGTACGCGATTTTGTACTCTGTGCGGAATTGGTGTCTGATGATGATTTTCCCAATATCATTGAATTCGTTCCAGTCCTCGTCCTCGTCGATCTGATCCCGCACTAAGGGCTCGAACTTGGGACCTCCGGGAATAGCCATGTTCAGCGCCTTCGCTGTGTAAAACGACTTCTTTTCAAAGAGGTAGAAGTAGTTCTCGTCCACTATGTCGCTGAGCAGCTGACTCGCCAGGCGGTACAGATTCCCCATCACCGGCAAAGGCAGTTTCCAAGACTTGTAAGACGGACCATTTACCATTTTGGTGTAAATCAGCGGCTTGCTGTCGTAAAACCAGTCGAAGACGGAGTTGTCCTCAGTCTCATCCAGGTCCATTTGAATCGGCTCCAAGGGAGGCACGCTCAGTACGTTGTCTGCGTAGTCCAAAGGCGGCTCCTCATCATCGAAAGGCGGGAATCGCATCCTGCGGAAATGCCGTCTGTCCCGCTTTTCCCTGCGCATCATAGTCCACACAGTCCCCCACTGCGCGATGTAAACCGGCTCTATCACCTTCGGCACTTCTGTCACAAAGGTGATTGCGCCTGAGGCGTGGTACAGCACTTCCACGTTGCGCACTTGCTCCCAGGGCATTGGCATGTTCTCTAAGAGCTTGTAGACTGCGTGGGGGATGTATTTCAGGGCGCCGAGGTAGACTCGCTTGTCGGTGCGAAAGCGCTTGCTGGACATGTCGCCGTGGTCTTTGATCACTTTGCGCAGGATTTCAGGCGGCAAGGCCTCTTTGGTCGTCATCTTGTAGCCAAAGCGCCGAGAGTCTGAGTACTTCTTGCTGTTGAGCTGGAGCCACTTCTGAGCCTTGGCGTCAAGTTCGGGAGACGGGAGGAAGGAGGGAAGATGGTGGGCTGCAGGCAGCTCTGCCATTTAATAAAGGGATGGGAGGGAGGGAAGGATAGGAACAGACTGGAATAGAGTGTTGGACGATATGTGAGTTTTGGAACTTCGGGCAATATAGGGTCAGTGAAGAGCTGCAAATAGGCGATTTCGCTGTTCAGTGAGTGCCGAAAATCGACTCTGAATGGAAATAAAGCGAAAAACACTGCAAAAGACACGATTTCCACACAAATTCGCGAACTGATAAACACACTGTACACGCATTTTAGTCGCTTTGTTGCCAAAATGGCCCACATACCTCTAGGTGAAGACCCGAACCGTCCCGTCCGCCTCTACGCCGACGGCGCTTTCGACCTCTTCCACTTCGGACACGCTCGCCTACTCGAGCAATGCAAGAAGAAGTTCAAGTACGTGCATCTCATCGTAGGCGTGTCCAGCCAAGCCGACATCCTCAGCTTCAAAGGCAAGCCTATAATGACTGAATACGAGCGAGGTGAAAGTGTGCGGCACTGCAAGTGGGCGGATGAGGTGGTTTGTCCGTGTCCCTGGGTGACTACGTTGGAATTCGTGCAGGAGCATGGGATTGACTTTGTGTGTCATGATGAAGCGCCCTACTTGGCAGGGGGACGGGAGAGGACGTGTATGGCCACTTGAAGACTGCGGGGAAGTTCTTGGCCACTCAAAGGACCGAAGGCATCAGCACCAGCGACCTCGTAATGCGTCTCATCAAGGACTACGACGAATACGTGCTAAGGAACCTGTCTCGAGGCTACACCCGCCAAGACCTCAACTTGAGCCTAATCCGCTCCTCTCAAATCCAACTAAGCAGCAAAATCACCCAACTTAAGCACACTTTCAGCACTTGGAAAAAATACATTACTCGGAAATTGCCGAAATCTGAGCCTTTTTATGCTGAAATGAGTCAATTTGTCGAAAATCCTAGTATTTTGGAAAGCCGGATTGACCTCTTTCGCTCCAGATTGAGAGTTTTGGCAGACGCTTTTTCGAAGGCTGGCAATTCACTGGTGTTTACCTTGGTAACTGGCTTTGATGAGAAGTCGAAAACTGTGGAGACGGTAATGAAACGGGCTTTTCGCTTTAAAAGTCTTGATGAAGACGACTAATTAGCATAGTAAATACGTAATTAAGCATAGAAACGACCATTCAGTCTGCTTATCGGCAAAATTCTCTAAATTCACATATCTAAATGCGACATTTAGGACACAAAAATCGTGTTTTCCCCTCAATTCCGCCTTTTATGTACCGAAAAGACAGATAAACATGGCCTATTTCGAAACCAAATATACCCTCGAAGTAAAATCAGCCGCAGTAACCGCCCTCGACTACGACTTCGCCACTTCCGCCCCCTACACAGCCCTCCTCGAGCCCCAAACCGCCCCTCTCCGAGTCCTTTCCGGGCTGATTGTGGCCACTAGCGGCCACCAAACTGCCTTTGGGCTGGGGGAGGGAGTGGTGGCCTATGTGCCACATGACTATGAAGCTACGTTGGAGGTGGAGAAGGATAGAGCTGGGATTAACAAGTATCTCTATCAGGTGCATGAGATTTACCTGGTGAGGAAGCCGCCTGCCGTCTCTCATGAACTTGCGACTTCCGCTGTAGCGGGCGGACTCAAGTGCCTCACCGCTCTGCACTACAGCCTTCAAGTCCTGTCCGGAGAAGCAATCCTCATATCAGGCGGGGGCACGATAGGCGAGCTGGCGGCTCAATTTGCACTCAGTCTTGGACTTCGAGTGTTTACTATGGGACTGAAAGGGGACAAAGACCAGCGATTTAAAGCGCTTCAAACTGAGGACATTCCCAGAGTGTTACTCTCCGAAACCGGCGGCCTGGGAGTCAACCACATCTTAGACTTCTCAGAATCCCACACTCCACAGACCAAACGAACCCTGCTACAGTGCCTGGGAGTGCGAGGGAAGTGGGCACTCTGCGACTTATCCTTCCAACTCGACCCTCCAGAGGCCTTGCAGCTGTTCCTCCGCTGCGGAGCGGTTTGCTTTGTAAATGAGGAGGCCTGGCTGCAGACGGGACTGGAGCATGGGAAGTTGCTGCAGCTGCTGACGGTGATACTGGGGAAAGTGGAGCAGGGACTGATAGAGCCGAAGGTGACGGAGATCATGTCGATTGCGAGTATAGCGGAAGCTAGGTTGAAGGCGAGGCAGGGAGTAGTCGTCATCAAGCCGTTGTGAGGCGGGGGAGATTAACTGCTTGGGAAATAGCTAGAAGTCCTATAGTTGCGATATCATCATATAGCGACTTTTCGCTCGGTGTGAGAAGGCAGGGTAGTTTCCCCATATTACCTATAGGGACCTACAGTCGCAGCGGCCTTTGCCACACACTTGCTGGTGCACTCGAAAGCGGTCAGCCGCAGGCTGTAAAGCCAAAAGCGCCCTTAGAACCTCAACATCCGCCTTACACCTGCCCTGCAGGTACGTAAAAAGCTCCGACTCATCACTTGTGCACACTGCCAACCTCGTCCCCCGCGGCTCCCAGTCCCTACCACAATTCGTAAACAGCACAAAAGCCTCCTGCCGCTCCGATAGTCCTTTTAGTCGTGTGAGTCTCCCTCCGAAGAAAGGGTGACTATGGATTTTGACCTCTGCTACCGTGTTTCCTGGTGTTAGGATGTGTAGACGCAGGATTTCCTGACTGGGTGAGCAGTCTATACCCAGAATTGCACCTAGAATTGAGCATTCGGCCTCAGGCCCGGTCGTTTCAGTGCACTGTTCTTGCGGATTTGACGCGATTTCGATCTTTTTCCTCGGGATTAGCCTGAAAATATGCGTAATTAAGTGCAAAAGCCCATTGTAACTGGGTCGAAAGCGAGACATTTCCAGTCCAATGCATCGAACCGCCATTCCCTCCCTCATGGCCTCCCACTGGTCCATATTGAGCCTCTCCAAAGTGACGAAACACTCACAATTCGCCCCAGGAAGTGCGTCTTTCAGTCGAATCAGGCAGGAAAGTCGCACTTGCACCTCTCTACTTATCTCCATTTCCTCAACTGCGGCCTGTGAGTAGCACTTCTTGTGGCTGGGGATGTAGAACTTGGGCGGGTAGCGCTTGATTAGGTACCCTTCGAGGCTGTGCATAACAAACACACAGTGACTGTGGGGAATGGTCAGACGGGCTGCTGAGGCTTGAATTAGGTGGCTTAGTCCTGGACTGGGCCTAATACTCGAGACTTCGAGGCTGGAAATGGTCCCGGAGTCCGGGGAAATGGAGCGAATTGATACGCGGAAAGGAACTTGGAAAGGACTGAGGCCTAATTGAGAGTCCCATTTCGCCAATCTCAGGCTGTTTAGACTCAATTTGAACGTATTTCCCTCTAAAAGCCCATTACAAAGTTCCACTTTCACCCCACTTCTCAGCTTTCCTTGCACAAAAAGCCCTCCCAAACTGTCACTTTCCCTGACCACAGTCCACACCGACTGCCACCCATCAGTCAATTCCACCCGGAACTGCTCCGCTTCATATGTAATTTGTCCTATAAGCAGGACAAAGCGAGAGCCTGGCAGTGCATCTCTCTCCAGTAGTCTGGAAACAGCACTTCTATGGCCTGTTAAGGTCTCCTTCGTATATCTGCGAGTGAGTTCCTGGGTGAGGACGGACTCTGATAGGAGAGAGTCGAAGCCTGGAAAGAGGTGGGAGTAGGACAGGTACTTCCAGAGGAGGAAGCGGAGTTGAGAGTGGAGCCAGGCTTGGTCTGCGGAGGGGCCTAGGCTGGGTCCTACTGTGGCTTCTAGGTGGACCTGTAGCTGGACCAGTTCTGATGCTTCTTCGAAGAGCAACGGGCGAATGTGGCTGAATTTCCCAAAAAGTCCCTTGCTCCCCAGCACTTCACAGCCCAAATAGGCCCTCATAGTGGGCTTCAAAGGCCGGCTTTCCTCTGCCTTTGGATGCAGCACTCGCCTTGTACTGGGCTGCATAACCAGCCTTCCAGCCACAGGCTTGGGCGTCGTGAAGACCATGGGGCCTCGACTCCTTTTGAGAGTGGTGGGCGGCTGCAATGGCTTTCTGCCCTTGACAGGCGCTTTGGGGAGGATTTTGACACTGCAGGAGGAGGAGTTGGACTTCAGGGCCGGAACTTGCGAGGAAACAGGCGAATCACTAAAGAAATTCTTCACTTTCTGCAGACTTTGCTCTGAAATTGGGATTTTTTGCCCTGTGCCGCTCACAAATCCCAATGAAAAACCGCTATTTTGGGCTATTTCCGGCTTTTCCTCCTTCTCAGAGTCGCTATCGTCTGCAAATAGCAATTTCGCCCGATTTAAAGCCCCTTCAGAGATAGAAATTGCCTTAATTCCGCTTCCTGTCGAGAAGCCTAGTTGGAAATTCGCAGGAATTGCATCAGCATGCTGGTCTTCTGATATCGAACTGAGGGAAACTGGGTCATTTGGCGTGAATAAAGCCCCCGGTTTGCAGGCTTTGGTAGTGAATTCCAAGGGAAATAGGCCGTTGTCCCTTAGTTCTGTGTTAATTGCGGGTGATGAGTCCTGGAAGGGAAGGGATTGGGACGGATTTGGGGAGTTTCCTATCATTTTCTGGGCCTTTTTCAGCGCTTCCTCGCTAATTTGCACTTTTTTCCCTGTGCCACTTCGAAACCCCACGAATTCCTCAGTCCCATAGCGGTCGTTTGCAGGCGCAAAGGCGCTTTTCGCCTGCTCTTGCGCAGTCTCTGCAGTGTTTTCCGCTTCGGAGTCACTGTCCTGCAGCAGTTTCCTCGCTGTCTCTAGAGCCTGGGCGCTAATGCACACCTCTTTCCCGCCCGCAGTAGCAAAGCCCTGCATTATAGCTCCCGCCTAACTAGAGATCTTGGAAAGTGTGTAGCGCGACGCCAACTTCCAGCGTCCCGTTGTTCACTTTCCGTGCTGTAGGCTATTAAGTGCAAAGGGACAGGGAGAAATGGCGGCAGAAGGGTGACTCTTTAGGCAGGAAAAGCCGCGTACAGCGGTTGGCGGGGATTTGGCTGATTGGATAGGACTGAAAGCACTGAAAAGGCGCTAGTCTCTGACTTAGCAGCCGACAAAAATAGCAAGAAAGTCGCAAAACTATCAGGAAATTGTGAGAAATAGATGGACTTATTTTCTATTTACACTGTAAAAACTGCATTTCTGTTAAATTTAACTGGCTAAATGCTT
>Ga0247837_1007509_pt1 | contig 14419 bp, 16 predicted proteins | sample LaCtaG_2_FD_187115 | JGI IMG/M metagenome (GOLD analysis project Ga0247837, IMG submission 187115) | Freshwater microbial communities from meromictic Lake La Cruz, Castile-La Mancha, Spain - LaCruzMarch2015_14.5m | ecosystem: Environmental > Aquatic > Freshwater > Lake | place: Spain: Castile-La...
TAGGGTACTAAGTGTACACTAAAGCGTCAAATTCCACAAGAAAATCTCCATCCGAAGCCGTTTTCCCTATCCATCAATCTCAAATCCCTCATTTTCCCTTTACTCACAGCACTAATCTTTGAGTCGGTCCAGCCGCTTCAATATCGCTTCGTATGTGGCCTGGACGTCTTCCAACGTGAGCACCAGGTTGAACGCCAGTTGCACATACACTTCGAACTCTGCGTCCTTTATGCCTCTCGCTGACAGTCTCCCAGAGGCGTCCAAGTCACACAGTCCTTCCAGCAGCTCCTTGATCTGGACATTAGAAGTGCTGAGTTGCATTTCCCCATACAGTTTGAAAGTGAGTAAGACGCAAGCTGCACTGTAGGCCTTGCGATTGGCCTTCGATAGTACTCCTTTGTTCAGTAGACGTTCGAAGTGGACCCAGGAAATTGCCACTATCATAGGGTCGATTTTCATCCGGAGAGCCACAGTTTGGGTCAAGTTGTCGCGCAAACTGAGGATTTTACTAAGCGTCAATCTATGCGTGACGAATGGGTATTTCTCTGCGAATTCATCATTCAGCTCTTCTTTGAGCGGACAGGGTCGCAAGCACGGCGGAAACTCACTCAAATCCACAACCCGCACATAGCTGCCCTCTTCCTTGAGACAGTGACTATAGCTGCGCTTCACTGACCCAGAGGGCGTGATCCACACCGACGCTTCCGTCTGAAAGCTACGCATAACGTCTCTATTCGCACTGTCCGCCTGCAGCACTTTCGAAGTGCCACTGCAGGAACTGCTCAGGAAGTCCAGCGCTTCGATGTAGAATTGGGCGCTTGGGCGTTCACTAGCGCGCGTAACTCGCTTGAGCAGTTCTTGGCCCAGGGAAGAAGCGTGCACGAGTTCTAGAGTGGGGGAAACTGTGCGGGAGGAACGCACGGACATCACTTTCGGCCGCAGGGCGGAGCCTTCCTCCATACCGTCCAACATGTCACACATTTGCAAATCGGATATAATGATCAAGAGCCCGATCAATCAGGTCCGCATGACCAACGTGGCGATCGTGCGTCTCCGCCACAAAGGCAAGCGGTACGAACTCGCCTGCTACAAGAACAAAGTCATCGACTGGCGCGAAGGCCTGTAACCCCCACCCAGCGAAAAAGACCTCGACGAAGTCCTCCAAACACATGAAGTCTATTACAACGTGTCCACAGGCCTGTCGGCCCCGCATGATGCGATGTTTAGAGCCTTTGAGGTGGAAAAGTTGGAAGATGTGATTAAGGTCATATTGGAGCAAGGGGAACTGCAGATATCGGAGCTGGAGAGGAAGGAGCAGTTTGAAGGCGTGGAGAAGGAAATTGCGCAGATTGTGGGGGAGAAGTGCATTAGTACTGTTACGGGGAAGCAAGTTCCAGTCTCTGTACTCTCTACTCAGATCATCCTCAAAGCCATGGAAGAAGTCCACTTCAGTATCAAGCCCGACCAAAGCGCCAAGATGCAGGCTTTGCATGCCATTAAGGCGCTCAAGAAGAAACTCAGCCTTACCCGCATGAAAATGCGCATTCGACTGGTATACAACCTAGAAGAAGCGACAGAGCTGGAGACCTTGCTAGGGGAGTACTCGCAGGAAAGCATGCAGGTGGAAGGAAACAGAAAAGTGCTAGTTTGCCTGATCGACCCAGACGTATACAGAAAGCTAAACAAGCTGATCGGACAGCCAGGAGAAGGAGTGGAGGAGAAAATCAAAGTGGAAATAGTGGACGCTTCAGTAGCAGACTTCCCTATGCCTGTGTCGGAAGACTTCGACGCGCCTGCAGGTCCTAGGAGGATATCGGGGGATGAGGAAGAAGTGAAGGTGGTGGTGAGACCGCCAGCGCCAGTGAAGCAGGAAGTGCCTGGAGCTAGGAAGTTTGGGTGCACAACATGTCCAGGTGCGGACTTCCCAGGTGCAGGCGATCAACGCTTTCACTTCAAGTCTGACTGGCACAAGATCAACGTGAAACTCAAAGTGGCAGCCCGGCCCCTACTCTCCGAAGCAGAGTTCCAGATCCTCGAGCCTCGCGAACTTGAGTACTGGATGACCCTCAAGAACCTTTAGCTAAGTCGCTATATCCTCCGTCTGTGCATTTCCGCCATTCTGTCCCTCAATATGTCCATCGTCACTAGCATCACGACGCACCATGGGCCCAGTCTGAGCCACAGGAAGCCGAAGCCCGAATATAGAGCGCGGAACCCGTCCTTGTGCACTACTTGTCGCAGACAGTCGTAGGGACTGGAGTACCGGGCTTCGCTGGAGGAGTCCAGACGGCGGGAGTTCATGTACCTCGATTTCACTACGTCTATAGGAGAAGTGCAGACCGACCCCACAAATCCCGCCATCACCGAAGCCCAAAACCTGGTCCACATGCTCGTTTCCAGCATATCAAAGTGAGTCATCAGGAAGCCTTTGGAGGAGTCGTAGGTGCCGAGTTCCGCCGCACTCACCACAATTGACCGGTAAACGTTCGGGGAACTGCCTTTGTAGAAGCCGTGGAAAAAGCCTTCTGCCAATGTTTTCCGCAGACAGTCCATCATTCCCAAGTACTTCACCCTTCCAATATCGTTGACCAGTCGAATCTTGCACACATCCAAAGGGTTGCAAATCAACGCAGCAACCCCTCCGGCAGTCGCCCCGTTCGCAAACCTCAGCATAAAGCTCCCCTTCTGCAAGTCGTCCCCCAGCCAGAATTTCACCTTGTTGAAGATCATGATTTTGATGCCGGACACGTTGAACTGCCGGGCGAGGGCAGGACTAACACCCTGGAAATAGCCCCGCAGGCCGGTGGTTTGGTAGGTGAGGGTGATGGCGTGCCACATGGAGGTGTAGCGCGGGACGCCTTGGGTGCCGCGGAGGTGCATGCGGGTTTTCAGCATGTCCATTGGGTACGTCACAATCTCAGCCGTAGTCGAGCTCAAAGCCCCAGAAAGGAAGGAAATGTACCACGGCAGGTCCATTTTACCTTATTTTACACTAATTCCGCGTTTATTTCTCCCAGCATTCTCCTCAACTTCGCTCGTTTTCTACGAATCCGCACTTCCACCATGTCCAAAAGCACCATTTCCACCTTCTCAGGGATCGGCTTGTGCTTGCCGAAGGGAAAAGCTGGGATTTCGATTAGTCGGCGGTATGCTTTGGTCTGAACTTGCGGGGAAACGGCAGGGAAGAAGAGGGTTTGGTCGGATTTGGTGGGGGAAGCTTTGGTACTGAGAAGCTGCATAGGGTCTGCAGGGGAAAGCTCCAGGGAGGGCGGGGGAATTGGGTTGGGACTAGGGTGGAACTGCGGAGAAGCCTGCCCCACATCCTCTGCAAAGTCCATTCCCCCAGTTTCCACCTGCTCAGTCATCAACCTGCCTCTCAACGGACTCCGCTGTTCCTCCGCCTCCCGAGCCAACTTCTCTATATCTGACAGTGGTTTCGCTACCAGCGGCTCCGGCTCTTTCTTTCTCAATACTTCCAGTAAATAGCGCTCGACATGTTCCTTGTCTTTCGCGAAAAATACCGCTTTTTTGCCTTTGCGCAGTCGCTTGGAGGGCTGCATGGAGGAGGAATCGGTCACTGTGGGTGAGGAGTCGGGCTTGAGAGCAGCGGAGTTGGCGGCTTCGCGGCCGGAAAGCCAATCGAGCAGTGCAAAGCCTCGCTTTCTGCGGAGTTCCTTCCACTTGTCAGGCAGTGGGGAGGTGTCTCGAGTGCGTGCACAGGGTGTTAGGGTGCGAAGAGAGACGGGCTGACGAGTGGGAGAAACAGAGAGCAGACCCCCCCTGCGAGGGGCAGGCTGCAGGGCCTGCAGGAAGCGACTGTGGGTGCAAGTCAGGGGAATCATTATGGCGAAACAAGATTGCAGTGACCAAACAGGGAAATGGAACCTCATATACAAATATGAAGCGCGAAGTACTGCGTGAGAAGCCGCAACCCGAGAGTCTGGGCGCTCCACCTTCCCCTCTGAGTCCCTTTGTGGGGTCAGAAGGCAGCAGTCCCAGCAGCAGTGACAAGGAGAACCAAGAGCCAGTCTACCCACTCGCCAAGCCTGGCTGGAAGGCCCCTCTCAACGAGATCAGCAGTCCGGAGATACTCAAGAAGCTCTCTGGCAGACTGGGTAGGAAGCAGTAACATTGGTACTTGCACTGAGGCAGGGAATATATGTATGGGGAGTATAAGGAAGCCCCTAGAGGCAGGGCGGATACAGTCTCCCAGACACATAAATGGTCACTGGTGTCTTTTCCTTCCTGCAGGCACTCAAGGAAGTCCCCAGCATCAACCTGCGCACTAACCTAGGCGTCAGCATATCTCTGGGTCTCTTCCTACTCTACCTTGTGGCAGTGTTTGTAGGCGCCTGGGCAGATAACCGCAGGCCGAAATCCAAGCTAAAGCGCCCTGCCAATGCGCCGAATTCCCAGTCCAGCCGCAGGCCCGAGCCTTACTTAGTGGCTCCAGACGAGTTCAAAGAGTTCAAAGAAGACCCAGAAGAGTCTGCGGAAGTCGAGAAAAGCCCTAAGCAGTAGTTTAGCTCTTATCGGCTTTGAAAGAAGGCAGAGAATTGAGAAATTGGCGATTTGGCTGAGTTCAGGGCAAAAAGGACTGAAAGTAGGTATTTTAGAGTAGTTTCAGCAATTTCCGGCTACAATTGTGTCTCTCCCTTTCAGTGAATTTCTTCCCCTGTTCTCACTTCCATCCAGTCTCTTTCATGGTGCTCCGAGTTGGGAAACAGACATAGCGCCTTTCCCTGTGTTTCCACCAGGGAAGTATAAATCCTGCAAGTGAAACCCAAAAGCGCTTATTTTAGCTTTTAAAAATACCAGAGGCGGTGAGTAAAATGAAGGAGAAAATATACTCGTGTCCCTACACAGCCTGCGGCAAGATCTACAGCTCGCCTATCAACCGCAAACGCCATATCGACTGCATCCATCTCAGACTGAAGGATTTCACCTGCCAAGTATGCAGCAGACAACTATCCTCCAAGCAGAACTATCGAGAGCACTTGTCCATTCATACTGGAGAGCGGCCATTCGCTTGTTTCCACTGTGGGTTGAGCTTCCGCCAGAGCAGCCAGCTCTCCCAGCACAGAAAGACGCACCGCGTTGTGGGGAGAAAAAGTGACATTGAAGAACTCAGACTCACGGATGTGCTGGCTTCCAGTCCGGATAGATTCTTTAACCCTGAGGCGGAAAGGAAGGCTGCGCAGGTCCTGGTGACCAAGCCATGTGCTGTATTGCCAGACCTGTGGATGATAGTGAAGGCGGAAGCCTGCCTGCCCTCAGACTCCAGCAGAGCGCTCTTCTAGTGGTTACGGCTAGCTAACTACTGGATTATCCAAATGCGTCTGGGCTCGTAGTTGTACTTGAGTCCGTCCACACAAAGGATGTTGCCGTAGAGGGAGTGGTTCTGGTACTTCAGGTTCTCCAGTGCAGGGCCCTGTCTCACACGTCCCCACTTGTCAAACACACTGCCGTGACACATGCACGTCCAGCCCTTGTACTTCCCAATGTAGGGCGTGGGAATGCAGCCTAAGTGCGTGCACCTGGCGGAGATGATCATCACCTTGGTGTTGGGAGCGTCTGTGATCTTGGTTTCGTGCATCTTGTCCATGAGAGCTTCATGCGGAGTGCTGGCCTCATCGTCCATTTCTTCCTTCGTGAGTCTACGCACGAACAGCGGGTTTCCATGCCAAGCGATCTGCATGACCTCCCCAGGAGGCAGCTCCCCAATATCGAACTCCATATACTTGTCCGGGAAGTACCGCACCCAACCCACTATGATGGATGCAAAGGCACTGGCAGTCCACTTGGCCAGGCAGAGCCAGATGACTCCACACATGGTGTTGCACATGTAGAGCTGGGCACGCTTGATTTCGGGTTCGTGCTCGTTGTGAGCGCGAGCCTCGTCGAACCAGTTGTCCAGTTTTACCTTGGTGTCCATGCGGTCTGTGAAGTTGCCTGGGCGGGTCGGGGTTTCGAAGTAAGGGGCGCCTTCCTCAGAGTACCTATTGCCCTTGTACCACTCCTCACTGCTGAAGAGTCGCTGAGGCATGGAGCCCAACAGCGGCCGCGTGCGGGTAAGAGCTCTAAGCATTATTTCTCGCCATTGCTTGCCACGCCCAGTGCCAAAGGCTGCGTTGGTGGCCAGGAAGGCCCAGAAGAAGGAAAGGAGAAGCCAGAGTTCCGCACTTTGCTCTGAAAGACAAACAGTGGCCTTCCACTCTGTGGGACGGACAAGTAGAAAGGCCTTTGGCACTACTTTGCAGAAATGCTGGAAACAGGGAATAAAGCGTTTGGCCAAGTTTTTGCACGTCTCGCTAACTGACTAAAGCTGAACTCGCAGGCAAATAGAACTCTATACTCGCTTCAAAGTTAACTCAGTAGTGAGCTCATTTTCTCCTTTTATATCTGTCCACAAAGAGCAATTCTATTCCAGCAATTACACAGTCACTATATATGTTACTACCATCCTCTATTCAATAGAAAGCGTGAATATCCCTTTTCTTTGGTGCTCTCCAATGCATCAAATATAGGTGTCCAATGGGGGCAGGAGTGTGTATCTGCTGCAGCCAGAGAGCTAATCAGCCTGCTCTGTCCACAGAGGACAGAGAGCGGGCTCTCGTAGTTTCCAAGATTAATGCAAGGAAGGCGAAGAAAGTGCCGCGACTGGATGTCACTGCAAACCGGCTGTATAAGAAGAGGAAGGGCCGAGTAGCAGTGTAGTACCTTACTTAGATTACTCTTTGGAGGGAAATCTCTGTACTCTATCCAAATCAACTCCCAATAACTAGCAATTTGAAAGCCTGTACTGTCTCCAAAGTGAAAGCACCCTGTGTACAAAGAGAGGCTAGAGGGCGGAGCGTAGTTTCAATGGAGAAGTTGAAATAGGCAGAGAACTCCCCAGTAAGTCTATATGAATAGGTATGGTAATGGGCAGAGGGTCTCAAAGTCCCAAGTCGACCCCAACTGCTGTATTGCATTTAAGCCTTAAATATAGACTGACAGCTTAACTAAGTATCTTAGAGTCCATTAGCCCCCACAACTGTGATTTCCCCATTCCACAGAATTCCCCTCTGTGTCCTGCTTGCCGCCGAGCAGTGCTTCCTTGTAATATGGAAGCGAAGCAGCCTCTCTCAGCCAACACCCACTCCAAATCAGTGATCTGCATCCACTGGCTGCAAAGCAAGTGCTGGAAGGACGAAAACTGTCCTTACTTGCACTCCTACGAGGGAGCGAGGCTGCCCATGTGTCCTGCGGTTGCGAGACTGGGGTACTGTCCGTATTACTCGTGCCACTGCAGACACCCGCAGAGTGAAAAGCCCTGTCCGCGCTTTCTGCTGGGCTTCTGCAAGTTTGGACCTGCCTGCACACTTGCACACGTCCGCAGCCCTGTGCCGCCCTCGGGCGACCTCCCAGACTGGTATTTCAATCAAATGGTGGCTATTTTCGGTCTCCGAGACGAACTGATGCGAGACGATTCTCCATCCGCAGGGTCCACCTCCACAGTGAGTTCCCGCACAAGCGTGCACGTGCTGATATGCACGTCTAAGAAGTGCCTCAAGAAGGATTACTTCAAACTGAGGCAGGAGCAAGTGAGGACGCTGCTCATTGACGTGTCCCGTAGTGCAGACAAGGTCATCCTAGTGTTCGGGGCAGTGGAGACGAGGGAAATCTTCGGCCTTGCGGAGATGACGGAGTTGAAGCTGCCTTCTCGATGCTACTATACCTGGCTAAAGCGCTGCGTTTGCCCTGTGCCGACAGCGCCCGTCCCAGGCCTCCTGTCCCTCCCCAGCGCCGAGGACTTGCAAGCCCTAATTGCCAAGCAAGAGCCCTACCACAGACGCAGCGGCAAGGACGCCTACAGAGGGTACCACGAGTACCAGGCGCTGTGTCAGAAGTACGTGAACACATAGTGTCTAGCTGTTATGGTCCTGTAGGTCGACTAGTTCGAAAGACTTCAGTTCCGGGGCAGGACTGAGCACTTGCACTCGCAGCTCTACATCCATGCTCCAGACCAAGTACAGGAAGTACAGGTCTACGCCCACTTTCTGTCCCAGCAAACACACCAGTGTGGCCACCTCGCAGATCCAGTCCTGGCCGTAGCAGTAGATGTAGGAAGTGGCGGGGGCGTAGATGCTGAGGAACAGCACTTCGAAGCTCTTGTACAGGAAGTACAGGTGGAAGTGGGGGAAGTCGCAGGTGCGCAGGGCGAGGATGCCGATAAATGCGAAGGGTACAGTGACTACCGACACACTGTTCCCTAGGAGACTCACCACCAGTTCTCTGAACTCCCCAGGGATCAGGCCGTTCACAAGTATCAGCAAGATAGACTCCGCTATGTACACACACCCCAGCACTACATCGAGACACATCACTATGTACACTGCTGTTTTCAGACTCACCAGGTCACACAGAGTGCGTCTGCAGGGCTGAATCCCTGTGCTGAGGAAGGTCTGGAACTCCAGGACGCTCTGGTAGTCGGCCATTACTATGAATTGGAAAGAGAAGGGAAGCAGTTTGGGGTTCCTGCGACTGCGCAATGGCAAGGAGCCGGCCTGGGATGAAGGCTTCGTGGGACTGGCCATGGCTTTGGCACTGCTACCGGAAGGGGGGAGGACTGGAGATGTAGAGCGGTGGGCAGCGGTGGTGCCGCAGGGACATGGACGGATGCGAAAGGTGGACACACACAAGCGGGAGTTGGAGGAAATGGAGGCTGAAGACGAGAAAGCAAGTCTGAAAGGTGCTAAGAAGGAAGCCAGTCCACGCACTCCTTCCACCCCCTTCCTGCGCTCCTCCCCTCGTTTCCCCATCCCAGTCCACTACCTTTCCCGGCAGCAGCGTAACATCCCTGGCCTCATCCGCATCAAACGAGACGACGGCTCCCAAGTCAACTTCGCCCAGTCCTTCCGTTACTCCACTCCAAGCGCAACCAGCAGACCGTCCAAGTCTCCAAGGCCTCAGTTAAAGCCGGCCCCACTCTCTCCCCTGCGTAGTTCGATTGAAACTTCTGTCCTGCCTCACACTGGGATCAAGTCGTATGACGGGGACTACAAGTGTGGCTTGAGACATGGCCAGGGCACGGCTGAGTACTGGAATGGAGAGAAGTATGAAGGACGCTGGGTGCAGGGGGCGCGGGAGGGCGAAGGCACGTGGTGGGGGAAGGAAGGCAAGGGGCAGTACGTAGGAGAGTGGAAGCGGGACAAGCAGCAAGGAGCAGGGGTGGTTACCTTTGAGAACGGGGACACATTGGAAGCGAAATGGTCCAACGGCATCATCACTCCCGACCCTGTAGTGCTCAAACTGCCCAGCCAGTCTATCCTCTACAAAGGCTCCTTCCTCGACTTGCAGCCCAGTGGCCAGGGCACAATGCAGTACATAGCCGAGGCTGTGACCTATGCAGGCGCCTGGAAGCAGGGCAACAGACATGGACACGGAGTAGTCACCTTTCAGGATGGGAGCTTTTTCGAAGGAGTGTTTGAGAGTGATTACACGACAGGAGCGGGATTGTTAGTAATTCGCAAGGCTATCGAGCTGAAAACGGACTACAAGACGCCTACTACCTCAGAAAGGTCCAAAAAGAGCAGCAAGCGACAAATACAGACAGCCGGAAGTGACAAGACAGCCTTCAACCCCACCGAAAGAACTTCCGCCCTGGGAGACCTCAGCCGGTACCAGTATTTCTACAAGGAAACAGAGCAGTTTCCCCATGACATCCTCTTCAAGTCGCTATCCCTGTTGGAGCTCTCTTCCAGTGGACACTCCTACGCTGTCTCCCCAGGCTGTTTCTGTGCAGGGAAACTGACAGGGGCAGGGGTGGGACTGTATGGCGGGGCAGCTGTGTACCATGGCAGCTTCAAGGAAGGACGTAAGGCAGGCTATGGCTGTATGGACTATTCGAACTTTGGCTATACGTGTGTAGGTCTTGCTGAGGCAGAAGGCAAGTACTTGGGAGAGTGGAGGGCGGACCTGCGCCATGGCAAGGGCAGAATGGAGTGGACCTCTGGGGCTGTGTACGAAGGGCAGTTCCGAGAGGACCAGAGACACTTTGTGACAGGCACAATGCAGTTCCCCAACGGAGACCGGTACGAAGGAGCCTGGGTGCACAACCTCATGCACGGCCACGGCACCTACACCACAGCGGACAACTACCAGTTCAAAGGTCTATTTTCACACGGACACATCTCTGCGGAGGGCACGTTGCTGTGTCCGAATGGAGTGAGGTACGAAGGAGAAGTGCGGGATTTGAAGCCTACGGGCGAGGGCAGAATGCACTATCCCAATGGGAATGTGTACGAAGGGGAGGTGGTGAGAGGAGTGCGGATGGGCGAGGGCAAATTGGACTATGAGAATGGGGACTGGTATCGAGGGGAGTGGCGGGAGGACTGGAGAGATGGAGTGGGAGTGATGTACTACGGAGACAAGAAGGAGACGTATGAGGGTAGTTGGAGACGCAATAAGCGCAGTGGACAGGGCAAGCTGCTCAACTGCAAGAAGGAAGTGCTATACGAAGGCATGTGGCGAGATGATGTAATGGAAGGCAAAGGCGTCCTTACTGACCACTTCACTTCGCCGTAGTTAACTAACATTGCTGATAAAGCGCTTCAGTAGGTTGCACTGGACGAGACCAAGCTAGAGCCTCCTCATTTCCCTAGCTGCACTACTAGTAAACACATATCACTAGCAGAGAAACGAGGAGTCGGGCGGACTGATTCCGCATCTTGACTGCATTCTCCCTGCCTATCTCACTAATTTCCCAATGGAGCGTCTTCTACCACGTCTGCCTCTCCGCACTTTCATTCACATCCCTTCCCCTCACCAAGACCCCACCTCTTTGCTCGCCTCCTCAGTCTTCGAAGAACCTCTGACCCCGGTGGGAGGTCTGTGGAGCAGAATTGCTGACCAGAGACAATCAAAGCTGCGCCAAGAAGGAACTGGCCTAAGAAGCGAGAGGAGAGCAGGGCGCAGGGAGAAGGACACAGTGGACATATCTGTGGAGTGCAGAGGCAGAGAGATGGAGGAACAACTCTCAGAGTTGAAGTGCAGTCCTTCCAGTTACTCCCGCCTGCTTCCTCAGCTCTCACCCAACCTCACTCCTTCCAAGTCTCGAGCATATACACGCCGACGTTCACTCCCTCGCATTTCTTCGATCTCAAGCTCCAAGCCCAAACTTCAACTTCCTGCAAACAGCCAGAAACGACCCCTGAGAAGAGTGGAAGGCCAAAGGTTGTCATTTGGGTATTTGAACTGGAGGAAGTTGAGGAGGGACCCAGAACTAAGAAGGTCGCCCACAGGAAGATATGAATATGTCGATGGGAAACAGAGGAAGGACAGAGCTGTCCTCAGTCCGCTTGGTCTCTACTCCCTCCGGCATTTTCCCTAGTCCTCTTCCTGCTTGAAACCATAAATTAGCTTAGCGACTGAGGCTTGAGGTTCTCCTTGTCGCAGTGTGTCGGTGTGAACGAGACTGCCTCAGCCCTGAGTCGCGGTCTGGAAGTCCTGGCGAAGCTGCGGATAGTGCCCAGCGCCTCACTGAACACGCCTTCAGCCTGCAGCAGCGGGTAGAGTCGTACCGAGACAGGACGGACTTGCTTGTAGCTGTGCAGTCTGCTTTCCAAGGGAGCGGCCGCAGGGCTGTTCCAGGGCCAGTCCTCGGGACAGCTGAGAGCTTCGAGGATCAGGTCGTTGGGCAGGAGTGAGGAGAGCTGGTCGCTGGTGAGGTCGCTGCCTTGCATTTTAAATGTGGCATTCAAACACACTTTAGGACGTTAGACTGGAAGGAACAGGCCGCGGCTCATACAAGTGGGGGAGTGAGTTAGTTCCTACCTAGCAGCACTTCCCCCTTTTCACGGGCTTCGCTTGTGTGCTGGCCAGGTTTACTGTGTTTGACAGGCACGTCTCTTCCTGCTGCTCCTTCTTCAGCGCACTGCGCGCAATTTCCTGGAAGGCCTCTTCGACATTGGTGGAGTCCTTGGCAGAGCACTCGAAGAGGGGCATTTCGTCCTTGCTGCGGGTCCAGGCCTGCGCCCTGCTCGGCTGCACTCTGCGCTCCGACTCCTTATCCACTTTATTGCCCAGCGCCACAAAGAGGAAACTCTCAGGGTTCTTGGGTTGGCCTGGTTGAGGAACTCCTCTCGCCAGCTTTCCAAGGAGTCGAAGCTTTTGGAACTGGTGATGTCGTAAACCATTACACAGCAGTCAGAGCCTCTGTAGAAAGCCACACCGAGGCTTTGGAAGCGCTCCTGTCCCGCAGTGTCCCAGATCTGCAGAGTTACCAACTTGTTGTCGATCATGATTTCCTTGGAGAGGAAGTCCGCACCTATCGTGGCGCGGTACTGCTGCGAGTACTCCTGCTTCACAAATCTGTTCATCAAAGATGTCTTGCCCACAGAGGCGTCGCCCAGGATGATGACTTTCAAGAGGTGCTGCTGGCCATTACAGTCTGATGGCAGCTTTCAACAACCCAGTCAGTTGAGGGAAGTAGGGGTAGAGCACTGTAGTGATAGAAATGGACCATGTGGACTCGAGAGTGGTTAGAACCATCAGGTCCCTGCGCAAGCTCAAGTACGGTCCACCCAGACAAGAAAGCGACTCTGAGTCCACCAGCACCGGGTGCAGCACTCCCTTGGGGGATAGTCGTCCATCCACCGAGCAGATGGCACAGGCCTTATCTCTCAATGCTGAGTTCCTTGCCATTGCTGATGAGAACCAACTGAGTCTCGCTGACCTAGTTCGACTCATTCAGCCAGATCTGCGACTTAGCAGAAGTAACGTCCACACAGTGGTTATGAACTTCGGCAACACGCAGGAAGGAGATGTGCGGCGCTTGAGAGACAGAGTGAGGGAGATGCTGGCCGCGGAAAGGATCAAAGAGGCGAAGGACTCGCTGGCGGAGAAAATCGCGAAGCGGATGCAGGACCTTCAGGAGAGACTGAAGCAGACTTAGTGTTAGTCGATGATATTTGAGATGGAAGGGAAGTGGGCGTTTGCAGTGGGAGTGGCAGGGGTTGTGGCAGCAGGCCTGCCCATGGCAGTGGGGGGAGTGGGACTTGTGGGAGTATTGGTGTGGGACTGGATGAGGACTGGGACAGAGGCAAACACCCTCTCCAAGTCCCTCAGTCTGAACTTCCTCACCCACTACTGTCTCTGCAGGGTTTCCTTCCTCGCTACTTCCCTCTACTTCGACACTTCCTACCCCTGCAGCACTTCTGTTTGCCTGTATCTCCTCACTCTGGCTGTCTACCATTGCTCCGAGCACCTCTGCACTGCCTACTACCACGCGGACAAGGTCACTTGGCACAGTTTCTTGCTGGATCAAAGCTGGCACTATGGCTTAGCGATGCTCGTGAGCTTCATGGAACTAGCTGTCCGCCTCTACTTCGGCCTGTACAGCCAACTGCTCTGGACAGCCAGCTTTCCACTGGGCACTGTCTGTGTTGCTGTAGGACAGGTGATACGCATTGGAGCGGAAGTGAATGCGGGGAGGAACTTCACACATGTGATCAGCTACTCCAAGCAGCCCTCACACACTCTGGTCACTACAGGTCTCTACAGTCTCTGTCGACATCCCGGCTACTTCGGGTGGTTTCTGTGGAGTGTGGGCACGCAAGTCATGCTGTGCAGTCCTATCAGTGTCGTGCTCTTCTTCTATGCTTCGAGAGTCTTCTTTACAGATAGAATTGACAATGAAGACGACACTCTCAGATATTTCTTTAGGGCAGATTTTCAGCGGTATCAAGCGGAGGTGCCTGCTTTTCCGAAGGGATTTAACTGGTTGCTAGCTGCACCAGCGAGGGAATAACTCTAACACCGGAATTGCAGATAATTCTTAGAGATTATTGAGGTGCTGCCTATATTGGCGAGTTATAGTCCTCTTAGTGTAACTCGTCTGGATATCAACCAGATGCAAAGCGACTTGTATGTACTAAGAAATATATATTACGAGCAGTGTCAGAGATCCAGATCAACTAAATTCATAGATAAAAAAGGTAGAGCCTAGAAAGGGACGTGCTGAAGCTCCTAAGCAAGGAAAGTGCACAGACAGGACTTCTCCACACGTCCTTGATTGACGATGCAGACAAAGGAGTCCGTAACGAGAGGAGACTGAGTGCTTCACCACTCCTTTTTAAGATACGGAACTTGCTCCCTCAAGGTGCTTGTCACTTGTGTGCAGGAAGAGTTCTTCGCTAGCAACAAAAACAACAGAGATGAAGAGGCGAGGCGAAGGGCAGGACAGTGGAAGTCTCTGTTTTGGGATTGAAGCACTCTATGTAGGCTTAGGCACTGACGAGGAGAACAGACGCGACACAGGGGTGAATCCATCTCTTGCGTGTGTATGTTCCCGATAGGCTGCCACTAGCTATTGCTCAAGTGGAACTTCTCGCATGAATTGAGAGTGTTAAGCTAGTCATAGCCCTTAAGCACGGAT
>Ga0247837_1007510_pt1 | contig 14415 bp, 14 predicted proteins | sample LaCtaG_2_FD_187115 | JGI IMG/M metagenome (GOLD analysis project Ga0247837, IMG submission 187115) | Freshwater microbial communities from meromictic Lake La Cruz, Castile-La Mancha, Spain - LaCruzMarch2015_14.5m | ecosystem: Environmental > Aquatic > Freshwater > Lake | place: Spain: Castile-La...
AATGACCTTCTTCGCATCACCGAAGACCATCATGGTTTTATCCATATAGAAGAGTTCGTTATCAGAAGACTGTTGCCCTTCGGGCATTTGCGGGCGATTTATGGGCGAATCCAATTCCTGCGTTGTTAAACATAAATACATGCGAACGTTCTCATTATCTCAGAATTCAAGGGAATTTCTACCCGCATTTGGACAAAATCTGGACAGGAAATGGACAAACTTAGCCACCCCTATCAATTTCCCAGAATCCTGACCACGTTGGTCAATTCACAACAGTATTTATTCCTCGAACCGCTCCCGAACTAAAGGAAGGTTCTTAAGCTTGTCTTCTGGCGCTGTTGTTGCAGTCTTTCGATGACGTTCCTCATCGATACAGGACGCTTCAAAGTCCCTTAGTAGCTCTGCGTTCCTCTTGGCAGTTTCTGCCAGCTTGGATGCTGGCATCACCTTCGCCTTAATGAGGTTCTCTTGTTGATGTTGCTTAAAGGTCTGGGTGTTCACCTTTCCAGCGGATTCGACATCCCCAAGACCATGTTTGTCTTTACTCATGGGGTTAATGTAACAAAAGCAGGACTACCCTTGTAGATTTCTTGAAGTCTAGACCCCACCGTACCCCACCCCTCCGATTTGTGCTATCCGTTCCCGCATCCTATGCACTCTAATTTGCACGTAGGGGGGGGTATATTTTTCCGCCCAGATTCGCTATTCCTGTGTTGCAGAAATACCCCTCACTTAATAAATTCTTATTAAAAAGGGACGGGGGTGTATATTTTTAATATTTATATAGTCATAAAAAGCATAAATGTTAAATAGAGCCATCCGCAACCTCGATGACACTCTAAGCAAGAATGCTGGCTGTAATAGCGTATCTAATGAATCGAATTCATTAAGCTAGGGATGTAAAACTCTTTATTAATTCAAAGTGAGTGTATTAAACAGAATGGAGTTTGAGATTGACTGATAACCAAAGCCCAATAAGTGAAGTTGCTGGCAAACTTCGGCTAAAGGTAAGACAGCTTTACGCATTCTTAAAAGAAGCTAATCAAATCCAATATCGCCCAGTAAGACGCTTAAGCGATCAGCTACATGTAATTCGCATAAACGATATGCCATTACATCCATCGGCACAAATTTATCGCCCAGTTAAAGTTGAAAACTCAACGGAGGTGCCTGATGTACTCATGCGGGTATCAAGACCTAATCTTACAAGATGTCCAACCCCTCCAGAATCGTGTTTAGAGTGGATTCTGTCAGGCTGGGATGATCCATATCTCACCCCAGAAAAAACAGAATCGAGAAACATAACCAAAAAAGAAATTGATGAGCAAGGCAATGAAGTTGAAGTTACGAACACAATTTACTTCACAGATGACGATGAGCGGATATATGAGTATAAAGGCTGGCTTGAGATTCGGAATAAGTGGGTAGAGCCAGAGTTAATTTCTCGTGGAGCAATGAAGTATTTTGAAAGTTTTTATGCTCTTTACTCAAGAATAGATAAAGAGGGGGAAAAACTCGAACTACTTATTGCTGATGGAATGCTTTCATGGAGTACTGAGTCTGGCATTGATGGACCAGTTGTTATTCAGCATCCGATTCTTTTCAAAAGAGTCGAATTAAAATTTAACCCAAACGTTCCAGAATTTACTATTCATGAAACTGATAGAGATATTGAGCTTTACAACAATCTCTTTTTGGATTTGAAAAATGTTGAACCTCTCTCCATCAATAATAGAAAAGGTGAGCTTGAAAACTCTGGATATCATCCGTTAGGCTGGGATGATACGTCAGCATTTTTGAAGGCATTCATATTGACAATTTCACCAACGCAAGGTGAATATTTAAATGAACCAAGTGATGGTGCAAAAAACTATCCACGGATTTGGCGTGATCCAGTGTTTATTTTGCGTAATAGAACAGCTGGTATTGGCAATGCTATAGATAAAATTCTTGAACATATTGATAGCCAACCAGCATTCCCCTCATCTCTTTCACAGATAACTGGGGAAGAGCCAGAGTGGCAAACAAACGCACTTCAAAATTCAACGGGTGAGCCATCCTCTTTTACCAATGGAGGAAAACATCAACCTTACTCGACAACTGCTGGCGATATTCTTCTTGTCAACGAAGCAAATGATGAGCAGATCGAAATAGTAAAAAGACTAGAACGTAGCGGATCGGTTGTAGTACAAGGTCCACCTGGTACGGGTAAAACACACACCATAAGTAATTTGATAGGTCATCTACTTTCTCAAGGTAAATCTATTCTTGTTACCGCACATACCGCAAAAGCACTCAGAGTACTCAGAGATAAAGTACCTGACATGCTCAAACCACTATGCGTCTCTGTGCTTGGTAGCGATCAGCTTGCTAGGCGTCAACTAGAGTCAGCAGTAAGCTCAATAACAGAGAGATTAACAAGTGAAACATATGAAAGTCTCAGTAAGAAAAGTGAGCGATTCAAAGAAGAGCGAAATGAGCTTACTAAAAGACAACTTGCTCTAAAACACCTCCTAAGAGAGGCAATTGAAAATGAATATAAAAATATTCAGATTGAGGAAAAGTCTTACACACCAACTGATGCCGCAAGACTAGTATCTCAAAATAAATTCGGCAACGATTGGATACCGTCACCAATAAGTACGGAAATTAATATCGAGCCAAAAGTTACTGATATTGATCGTCTTTATACATTGGGGACACTGTTTAATTTCGATGAAGAGCGAGACGCAAGACTTCACATCCCTTTAATGACTGATTTACCTGATGAGAGCGAATTTAAGTTATTAGTGTCTGAATTTGAAAATCTTTTAACTCAAGATTTATCTTTTGGTAAAGATAAATGGATCGAAAATACTGGCACGACTGAGACATTAGCACCAGTTTTGACACAATTACTCACCGAGTTTAATGACGAGCTACTCGCCCAAAGCTGGCGTCCACGCGCAATTGTTGCTGGAATTCATGGATCAATTGAGAAACAAGTCTGGATATCTCTTTGCGAGAAAATTGAAGCTGCTGCTGAGTCTAGCGCCAAATATTCTTTGACACTACAGCATAGGGCTATTCTGTCAGAAGATATTTTGATTCATAAACAATTTGAACTGTTACATCAAATTTGTACACATATACAAAATGGCGGGAAACTTAACTTCCTTCAATTAGCTACAAAGTCCGAATGGCGTATGTTACTGAAAGGTGTTCGAGTTGCCGCAGGGGAACCAACACAATACGAACATTTTGATGCCCTAAGGCAGATCGCAGATTTAAAAGCTAAAAGGCTTGATTTAGAGGAGCTTTGGAACACTCTTATCGGAAATCAAATTGATAAACCATTTGAACAGCTTGGTAACTCGCCCGAACAAGCGTGTAGAGCTCTGATACCAGAAATAAAAAGATGTCTTAATTGGCATGGCGATATTTGGAGTCCGATAGCTAGTCAATTGAATTCAAATGGACTTAGACTCGATGAACTTTTATCTGCCCTACCACGTGAAACTACACAGCAAGCTGAATACACAGTAATAGAGAAGTTTGCTAAAACAACTTTAATAAATCTCGTTGAAAAAGAGATCTCGAGACGAAGGCTATCTGATATTAAAGATCGATTTACAAGTTTAATTAATCTTATTACTAATTTTGATCCGACCAGATCCGATGTGGGCTGTATCGGAAGAATTCTAAAAGCTGTAATAAGCAAGAATCCTTCAGAATATGAACTTGCTCTTGATTATTCAAAACATATTCATTCTATCAAGCCCCTAGTCGACGAAAGAGATAGGCTTTTATCAAATCTTCGTGGCTATGCTCCATCGTGGGCAAATTTAGTTTCTCAAAGAATTACTCCGCATGACCAAGCAATTACTCCAGGAAGTATCTCTCAGGCTTGGTTGTGGCGACAATTAAATGACATCCTTGACGATAGAAATAAGGTGGACGCTCAACAAATTCAAAAAGATCTTGATAGTGTTAACGATATGCTAAGAGAAGTTACTCGCTTACTAGTTGACGCGAGGGCATGGTCTGAGCAAGTCAAACGTTTACAGTCAGACAACTCTATGCGCCAAGCACTAGTTGGTTGGCTTGATACTGCGAAACGTCTTGCTTCAACTAGACAATTAGATAAAAGGCAGACACTTCTTAACGAATCAAGAAGGCTTATGAGCAAATGTCGTGAATCAGTTCCTGTTTGGATCATGCCAATTTCAATAGTTGCCGAAAGTTTTGATCCTCAAACTACTAAATTTGATGTTGTAATTATTGATGAAGCGAGCCAAGCAGATATAAATGCTTTAATCCCACTTTACATGGGCAGTCAAATCATAGTCGTCGGTGATCATGAGCAAGTTACACCTCTCGGCATTGGAAAAGATCAAACGATTCTTGAAAATCTCCGAAAGTCTATGCTCACCGATATACCAAATGCTCATTTGTATGACAATATGTCATCAATATATGACTTGGCTCGTCAATCTTTTGGTGAAGGTGTTCGCTTGGTTGAACATTTCCGCTGTGTCCCACAAATCATATCTTTCAGCAACACTCTTTCTTATGAAGGGAAAATTCTCCCACTACGTGAGGCGAGCTCAAGTAATTTACAACCTGCTTGCGTCCCCCTACGTGTTCAAGGCAATAGGGATGGTGATTTAAACCATAAAGAAGCCGAAGAAGTTATTTGCTACATAAAAGCAATGATCAAGCATGAAAAATATATTGGAAAAACTATTGGGGTAATTTCAATGCTAGGCGAAAGTCAGGCTACTCTTATTCAATCAATGATTCATAAAGAAATTTCTTCAATTGAAATTGAATCCAGAAGAATCCAATCAGGAATCTCTTCGGAATTTCAAGGTGATGAGCGTGATGTGATTTTCTTGTCGATGGTTGATAGTGCTGCCGATACTAATACTCTTCGGGCTACAGGTGATGGAGCATTTGAGCAAACTAAAAAACGTTATAACGTTGCGGCGAGTCGAGCACGAGATCAACTTTGGGTAATTCACTCATTTGATCCTGAGCTTCATTTAAAGGCGGTAGATATACGTTATCGCCTACTTCAGCACGTTAAAGATCCTGATTCATCATTAAGAAATTATGAGCAGCAAGTTGGGAGAACAGAATCACCTTTTGAAAAAGAAGTGCTGAAAAGATTAATAAATGCTGGCTTTAGAGTAACCACTCAGGTAGAAGTCGGCTATTTTAGAATTGATATGGTTGTAGAGGGAGAGGGTAAGAGACTAGCTATTGAGTGCGATGGTGACCGCTATCACCCAATTGAAAAACTTGCTGAAGATATGAATCGTCAAGCCATACTAGAGCGACTTGGGTGGAGGTTTTCTCGTATTCGTGGAAGTGCTTTTTATCGCAACCCTGACCAAGCAATGGAAGCAGTCTTTAAAAGACTAGATGAGTTAGAAATACTTCCGAATACTCTGGAGATTGGTGAAAAGTGCAACCAAGACAACACTCTAATTGAGGAACTGAAAAGCATTATTTCGGAAGGATTTGGGGATGATCCCTTTAAGGATTCATCTCCTAATCATCAAGATTCCGCTACGCAAATACTGAGTACTGAAATTGATAGAACTTCTACTGTTGAGTTACCAGAAAGCGAACAAGTTTCTAAGTGGGCTAACCCTATAACAGAACTGGATCAAATTTCGCAAATAGATAATTCATTATTTGCGAACTACTCACACTACACAGAACCGGCATGTAGTGATCCTAGAACTTCTAACGCAGCCACTGTTTCAGAATGCCTCTTAGGAGTCATCAAAGTTGAAACTCCAATTCAGGTAAAAAGAGCATTTGATATTTATCTTCGAAGCTGTGGAATCAAGCGAATGGGGCACGATCTTAAGGATGACTTGTTAGGGGCATTAGATTTTCTTAAGAAATCGGGCATGATTCTTTCACATAATTATTCTGCTGAAGATGATGTACTCAATAAAATAGTATGGATAGCAGGTTCTCCAGCAGAGGTCATGCGGAATCGTGGTGACCGGACGTTGGAAGAAATTCCACTTGGCGAGCTTCATGCTATTACTCAGAAAATAGCAAGCATTGAAGGAGTAACCACTGGCAGTCAGGAACACCTTAGAGCTACTCTTGAGGCATTGAATCTTAAGAGGCTTACAACTACAGCCGAAAGAATTCTCAATCGAGCCATTTCTGGAGAATTCTTAAAGATATAAATTGCATGGCAACCTTCCGCAACGATCAGGTGGAAACTCGTTGTATAAGCCAATATTCGGGACAGGATAGTTCGGTATTTTACCGAGTCAATGGCGCTTAAAGGGCTTCCTTATATTTTGATTTATCTAACTGGCTTTATCCATAAACCTTTTAACCCATTTGCTGGGTTCTATACCTAGCGCTGTAACGTAAGCTAGAAACTCAATAACATCTAAATTTCGTTCGCCAGACTCAATTTTAGATACGTAACTTTGTGGTTTTTTGAGAAGTTTAGCTAGGTCAATTTGGCGTAAGCTAGCACTCATCCGAGCTTTCTTCAACTCAGCTCCAAGTAATTCATATTTTTGACGTTCCAGCATGTTTTAATGCTAGATTCCAAATCGGAATATCCCATTTCAGGATACAAAGAGGATTTAAATGAAAGGTTACGTATATGTCCTTATAAATTCAGCATTTCCAGATTTGGTAAAAATTGGAAGAACTATTAATCACCCCAAGACAAGAGCTGAAGAACTATATAGGACTGGAACCCCTGAGAAATATGTTGTTGCTCATCATGTTTTGACAGGCGACTGTATTGATCTAGAAAGACGCCTTCACCTTTATTTTGAAAATAAAAGATTTAATAAAGATAGGGAATTTTTCAAAATAACTGTTGAAGATGTTATCAAAGCGATTGCCTCATTTACAGATATCGAAATTTACAATGAAAATGAAGAGTTAGAACTTAAATCAATAAAAGTTCGTGCTTATCTTATTATTTTTGGCATTCAGGGTTTATTTCTTAGATTCGGTGTTCTACCTGATAGAGAAGATTATCAAATATCAGGTAAGAATTTTGTAAGCCTAGGTACGGTAGACCAATATCTTGAGTCGAATAATTTTCAGTCCCAGTTATGGTCTTATTATGATCAGCTTCAGACAAAAACTTATGGGACGTGGCAGGCTACCCCAATGGATGAGAGGCTACTTGCTATGCCACTAGGACTTGGCTTTTCTAAGGTGCTTGCTAGCAAATCGTTTGATGTCAGTCAAAGTTTTTATGAATCATCATCAGAGAGAATAAATTCGTTGCAAGGTGAGTTTATGCGGTTCACATATGATTGTAAGTACTATAAAAAAGTAGCTGATAACCAAACATTTGTAGAGTTGGATGACTTGAGATTTGGATGGGATTATTGGAAGTCATCAAATTGTTTTTCAAAAGATAAAAAGGTTAGACATAGGGCCGATCCTGGCTATATTTTAGAGGAGCTAGTTTCTAAATCGTATTCCGTGTTCAATAAGTTTTGTAAAATTTTTGAAGAGGAGCAAAATCAGCTGGGATCAATTTTTGCAATAAATGATTTTTACACCTTATTAAGAGGTGCGCCAGAAGTAGTTCAATCTGAATGGAATATTAAAGATATTGAGGAGATGATTGAGGGGATGAATCTTTCCGATGGGAGTGTTTTAATTACTATGGATATTTTGAAGGAACGATTAAAAGAACAGATTGAAAGGCATAAAATTTCTATTGCGTTTAAAGGCAAGATTTAAGCAATTTTTATCTAAATATTTAGTTGCTTTTATTAAGAAATAATTTATAATAAGTACATACATACAGAGAGTGGCGAAAGCCTCACCAACCTGCTAACCGAGCAAGGTGGTTTGCGAATAGCATATGTGACCCAAACGGGTAACAAAACGGCTAAGCCCCTCTCTGTTGGGGCTTTTTTATTGCCCTCGCTCTTTAACAATTTGGACTGAGTAGAAACCGTAAAAGGGAGGTTACATGCTTGGCTACGAAATCAAGCAAGAGGTTAGTAAACAATTAGGTGGGTATCCGATTGACTGGCACGGTCAGTCCGCTGCAGTGGTGGGGTCACAGATTGTCCTACCTGCCATGGATGATGATCTGGACTATCCCGAGGATGTGTACCGCCAGATGTTGGGATACGGCTTACATGAGTTGGGGCATCTTCGCTATACCGATCATGATCCATGGGATTGGGCAGTTCATAACCACGGCAGGTTCTTGGGTGGACTTATCAACGGGCTAGAAGACGTGCGGATTGAGCGGGTAATGATTCGCTCAGGTGTAGATCAAACCCTCTTTGAGGCTGCCACTAACGCAGCACTTAAGGATGGGTATGTAGAACCAGATGACCGCCAAAACATCTGTTTTGTCTTGGCAGTCGAAGGAAGGCGTTTAAACGGCTATCGCCTTGCCTGCAACAGTATTTTGGACGAGTCCCCATGGGCTAGTCCGATTTGGTGGGCATTAAAAAAGATGAAAGATGCAAGAAGTACTAGTGAGGTGGTCACGATCGCCTTACGGTTACATCGCAGGTTGCAGTAGGGCGGAGTTATTCCAAATTGCCAAGCCCACATCCGTAAATTTGGCTAAAAAGGAGAATGTCATGCAAGAAAAGAAACAAAGTCTAGTAGAGCTAGCCCTATCACTGGGGTTCACCGCTGCAGCAGAGGATGACCCGATTTACAGCGATGGGGTCGTCATTATCAGTACGATTGGATCAGAACTTGAAAAGCTGGAACAGATAGATAGGGAGGAACTATGAGTTTAGAGAAAGTAAGTCTAGAGGAAGCTATCCGACTGGGGTTTGGAGAGCCTATGGTGGTGGTTAAGCAAATAGTCCAAAAAGTACCGCCAGTGGTAAAACAGAGAACTGGCGTGACGGTAGAAAAACCTAAAAAGGAGCAATCATCAGACCCATGAGCGAACAGGAAATCTGGAACGAAAACGTGGCTAATATGCAGTTAAAGTTAGCTCCTAAAAAGGACTTTGAGGGGCTATTAAACGAGTCCTACGACCCGATCGCATCTGCGATGAGGCGTCACCCTAAGCTCACAGAAGAAGAGGCTGTGGCGTTTGCGAAAGCACTTGGGTTGTAACTTATAAGGGGCTTAGTGCCCCTTTTTTCTTTTGGGGGAGCAATATACGAACAGGATTGGCATGATGGTGTATCAATGGATGCATATCCATGTTTAATCTAGTCTAGATTCTTGTGCCTGCAGGTACTTTAAATAGCCTTGTATGTGCCAATATTGCCCTCGTTTGATGTTAGTACAGGATTCATCTTCATGTTCTTACAGTAACCCGAAGACCTTGCTAGTAATTATGTTTATTGATTAACCATGCTGAGAACATATCATCTCTGATACCCATAATCTGTTTGATATTTATGTCGTAGTCACTTGCAGGATCTTGAATCTCTTCCTGTATGGAAGTGGTCGACGGAAGAAGAGTAGATAAATCCATATATTTTCTTTAAAATAAAGTCTGTGGCTGCCTTCGGAAAAGATTCATGAAAAGAACATATCTCACCAGAGAGCAAATCCAAGAACGGATCAAGGATCTACCAAGAAATCCTAAATACCTCACTAGAGAACAGATTAGGCAGCGGATTCAAGAGCTGGATATAACTAATCCACCAAAAAGACCTAAGAATGTTGTGCGGAGCTAAGCTCAGGGGTAGAGATGCCTATTGCCAGAAGCACGGAATGCTCAATGGGCGCTGCAGGCTCCACGGAGGGCTTTCTCCAAAGGGGTCTGACCATTGGAATTTTCAAGGTAGGGGCTGTACCAAGGAAGAGCGTCAACGATCTGTCGAAACTAATGTCTACATTAAGCTCCTAGAGCAATTGGCTAATAGCCTTGGAATGATTGAAACCAAGGGGTAGTTGGTATTACGGTGTTTCGCCATTTTTGGATATATTTTTGCGTGCTAAAACGCTACCCTATGGATATTGAAAAAGACCCCTATATGGTCAGCCTTGCCGTGCTCTCTATTTGTTCTCATTAGTAGATGCATGATGGAGAAGTCATGTCATGATTGATTGGAGCCTTCTAGATTATTGGTGCAAACTGGATTAATAGATCTCAATCCACATCCATCACAGAAAGAAGAAAGAAAGATTTCTTTCTGGATTACTAGATTTTTTACTAAGGGAATCCAGTAAATACTCCGCTTTTATCAACTTTGACTACCTGTACTTAGACCCTTACTATTGACCCCTATATAGTCCTTTCGACCTTTCTTTTTCACATCTGTTGGAAGTAAATATAATTTCAGCACCTCTCGTTTGAGCATTGAATCGATGGCACTTTTTGTCTTGCTCGACTTTCCACCCATTTCTTTTTGAATTTCATTTTGAGAGGGGTATTCAAGCCTTCTAATGACCTTTAGCACCTCATCCTCGACAGGCTTCATTTTCTTCGCAATCCTAGATCCATAATCTGATCGCATGGGTGTTACATACCGATATTCGAGATTAACAATATCGCCAAATTCATCTGTTGCGGATATGCTGTGGGTTACGCTTTGGAAGTAAATTTCATTAAAAGTCAGTTCAACTCGTTTTTTATTCATTTTTAGTATTCTCTTGCCATCCTCATCGGCACTAAGAACGGCAGTCCAATTGGCATCCGCCTCCCAAGCTCCACCGCCTCGGGCAGATAGGGTATCCATATCATCAATACTGATGCCTTTCGCAGTCTTGGCAAGATGAGCAATTACCCATATGTTCATTCTTGTTTTAGTGTGCATTTCTTTCAATACAGCCATAAATCCAGAAATCTCAGCGTTTGCATTTTCATTACTAAGGTCAAAGTTGGCAGCAGCTGTATCTATGATCACAAGTGGTGGGATAACAATGGTTTCCCCATTATTAGTCGTCATGGTGTTATTGAAGCCCATTACTTCCTCAAGATTTTCACGCAGATTTTTGGCGTTTAATCTTTTGGAAGAGAAAAGGTGAAGCCATTGCGATAGATCGTCAATTGATACCTTTTGACCAGAATCCAGAAGCATCCATTCCACCATGCCAAGTAATAGTCTTGAGACCTGAGAATCATCTTCGGTAAGGACTATTACATGCCTCCTTCTTTTGGCTCTAATGTCAGATAGATGGGATACAAATCCTGCAACAATGGCAGCTAACGGGATGATTCCAGTAGTTTTTCCTATTCCAGCCGATCCAGCAATAACACCAACACCTTCTGGAATAATCCCATCAATTACATATGAAGGCGGTCGAAGCTCTGTATGAATATTAAGTTTTCTACTTTTGAGTGTTGAGTGATCTAAAGTCCTGGGGTGCTGCACAACTTGACCAGTAGCAAAATCATCTAAAAAAGTCATCCCTCTCTCTAAATTGTTCATAGAGCAATCCCCGAGGTATTAATTGCAGATTGGATACGTCCTACGGATAGGATTAACCGCTCTCTATCTGTCGGTGTAAAAATCTCACCACCAAGTATTTTTAAGGCGGAACTTGCGACAACCAGACATTCAAATCCAACAACAGTAAGGACGTCAGCCGCTGGGAATGGACGCTTCTCTCTTTTGAATTCACCGAGCCTATTTGGGAATAGTGCATTCATATCTAAATCAATAGAATATAAGATACTGTTTAAATCGCAGCCAGCAAAGCAGTGAATGAGGATCCGACCGTCAGGCAAATCCCTTAATGAAAGGCTGGGATTTTTATCATTGTGGCTAGGGCAGCAGGCGATGTAACGATCTTTGCCTGTTCGTTTGACTTTTTCAAGTCGGGTAAGTACATTATCGATTGTCATATTAGTTTTCCGAAGTTAGAGCCGATTTGGATGCCAGTCCATCGGCTCGTTTTATTCGTAAGATCATGATTTCCTAATTCCATTTTTACCTTGCGATGAGCGGACTTTATAAGTCGCAGGGTCAATTAAGAAAAATCGGATACTACGAAGAGTCCATAAGCCCATCTGCTCGCTCAGCATTAGCGGAGGTGGGTAATCACCACTCTTTATCTTGCGTCTACGTGTAGACTCTGAGAATGGGTGCGCACCGATTGCACGAAGATCATTCTTGGTAAATAGCTCGTCACCAGAGCCATTCGCAAGAATAGTCAGTAGATTGGCTGTGTGATGTAATTGTGTAGATGGGCTAGATATAGTCGATTCTCGACTTTTTTCGCTCAATGCATTTGCTACTTTGAATGAATCTATTTGAATCATAAAAACTCCAGTTGAACATCAATGGTGTTTTTATAATCTTTATATTCAGGCGGTAACAGGGCTGTGCCGCATAGCACAGGTTAGATGCCTTTTAATGCATCTCGGTAGGTATCTGCGCTTAATCCTGGAAATAGCTTGGCTAAATCTTCTGCAGCGGCATCTTTCGATTTGTATAGACCTCTATTGGCTTTGTAATAATTAATTGCCTCGTGCTTTCTGTCTTTATTTAGCTTGTGTCGTTCATTGGCTAAATCAGTGGAGTAGCCCTTTTTAAACTCTTTTTTACGTTTTTCCGCAAGGTCAATAATGCTGACTATTAATTTTTTAGCCTCCTCAAGCCTCCCCGACATTAAAAGTTTAAATAGTTTTTCAGCGGGCAAAACTTCAGCTTCGTTTGAATCAAGATTGTTAATAATTATTGCAGTTTGAGCATCAATCTTCACATTGGATTCTGTGGTCGCTATGACATTTATTTTCTGCAATTCCTCCCCAATTTCAAGCAGTAAAGCATGCATCCCAATAGCTAGTTTTTCTGGTGTTTCATCATTAGGATCGCTCTGTATATAGTGGCTAATTAAATTCTGAATTTTTACAAATACTTCTATGCCCTTATCTTTACTTTCCCTCACGCACTCCTCCGTATGGGAGTAATTTTGTCAGTTTTCTTAATACTGGGTTTATCTAGGAAGTTAGCCCATTGAATCATGAGCTGCCTACGTTTCTCTAGTAAATCAGTACGTTGGTAGGCTTTCTGAACAGCATCTCCGACGGTGTGACCAGAGGCTGCTTTACGAATCTCATCTGGAAAGCTGGTTTGTTCTGCGCTCCAATCTCGAAAGGTAGACCTAAAGCCATGAGGCACTGCATCGCCAGCGAATTCATTGCGCTCTTTCATGCTACGCATCAGTTGAGATAGAGCCATATCAGAAAGAGCCTTGCCTCTGATGCTTGGAAATACTTTATTTGTTCTTGCTAATATTGGGATCGACTCTAGTAGCGTTACTGCTTGATTTGAAAGAGGGACTCGATGCTCCTGCTTTGTTTTTGTATGCGCAGCAGGAATAATCCATAACTTATTATCTAAGTCTATTTCAGACCAGTCGGCATTTCTTACTGATCCTGATCTGACTGCGGTCAGTATTAAGAACTGAAGAGCTTTAGCGCTGATACTCTTATTTTTTCTAAGTTGCATCATAAAATCCCCAACTTCAGAATAAGGAATGGCAGGGTGATGCACTACCTTATTAATTTTTGCTGGCGTAGGTAGCTGTGTATCCAGATAGCCTGACCAGAGCGCTGGGTTCGTGCCTGAGCGGTACTCATTAACTATGGCGAAATCTAGAACAGTTTTGATTCGCCCTTGCAATCTTGATGCCGTAGGAGTTTTTAGATCCCAAAGCGTACCCAAGGTCTTCTTTGTAACTGGATCTTTAACATCTTGCTGCAGCACATCCAGCACATTTCTCATACTGATATCGTTAACCAATATGTTGCCAATGATGGGGTAGGCATAGGCTTCTAACGTTGCTGCCCATTGTTTTCTATGCTTATCGCTCGTATATGTAGCGCTGTGAGCAGTAATATAGGCTTCAGCCGACTCTTTAAATGTCTTGCTCTTAGCAGCAGCAGCAATTAAGGCACTCTTAGCACGTTTCTTTTCATCTTTTGGATCAATGCCTTGCCTAATTGTTCCCACAATCTTCTTAGCCCTCTCTCTTGCTTCAGCAATACCCACAGTAGGATATGAACCCAATCCAAAATGTTCTCGGTCACCAGCTATGCGAACCCGTAGAATCCATGACCTTGACGGTATTGAGTCTGGGCGTACTGGCTTTTGGATTTGTAATAGCAACCCTGCTGGGTTACCAACTGCATGCATTCCAGCGTTTGAGAGCCGTTTTACTTCCAGCGCACTTAATTCTCTTGCAATTTTAGGCATCTTCTAAACTCCAACCGACTATCTAAAAAGTATGAAATCCTATGGTAGTCTTTGACTGGAGTTAACGCAAGTGAAAACAATAAAGCTATATAAATAATTGATTAAAATACAATTACGCTCAAGGATGGGGTAGAGTTGAAATAGCTGAATGGCAGACACCCTCTCCGCCAAGTCAATATGCATTACAAGGGCTTGTGGCAATACAACGGCCTTACAAAAAAACAGTGTCTTAATCATGAATAGTTATCCAGGTATTTTGAGTAATCTGTCTACCGATTCTTCA
>Ga0247837_1007516_pt1 | contig 14406 bp, 8 predicted proteins | sample LaCtaG_2_FD_187115 | JGI IMG/M metagenome (GOLD analysis project Ga0247837, IMG submission 187115) | Freshwater microbial communities from meromictic Lake La Cruz, Castile-La Mancha, Spain - LaCruzMarch2015_14.5m | ecosystem: Environmental > Aquatic > Freshwater > Lake | place: Spain: Castile-La...
TATATTTACTTTTTTTCTTATTGCTGTATTTGATGCAACTGGAACTTTGATTGGTTTATTTAATCAATCCATGTTTAAAGAACAACCCAATTATTCTGAGCGCTTATCTAAATGCCTAACCGCCGATGCTGCAGCTTCTGCTCTTGCTGGCGTATTAGGCTCAAGTAGCACCTCACCTTTTATTGAATCAGCAGCGGGTATTCAAGCTGGAGGGCGTACTGGACTTACAGCCATAGTAATTGCTGCGGGTTTTCTACTAATGCTATTTTTCTTTCCATTAGCCAAAACCATCCCCATATTCGCAGTAGGTCCTGCATTACTTTATGTGGCTTGCTGCATGATGAAAAATCTATCTGAATTAAAATTAAATGACATTACAGAAACAGCACCATGCATGTTCACAATAATGATGATTCCATTTACTTCATCAATTGCGGACGGGATTGGCAGTGGAATTATTATATATACCATATTGAAATTGATTACTAAGCAAACTTTTAATCCGTTATTAATTATTTTAAGTTTGATATTTATTGTGTTTTTTATGGTTAGTTAGGGTTGGGTAAATTATTTTCTTATATTGCATTGAGCTTGAGTTTATGTTCAAAAAAATACCGAACCCTAAAGCGTAAGATCATACCAAGAAGGTAGAGTATTCCTTGGTCAAATGTAATCAGCCCTTAATTATAAGGGTTGAATTTAAGTGTTCACCATTTTTGGCACATACTTGCAGATTATGTTTTTATATTTTTTTGAATAAATACCTAATAATGAAGTGCTGTTATAGTTTCTTATAATCAATAACAGCTTTTGCGTTTTCTGGAGTAAATGGCTTATTAAAGTACCCATCCATTCCATATTCCATTACTTTTTGTTTAAATTCTTCTTCATTAAGCGCTGTAACCGCGAAGATTGGTGTTGCTTTATTTAAATCTGATAGAGCTTTAATGTTGGCTGTTGTTTCAAAACCATCAGGGCCCGCACCAAGGCCTATATCCATTAAAATAACATCATATTTACTTTTAAGAGCCTTTTCTAAACCTTGATAACCATTATCTGCTATCTCAACCTCACATCCTTGACGAACAAACATTGATTCAATCATCTTTTGAGCTATATATGTATCTTCAACCACGAGAATTTTCATGAAAATTCCTTATTAATATATCACTTACTTGTTTAATTTTAGCACACAATTTTATGGTTGGAGTAAAAATTGAATTGGTGGGCACGCGGTCGCTTTGCCCACCATAATATTTTAAATAACTAAAAAGACTGCTTATTGCTTATAACCTAAAGCCCATAGCCCTGCGCCATAAAGAGCCCCTGATATGTTTGGAACCGCCGGGAAGAACCCTCCATAGCCTGGTCTAGCTTGAGGAATAGCTGCGGGAGGAACCATGATCTGTTCGATAGTTAGTTGTCCCGCTCTTAATTTTTGCCGAGTATCTTCGTTAGATAATGCGGCCACTCCTATGTCATTCAATGTTAAAGCTTTCTTCAACACCAAAGTTCCATCCAGCATTAAATCACTTATGGCCTCGGAGCCTAATATTAGTGCTTGACTACTGGTCAAACTCATAGCTTGACTAAGAGTTAAGATTTTACTGTCTATCAAAAGCTTTATTCTCGGTGATTCTAGATTAGATCTCTGAATAATGCCCATCCTTAAAGCCTCATCAATCTTTAAATCTCCGCTTTTGATAAAGTCTCGAACAACATCTGACTTAAGATTCTCTCGACCAAAATAATTCAAGGCTAAGGCCTGCTTAATCGTTAAATGTTTATCTTTGATCAAATCAAAAACATAACTTAATGAAAGATTAGTTCTATCGCTATGAGATAATTCTTCCGCCTGTTTTTGAGTTAATAACTTAAGATCAACATACCGCCTTATTGCAAAACTTAATTTCATCTTAAAATCTCCATAAAGTTAATCCATCTAAAAGTTAAATAATGTATATCATTCTGCATATTTATAAAATTAGATTTTTTAAAAAATTACTACATATTGTTTATGACCAAATATTTGCTCGAACAAAGAGCATTGTGGTACAATTTTCTCTTTTAAATTGTATGTTGTGACGTCATATCTCGCTTGATATTACCTAATCAAATTATCAAATATTAAAACGTAGGAAAAATAATGCCATACCCTAAAGAATTTTATTACACCGATCGTCAAAACAGCATCATATATCGACGTCAACCTACGGCATCATTAAAATTTGATACAAATCGAATGCTTAGAGGTCTTCCTTGTTGGATTGATGATTCATCTGACTCTAAAGAGAAAAATAAAAAACTAATTATTGCTGATTGGACTTGTTTTTCATGGTCAAAATATAAAATTGAACGAATAATCAAAGAGCTGACCGCTCTAATGTCAGAAGGATTTAAAATTTATGTATGGCAAGATGGTGAAATTATATACCTCGAACCAGAAAATATGGCGAATATATTTAAAGACGAAGAGCTACGTAACAAAATGTTTCCTCATGATCTATCATCTATTATCCAAGTTGCAGGGACTGTAAATAAAATAAAAGTAGATGAACTACTTATACTGGATGATTATTGGATTTACTATTTATTACATCAAAACAAAGGTCTTCAGAAACGCTGTTTATCTGTTTACAAAGTTCATTTGTTAATAAATTCTGATTTAAATATACCAATCACTTTTTTTACTAAATTTATCTCACAATCTCAACCAGCTCTTGATGCCATAATCATGGATTATTCGGGTATAGATGCGAAAAAAACACTAACTAAATTGTGCGAACAATTTCGTACAGCAAGGACTATAGAAATCAGCCGTAGTGCTTCATATTCAATTCATCAATTAAAAGATTCATTGAAAGAGCTACCCAAAATGGAAGATCTTAAGTATTTAAGTGTAACCTTGAATAGACATACTGATCATAGCTCTGTAGGCTTAAATGAACCAGAGTTACAAAAAGTTACTGAAGTATTATCTCCTTTAGTTCGCCTGAAAAAAATTTCCATTTATGGTGGGCAAATTAATATTCCTAAAGAAACTCCAGATTTTCTATCTGAACTACATGAATTAGAGTTAAGAGCTACAATAATAACCACAGATAATGCAAGAGCTTTAGCTAAAATATTACCACATTTAAAGAAAATATCATTACCGCCAAAGATAAGCCTAGATAATATTAAATTGCTTCTAAAAGGGAAGGAAGGAATTGAAATTAGAAACCTTATATTCAGTCCAACATGGCTTATAAATCTTTCTGAATATCTAGAATACCTAAAACAATTCTCAGTTACATCTATCGTCTTTTATGAATTCATTGATAGCTCTATCAATGTAAAACAAATTTCATCTATATTGCATGCCTTTAGTCAAACCATTGAAGAAATTAATTTCGGTCATTGCGAGATAATTGATGAACCATGCTCGTCAACTCTCTTTCCTTATTCATTACCTTTTCTTAAAAAATTAAGTTTACACGATAGCAATATAAACGATAGTTTGCTTTCGGCATTACTGCATGCATCTCCAGTACTTAAGAAGCTTGATTTATCTGATACAAATAACTTAACAAATCCTTCTTTTCCAAACTTAAGTAGACTAAAAAAGGTTTGCTTAACCAATTCTACTATTGAAATATCTATTATTTTACAAAACTTAATCCAAAGCGCTCCTGCGCTTGAAGACCTTTCATTTACACCTACAATCAAAGATCTAAAATCACTTAAACCAAACGACAAATCTCGCTTAAAAGAGCTTACATTTTATAAAAAATTTTATGATACCAATCAAACCCCTTGCGCTATTGATATAGAAGATATTAATGCTATATGCGAAGCCTTTCCAGCAATTGAAACCCTTAATTTCAGGAATTTTTCTGCTCTTGCTTTGACAGATTTACCTTCAGATGAATTAAAAGCTCTTATAAGAAGACCACTAAAACATTTAAAAGAAATTGATTACATTTCAGACTATAATTGTGGAGCTTTATGTAAAACCAATATGTTAATTATTATTTCTTCTCTAGCACCAAATCTTGAAGAACTTTACTTAGACTCAAGTTATATTATATCGTCTAAACTACCCGAGAATCTTTTTCCATCACTTATAAAATTAGAAGTAGGTGAGGATGATATTAGGCACTGCTCAGTTAATGAGATTGAAGCTTATTTTAGAGCAGCGCCTAATTTAGAGCTATGTGATTTTACAGACTTTGAAACCATCTACGGAGCCATTTCTAAACTTACCGCAGGATGCCTGCCAAATCTTACTTCATGCCAAATGGGAGAGGCTAAAATCAGCCGAGCTAATTTAGAGATTCTATTTCAAGCAGCTCCTTTACTAAATAGAAAAGAACATGAATTATATTTTACAATAAGTGACATAGATATTCTTAAAAAACCAAAAGAGCATCGCGATGCCGAAATGTTCAAAGACGACGATGAAGCAGAGATGGACGATGACAATGAATTTAATAGTTCTTTCTCAGAGAAAAAAGATATGGTGGTGACGGAGGAGGAAGAAGATGATGATGATGAAGAAGATACATATAATAGCTCTCAATCTAATACACAAAACACTGCAATCATCGATGCAGATACAGAATCTAGAACAACACGATATGATTTAACAAGTATTTTCTCACCATTAAATCAACAAGAAGAGATTCATCCTCGAGACTATCGCTTAAATGTATTTCAATCCACTGCAACTAATCCTGAGCCTTGCACAATAAAGAAAGCATTTTTTCAGAAAAAAGAGGGGGATTTACAATTATTTCCCATGACTTTTAGTAGAGAACCTGCTAATTATGAAGGAGTTCAAGAATTAATCTTAAGATCTGATGCGTGGATGGCTCTAGCCTCACTTTCACCGATGGAACAGATGGTTGATTTTAAAGCTTCAAAAGATGTAGAAATGCAATATTCTTTGCGTGACAACCTTTACTACATTAGACACAAACCTAAGCCAGATATGAGTTATGATATGCTCGTCAAGGTCAATATTCAATTTAGGCTCTATGTTCCTGCACAGTGCCCTTACCCAGAAGTTATTAACACATATATAAAGCCATTTTTAGAATTTACAGAAGGTGAATTAATTTTTGACGATGAAGATGCAATCCTCAAAGGTGAAGACTACCTTGATGCCATCCTCACCCAAAGAAAGGGAGCTTGTAGACACCGCGCTTTTGCCTTCGCTCATTATTATAAAGATGAATTTAAAATTCGAATTGTTAACAATGAATGCCATGCTTTTGTTGAAGTTCAATCAAATGGGAACTGGATTCAATGTGATCTTGGTGGCTATCCTACTGAAGTTCACATTAAAAAACCGAGCGCTCCAATCGCGCAAGAAAATAAAAGTTCTAACAGCCAATTATTCAAACAATTTTTTAGCGCCCTGCAACGTAGCGAAAAACCAGCATCAATAAGTTTGACAACAGATGATTATTTTAGAGAATGCTTACAAGTATCGGAAAAAAAATGGTTAATAGAATGTATAGATGCGAATCAAGTAGATGCGATACATTATGGGCTATGGTCTTATTGTTTGCGCAAAGGACATCCAGTATTTTATATTAATTCACCAGATGATCTCCAATGTTCAGCGGATTATATGATTAAAGGTGCTGATGGTCGAGGGTTGATGCAAAAAGGTCCAGGTGGTCCATTATATAATTTCTTGACCTTTGAAAGAGAAAAAGAACAACCAAAGCCAGTTTTAATGGTTAATTATGCAAATTTTGAAAATCAGGATTTAGCTTGTTTTAATTCCCTCCTTGATACTAAACGCCAAGCTGATGGCACTATATTGCCTGATGATCTAATGATCATTGGGTTAATTGATAATAATAATCCAGACAAAGTCCCAGGTCTTGATTTTTATTCACGCTTTGGCAAGAATAGAGGGCTATGTCCTATCTCCTCAGAAGAACTTGCTAGTTTTATTCCAGGGTTGCCAACCACACCTCAAAGCCTTACTAAAACGCCCCCACCTTACGTAATTAATTTATATCATGCTCCTGATTGGGAGCAACGTCTTTTAGGACAGTGGTGCCCTACTCAAGATGGTGAGTTGATTTATCGGGAAGGAGAACTGCAAAAAGCGTTAAAGGAATCAAAAATCATAGAAATACAAAATGGTTTATGGCAAAACAAGGAATTTTGTAGATTTTGGCAAGAAGCTTTACTATTGGGATCTATTAGGCGAGATCAATGCGATATAGAACTTCCGACAGGATTAACTATTAATCAACGCGAAGGTTACGATTGGTCTTCTCTCACAGACGATTATTCTTTACAGACATCTCTAGATAAGAGATCAAAAATTATTAATCCAAACACGGTTAGTGATTTTTTTACCCATAATGAGATCAAAGGTTCTCAACTTACTGAAGTTCCAGGATTCATTGAACAAACAGCGCAAAAAGAAAGAATAAAAACTTTAAAGATTTATCTTACCCGGTCAGTGTCAGATGATATTTGGGCTATGTTGTTAGCGGAAAGCCAAAAGCATGGGGTAACACTTCGCATATTTTTTGCTAAAGATACTACATTCCCGCAGTTTTTTGGAAATGACCCTCTTCATCAAATACATGAAGAATTATCTGTCATTGAAGAAACACAATTAATTTATAGTACCGAATCTGATACTACCCTATTCAAAATCAAACAAAAATATCCCAAAGCAATAACCATAGATATATCCGAATGTTCAGTATCTGATTTATTATTTAAAGTAGAAAGGCAAGAAGGAGCATCATTTGCATTTAGAAAAACCACATGTGCCCTAATCAATCTATTAAAAGAAGGAAAAACCGTCATCCTTAAAGGCCGATTTTCAGATGACTTAAGAAATGGATTAGATCCATTTTTATTCGAAAGATTAAAACAAGAGAAAGTTAAAGGCCGCCTTATTATGCTTAGCGAAGATGAGTCTATTTTTCCATATCTTGCAGAACAAAGACATATTGTATCTATAGAAGATAAGCGTAAAGCGTTAGGATATATTCCGGAATCGCTTCTACCCTATCTTGCTACCGAACCTTTAGCAAAACTAAAAACCCGTAGAGATTTTATTGCTACTCATCCTGGCTTATCAAGTGATGCAACCTTTGATGGCTTAACTTCCCTTTCTGCAAGCCAAAAGGACCCAGGTGAGAATCTAGACTTAGCCCATGCAGGAATTTTTCAACAAAGCCGCATCGAGCAAGTACAGGCCATACTATCACACTCACCCTATGTTTTTTTAACTGGTTTATCAGGTGTTGGTAAAACCACCTTTGTTACAAAGATCCTTCACCAAGAGGGTAAATCTAAACTTTATTATGGAGAATCTGGCCTACTAGCTTGGGCATTAGACGAAAATCCAGACTTGATTAAATACTTATTTTGGGATGAAGATAATTTAAGCTTAAGTGATAGAACCCAATTTGAAGGGCTTTATGATAATGAGCATCATGGCATTATCATTCAAGGCCAATATTATCTCTTAAGCAATAAGCACAAAATGATTTTTGCGGGCAATCCTTTGAACATTGGCGGAGAACGTAAACTTGCATCTTTCTTTGCGCGTCACGGGCAAGCTTTAGTATTTGAACCCATACCAAGCAGTGTACTATATCATGATCTATTACTACCTCTATTTAAGGGCACTAGACTTACCAAAAACACCCAATTAATTATTTGCACTGCATTACTTAACTACTATCGTTTCCTTTGCCAAAATTCTCACGCTGAATTATTAATTTCCCCACGGGAATTACAAATGATGGCCTTACTAACTATTGCTCATTGTCAAAAATTAAAAATCGACAATAATGTTGATGAAGTGGTAACAGCATATTATTTTGGCTACCAAATTAGTCAAACTTTGGTGCCTTCTGCCCTATTGCCAACTTTCCAAGAACAATTTTATAAATCAACATTACCTAGACCCGCCAAACTTGAGCTCCAAGATTTCTATGTTACATCTTCACGTATTGACCCACTCAATATATTACATACCTTCTTATCATTAAGAGAGTCGCGTCAAAATAAAACGCACTTTCGCCATGAAAGCCAACGTTCTGGCGGATTAGGTGGTGTCATTTTAGAAAGCGCTCCTGGACAAGGTAAATCTGAAATGGTGATTGCACTTCTTCGTACTAGAGGTTATACAACCGATGATTTACAAAAACGTTATTATCATCTTCCTGCTAGTATGAGCTCAACGAAGAAAGAAGAATTATTATTAATCGCTTTTAATCAAGGTGCTGTCGTTGTAATTGATGAGATTAACTGCTTCCCCATTAACGAAAAATTATTAAATGCCTTATTAATGGGTACAACACCAGAAGGCCAAAAGGCGGCATATCCTGGGTTTATGATCATTGGCACTCAAAATCCAATTACTCTAGCCGGACGAAATAATTTCAGTACAGCTATCTATAGGCGATTACTAAAAATAGAATTACCGAATTATTCACGTGATGAAATGCTAGAGATTATAGCCCATCAAGGCATTTTGCCTGAAAATGCTAGCGATTTAGTTTCGGCACATGAATCCATACAAGAGAGTAAACCCGCTTTTAGGGAAGTGCTATCAATAGCAAAAATTTATCAAAAACTATTAGATTCTGCTATTAAGACTGCAAAAATAGGTGATGTTACCGCTATCGACCGCTTAATTCATTCAAAACAATATTTAAGAATAGATCTTATACATTACTACTTAAACGAACTTGATCTAAATGAAGCGACCAATCAAGAATATGAAATCTTAGTTTATCTTTTTGTATCATCAAAAAGCATGGAAGAATTACAAGATTTATTCAATAATATTAAGACAGATGAGGATTTCATTGAATCTTTGAATTATATTATACGAAAACATCAAGAAACGAAGTATAATGAACTTAATAATGAGAAAGTATTTATAGAAAATCCTGATTTAGAAAGAAAATATAAAGAAAAATTAGAAACAAATGTTTCTGCAACATTAATTGACCCATGGTTTTGCAATAGCACTATAAAAATCAAAGAATTAATGGATGAAACAAATATGTCATTTAAACAAGCTTGGCTTTATACTAACCATTATGATGACATTATTATTCGCATGCTGAGCAGTTATCTACATTACCCAACAGTGGCATTAATGCTAGCTCCATTACTTGGCTGCTCTCATGATGATGCCAAAAAAATCTGCCAGGTTGCGAAAAATAAAGCGAGATTTCCAGCGACGCATATGTTTTTAAACCAAACTCCAAAATTTTTCGAGAGTCATCAGCGCTTTATTAGACAACGGCAAGAAGCACAAAGAGAAAGAAGATATAGAGATGAAGAGAAAGCAAAAGATTTTAATCACGGTTCAATTTAACTCCAGTTTGCCTTTCAATTTCAGCCAATAGACATTTACCAATATCGCGATTCCCATTGAAACGACGGGGTCAAGCCTTGAATTGTGAATTATCAAATAAAAATAAAGAAATTGGCGATTATTTTGATTTGCATTATTCCAGCACAAGCAAAATAGTCAAAAATCATATCTATAGATTTTTATATTCAAAATTCAAGGCCTGACCCGAATGGCATTGAAACAAGACAAACTAATTATATAATCATTCTAATTTGCATAGCACAACATTGAAGCTAGCATTGCTATTTCCATACAAGAACATGATATTGCATGGAAGCTAAATAAAATGAATGATCCTCTGGAAGAGATGACATAGCGCTTTTCCACTTGCTAATCTTTTTTTCATTAGCAATACCTGTTGTTATAAATTTTTCCTTCATCTCATCTATTCTTGAAAGTACAAGTAATTTTACTTCTTTAGCAAAATATTTATGCTGGATCTCATAATGTTCTATTTTTTTAAATCCTTCTTCTTTACATAGATCTGGTAATTTTTCACCTATGTCAAAATCAACACTCTTTAATTTTCCTAATTGCACAAGCGAAGCGAAATAATCTTTAATAACAGGGTTATTATCTGTTGTATAAATAGATGAAAAAGCTGATTCTTGTAGAGAGATAACTCCACCAACCTTTAATAATGACTTCATCTTACTTAATGCTAAATTAGCATTTTTCATATGCATAAATACTAAACGAGAATAGACTATATCAGCTTTACCGATTGGCAAATTATTATCTTCCTGAATATCAGCTTGAATAAATGTTACATTTTTTAACCCGGCAGCTTTAATCCTTTTGCGTGTATTTTCAAGCTGTTCCTTAGAGACATCTACTGCGTATACCTTGCCATTATCACCAACTTCCCTCGCAATATATTCGGTCATGGCTCCCGAGCCACAACCTATATCCCAAATAGTCTGACCTTTTTTAATTCCAGCTTTTCTTAATTGCTTATAAGATTCTTCTGCCATAAGATGATGTTGATAATCAAGATTATGTCTTGCCTCATCATTAGTATTGAGAACATAGTTAGCACTGCCCTCTTCTGAAAAAGAAATACTGCTCATAGATAATATTCCTAATAAAATTAATATATATGTCTTAATAATTTTTAGTCCCGTAATTTTTAATTATATGCGAGTTAGATTGACGTATTAATTTGTTATTCCAATTCAATTTTAGCATCATAAGTAACCCATGATGTTCTATTAGCTACCGCGTCATAAAGCTTAATTGCCTGACTATTATCAGAAGCTGTAATCCATCTAACAATTGGGATACTATTTTCTTTAGCATATAACTTAACAGCCTCAATTAAATGAAACCCTACTTTCTGTCTGCGACATTTTGGTATAACGATTAAATCATCAAGAAAAATTCCCTTAACTGCTTTTAACGGCCGTAAAAATTCACGAAAATGCGCCAATCCTACAACTTCATCATCTAACTTTGCAAAGTAACAATGTATTTTTTGACTATTTTTTGCAAATATCCAAGACCATACACTTCTTAATTCTTCTTCAGTCAAGGATGCGTTATAAAATTCAAGATACATTTGATAAATTTTAGACCAAGGTTCATATTCTTCAATACCTGGCTTAAGGATAATAATTTTGGTCATTCATCTCTCCTATAAAAGAGCTGGTTAAGCATATGTCGTTTCTTCCTTAAGGTTTAATCTCTGATTAAAAAGGCAAATAGCATCATTAATCAATACTTCTTGCTCCATCCAAGGGAAATGACCTGCATCTGGAATGCTAATTATTTCAATATTATTTCGCTTAAATCGTAAATCCTTTTCGAATAGGCATAAAGGTGTTGAAAAATCACGCGAGCCACCCACTATTAATGTAGGTAGCTTTTCAGGAATCCAAGTTATTGTTACGTATTTATTTACCCCATCCGTAAGCCACCAAAAACTTGTATCAATGTTGGCTATAATATTTTTTGCCAGGTCAATTCCTTGTATAATATTTTCTGCAGGAAACTCGTAGGGAACTACCGAAAGATAGAGCGTTGTTAGAGTATTTAAATTTGGGTTATTTAAAAAATCAGTAACTATTTCATCTCCAAATGGTAAATCATTTTCTCTTGCTATTTTTTCAAAATCATAAATTGATTGAGTAGGCAATGAAGGTAGGACTGGTGATGAACTTAAGATAACCAACCCTTTCAATATAGTCTCTAATTCCGGAAAAAATAACGGGTAATAGCCGCTAAAGGAATGACCAACAAAAATAGGATTATCAAATTTATTTACAGCAGAAATAAAATATTCATCCCAATTTTTATATATCGTATTAGAATCAATTTTATTATCTAAATTTAAAAGATTATTACCATTTAATGGTAAATCAATTAACCAACAATTACCTTCTATATCTAGATTATTTATTAAGGATAATAAATAGCTAGAGTCAATCCCAGGGCCACCAGGAAAAAACAGCCAATTATAGATAGTTTTACCTGGGGTAGATTTAATTAATTGATATCGAGTTTGATTTTCATCAAAAAAATATTTATTTAATTGCATTTTCATCTCTTGGCTTTAAGGTTTGAATCAATATTTCAGAAGCTAGCTTTTTATATGCATCTCTCTGCCCTTTCGAAAGATTAAACGCATTAGCGAAATCAAAAAAAGCATAAGATGCGAGACTAAAAACAACGCCAGATAACACTTGATAATCTTGATCAATTCGCACAAGATTATTTGCTTGTAAATCTTTTATATGATCAGCGATATCAAACAAAGGATGGGGTTTTGCGGTTTGACCATAAAATTGAGAAGGATTAGGTTCTAAAGATTGCCAATGAACTAGCTTTCGCATAGAGTCTTGAACATAAACTGTAAAACGTGCTGCAACTAAATCATGAACAAAGTTCTCTAATGTATCATGGCGAATCTCTTGGATATTTTTTACCGCCTCATCCACACAATAGATTTTTACATATATCCAGAGATCTTCTTTTGACTCAAAATGATGATATATAAGACTTTGATTAATTTTGGCAATTTTTGCAATTTGACTAATTGATGCACCTGCAAAACCTTTCTCAATAAATACTTGTAAAGCGGCTTCTAAAATTTTATTCTTTGTAATATTTTTTGCCATCACAAATCCAAAAATTATTATTTATGGTAATATAATATCACAAATTGAATGAACGTTCAATTAATTTTATTTTATGAATGCTTTAATAGAACTTTTAATAAAAAATTTATGCTCTATGCCAATTTGCTACTTTTATTATTTTTTCTGTTGTAGGACGTTTAAGTCCAATGGTACAAAAACGTGCGCTTGATACAATATGCATTTACCCTGAGGCATATATATCTACACATAAATGCGATCCAATAACTGCTCCGCCTTTAAAATAGATTCATTATCTGTAATATTTTTCTTTCTTACCCTATCAATTAATAAATCTATTTCAGAAAAATCAGTATTTCGGATTGGTGGTTTAGCCAAAATTGTCTCATCAACAAATAGTGAGAAACGATTAGCCGCAGCTGTGAATCCTCTGATACTTTCTCGCGCCTCTTGCACTGATTCAGAAAATTGCTGGGCTGATGCCCCAATTCCCTCAATTTGCACTGTAGTTTCTTGGATTACCTGCCTCGTTGCCACCAAATCAACCGCAATAGATTCAAAGTGAGCTACAGCCTCTCGTTCTTGTGTAACTAGAAGGCAAGTCACATCTTTAACTTCATCAGCAATAGTAACCAGCACATCTGTTGCCTGGTGAACTCTTTGAGTTTCGGCTTCCACCAATGATGACTGCTCTCTAAGTTCATCACGTACTTGCTCTACTCCCTTACTAGCATCATCTAACACATGAGATGCTTCATCAAATACGATTTGGCTTGCTCTAAGCTCTTCGTGCAAAGCTATTGTTTCCTCTACAAGCTCTCTTGCCCGTTCACGACGACTTTCATCATGAGAAACACATAAGGTATGGCATGTGATAGAAAAAAATGCTACAGATAATGCCAACAATGTTGGTGCGCCTACAAATAAACCTAATAAACCAGCGCTTAGACTAGATCCAATAATATACGAGGATTTTTTCCAAAATGATTGATCACACCACCAGGATGTTATATGGTCATATCCAATTTTATGATCCATGTGACGCTTCATCAGCGCTCCGGCTTCATCATCTTTATATTCCATTTTAGTTGTTCTAAACCAATCTTTAACTTCTTTGAATTTAGACCACGCCCATAAACAAAACCTTATGAAACCCCATTGATTTTCAGGGTGTGGTTTTCCTTCCTCAGGCTTACGCATGTTGATTCCTTGTAATTGGTTAATTAAGCAGGTGTTGGGGCGCTTGGTAACGATATGTCTTGTCTAGCTAATAAATCCTCAATGGCTTGACATAATTTATCATTAGTTTGACGTAACTTATCCTTAGTTGCAGAAGTACTTACAAGTTCCGTGCGTAATTCTTCAATTTCTTCATCTTTTTGGGCATTATCGGCTCTTAGCATTTGATTTTGAGAAACAACAGCTAGTAATTTAGCTTGAGTTGTCATAAGTTCTAATTTCAGAGGATCTAATTCATCTCGCAGCTGCCTATTCTCAGTAATAACCTGACTAATTTTTTTATCTTTTTCTCTAATACGTGTATTTAGCTCGGCTATATTTGAGATTTCCCCAACGACATTTGCATGTGTTGTTTCTGCTACGGCTTGTAATATAGGAAGTGATACGGCAAGACGTTCAGTTGTAGCTCCTGCCTCTTCTTTACCAGCTCTTAGATCAGTACTTACTAGCGAAATAGCTATTGTTGATCCCTGAAGTGATTCTGCAGCTGCCCCAGTTGATTTCAATCCAGCTTTTGCTTCTTCAATTATTATCGGAACTTCTATTTTGAATGAATCAACAGATGCAACGGCTGCGGCAATTTGTTCTCTTGTGGCACTACTAACTAAAGAGACTTTGTGTGGATTAGAATCTGCGGCTCTTGTACCACGACCAAAAAATGAAAAGTAGCTT
>Ga0247837_1007519_pt1 | contig 14398 bp, 17 predicted proteins | sample LaCtaG_2_FD_187115 | JGI IMG/M metagenome (GOLD analysis project Ga0247837, IMG submission 187115) | Freshwater microbial communities from meromictic Lake La Cruz, Castile-La Mancha, Spain - LaCruzMarch2015_14.5m | ecosystem: Environmental > Aquatic > Freshwater > Lake | place: Spain: Castile-La...
TAATTGTTATCCTAATCTAAAACAAGGGAAAATCACAACAATTGGCGAATATAAGTTAGATGGTTTGTATACAATAAACTCCCAATGCGGTTTTCTCTGAGTCTGAACAGTACTGGAAAGCAAAAGCGCCTGTTTCCTCCTAAAACAATTGCAGCTGCTGTAACACTCTTGTGTATTATCCTTCAAAGCAGCCTTATTCAATGACTGTGTATTTCTCCAGTGACTGCCTTCACTGTACTGCAATATATAAGCCCACTCCATAAAACATTGTGTCTGCTGTTAAAGCTGTGAGCAATATTGGCCTCTACATGCTATAAAGAGATCCAGGGAGTCAGGGTGAAAGTGGCTCACTATAGAGAACTGTGCAATTCCTCATACCTACACTAATTGTGGTAACTGGGGACTGTTTGAGGATATGAGTGTGGAACTACATGCAGTTATTAGCTTGGTTGCAAGCTTCGCCGTACCAAAAGCCTGCGAAGGCCTGGTTCTCCTCACTACGCAGCGGCTTGAGCGTGTCCTCCGCCTCTCTACTGGCCCTGTCCTCCGCCCTCTCTGCTTCACTCGGGCAAAACGGCGCCTCCAACGTCTCTTCCAGCAGTTTCTTCCACTGAAAGTTGCGCAGCCAAGCGTGGTTCTTGACTTCGTGTGGGCCGTTGCTGCCGAGTCGGAACTCTGGCTTCCTCTGAAGGCACTTGTTGATGAAGTCAGCGGCTTCCAGCGACCAGCCCTCTGGGATGTCCTTCTTTTTCAGCTGGACTTGCTGTGCTACCATGGCGTCTTTTATCTCACTGCGGCTTTTCCCACGATAGGGTCGCTTGCCTGTCATGCACTCGTAGGCTATTACGCCTACAGCGAAGAAATCAGCTGCTTTGCCGTGAGGAAGCCGGCAAATGGCCTCGGGAGCCATGTAGCCGGGAGTGCCGCTAGCGTCGTTCACCTGCTCCTTGCTCTTTAGACGCCGAGATATGCCCAAATCTGTGATCTTTAGGTAGCCTTTGGAGTCGAAGACCAGGTTTTCAGGCTTGATGTCCCTGTGAACGACGTTATTAACATGCAGGTACTCCAAGCCAGCCACCAAGCAGGCAATGAGGAAGCGCGTTTCCCCCTCCGTAAAGGTCTTCTTCTGCACCAACTGTCTCCTCAAGTCGCCCCCAGGCAGGTAGTCCATTATCAAGTACAGGTAGAACTGGTCCTGGTAGGCCTCATGCAGGTTCACCAGGAAAGGGTGCTTTAGGGCAGCTAGGAGTTTCCTTTCGTTCAGCACCACTGAGACGTTCTTTTTGTCCACTATTGCTCGTTTCCCCATTTGCTTCATGGCGTAGGCTTGGCTGGACTTCGAGTGCAGGGCTTTCCAGACCTGGCCGAAGGAGCCTTTGCCAATGGGGAACTGCTGGGAATAGCGAGGCTTGGGGAGTGGAGAGGGTAGGGACAGCTCCTCTGCGGCCGAAGCTTTGCAGGTGCACGACCCCATTTCAAATAAGCGAATATAACGACAGTGTCTACTTATACTGGCACTACAGCTTAGTAGTCTTCGCAGGAGTGGGCGGCTTGCCTTTGGACCGGTTCAAAGGCGAGTCTCTGGGCGAAGGGTCGAGGGACCTCACTTGTGTCTTGCTTTGGGACAGGTCGATAGGCGTCACCTTGGCTCGGATAGAGCGCTTGCGCTCCTCTGCCAGGGCGAGCTGCAGATCTAGCAGCTTTGTGTTCAAAGCGCCGATATGGCTTGCGTAGTTCTCGCGCTGAGCTGCAAGTCGCTTTGCTTCCAGACGTAAAGCCTCGTTTTCAGCCTCCAAAGATACCACTTTGCCCTGTAACTGAGTCACTACGGAGGTGATATCTGCGTAGTCTGCCTTAGGGACTCCCTGTGAGAGAGCAGGACTGGCTTCTCCCTGGAAGTAGAGTATCGCAGCCTCCAACACGCCTACAAACCCCCCCTTGGTCCCTGGCTGTCCACTGCTCTTAGGCCCTCTTTCCGTAGACTCTTCCCCGCTTTTGCCTTCTTCTATCACAGTTCGAGTTCGCTCCTGTGCGGGAGCCAGAATCACCTGCAACTCCGCTGCATTATTCGAAAAAGTTCTCCTGTGTCCCTTCCTCAGTCCCTGGAAAGCTTCGAGTCGGCCTCCATTGCTGCTCATGGTCCTGCGGTGGCCGACCAAGGCTTCTCGACTGTAGAGATGCTTTGGGGCAGGGTTGGAAGGGGCGAAGGCGTCCGTAGGGCGCTGGGACATTTTTATGGATGTGTAAGGGAAACCAGGCTAAATGGCTCTACGAGTTCTTATCTAAACTGCTTGTTCCGCCTTGGCCTTGAACAAACTCTTCAAAATATAAATCTGCACCAGGCAAATGGCCCCTAGAGAGGCCATTTTGCCAACTGCAGACCATAGAATGCGGTCACAAGTGCGCTCCGTCAGGTCTCTATGAGTCCTTTCTCTCAGCTGGTAGAAGTGGATATTGCGGTAAATTAGGTCAAAGACGCGGCCCATAGACCGAAGTCCGTTGGTCAAAGGCTCCAACTCAGAGTCAGTGACCACTTCCAGGTCCTTCCTGCCCTCTTTCGCTGCCAGTTCGAAGGAAATGATCTTCTCGGTGTTGTCTGTGGAGCGGAAGCAGAGGCGGTAGATGCCTTCCTCCTTGCTTTCCAGCTCGAACTTCCCCTCCTTCACACCTCGCTGGCTTTGGTGCAGGATGTAGCCCTGGGGCGACTTCAGTCTGGCGATGACATTCTGCTCGTCTTGCCCAGTGAACAAGTAGGCCCCTGCAAACTCCTTCTTGCCTGCCAGCAAAACACCCACACACCTTTCCAACTTCGGTTCCAGAGTGAAGAACAGGCCCCAGACCTGTCCCAGCAGCACTGCCATCACCCACATGCCCACCATATCTATATACACTACCGTCTACTTCCCTTGGTGCCAGGTGACGCAGCAGCCACATCCATCACTTCCGCTCCTTCGATGGTGAGGAGGTTCTGCCTACAGCCTACCTGCGAAGGATCGAACTCCAGTAAGTCCTTAATTCTGCGTATGTCCTTGAACTCCTGCTCTCTCAGCACATCCTCTTCCTCTGCAGCAGCAGAGCCAGATTGGCTGGATATGGAGTCTGCGTCCATTAGGTTGAACATACACTCGGTATTCCGCTCGATCAACATTCCCAGGGCTTGCTGACACACCATCTGCTCGTCTGACTTCTTCTTCGCTTGGTAAATCGTCTTGATTCTGTTCACTTCATCGAAAACGTCGTGAGTAGACCGAGGATTGGGGTCTCTGGGGCAGTCCGAAGCCATATGTCCGTACTTCTTGCAGCTCTAGGTAGGCTTTACTGCGCACATCAAGGCAGACTGGGCCGGGCCTTCCTTATTGATCTTCTCCTCGTCTTCATCTTCCTTGCTTTCGTGCTTGGAAGTCTTGCAGCCCAGAGCATCTCGGCTGCTTTTGCCGCAGCACCAGTAGATCTCCCCGGAGTACTCGTTCGGGTGACGGCGGCAGGACCAGTTGTAGTTCTCACTCTCCATGAACACTTTTTGACAATGACGACACACCTTTTCCTCTTCTTCCCCGAACTGTTTCCTCCTCATCCGGTACTGTTTGGCCTTTTGCCGCAGCTTTTCGTACTCCTCTGTCAAGTCCTTGAAGTTCCTCTCCGCTTCCTCGAACTTGCCCAGCAGCTTCTCCCTCTCGTCCTCCGCTTTTTGCAGAGTTCCCAGCAATTCCGTTATTTTGTCTTTGGCGACTTTGGCCAATTTGTCTCTTTCCGCCTTCATTTCATTCCTTGTAGCGACCATATCCACGTTATCGCCCTTCAGCGCGTCTCTCTCATATAGTGATTCGCGGAGCTGTTTTCTGATAGCCTTAGCGAAGGAAACCAGCTCTTTCGCTCCTTCCGACATAGCTGTGATCTCAGAGCAGAAGTAAGTTTCCAGCACGAAGTTGTCAGCGACTTTCTCAATAGCGAAGTACAGGCCTTTGAGTCGCTCTCCAATGATGTCGTTTTCCATTATCAGCAGGGAGTTGATGTGTTCTTGCTCTATGGCTCGATTGCGCAACTTGTCTATGCTGGCGTCTTGTTCCTGCAGCTGGGCGTGGCAGGCCTTATTGGCTTCTTCCAGGTCCACATAACTGGCGAGCAGCTTCCGCAAGTCCTGCTTGAGACTGTCTTCAGTCACTGTGGCGGTTTGGACTCGGTTGGTGTCAATGTTGGAGTGGACTTTGAGAGCGCGGAGGTGGCTTTCAAGGGCTAAGGCCTGTTCCTGGTATATCCGCAATTGAGACAAGGCAGAGGCAGCGGATTGCTCGGACTCCCGCAATTTGGCCTGCGTGCTTTGCAGCTCTGTCCGCAGTTCACTCAACTCTTGTCCCAGACTGGCGCTCAGTTTGAGCTCTCCGAAGACTGTGCCGGGCAGAGGGTGCAGCGAAGGTTTGCCTGCCCCGTAGGTGAAACTGCGAGTTAAGTCCGCTAGTCCTTCCTTCTCCGCTTCGAACATTGGCAGTAAGTAGGTCCCTATCAGTTCGGAAGCCTGTTCGGAGCTCAGTTCTTTTAGTTTGCCTCGGTGTCGCTGTCTGAGAGCAACTAGTGCAGGAGTGGAGAGAGTGGCAGTGCTGGAAACTTGCGAGAGGTTGACAGGGTGGGAGGAGCGCTTCCGCATCAGAGGCTTGACGCGAGTACCCGAGGTTGAGAAGGAGTGGTGGTGGGCAAAGGTCTGGGAGAGACTATTCTTGCGCATTTATTTCTGCGAACAGTTTGCCATTGTCAGTTACTGAAAAGAAGGAACTCCGTTCCAACCACTATGGCCCAGCCCTTGAAGGATTCTGCTCTTCGCAAACCTGCGTGCGAATACCAGTCGATACCAATTGATAGTAGGTGAGTGAAGACAAATAATACATATTTTATGTTAGCAAAGCAGGCAGTTGCTGAGACTTCAGCTACACCTTCCCTGCCTCGTTACCCGCAATAGGTAAGGAGTGGCTCGAGCAAAGCAGCAGGAGTGTATCTATAAATGGATACAGACAAAGGAAAGGTGAAGTACGGGAGAGAGGAGTTGCTGGAGCTGTACAGGCCGAGTCCAGCTTTGGATCTGCCTGTGGAGCTGCAGACAGAGGAAGGGCCAGTGTGCAGCGGCGTCTTTTCCCACCCTCTAGGCCCCTGCCTCCAGCCCAAGCGCTCCAAACACCCAGTATGTTCCCTGTCTCCTTGTAGTGTACGAGAGCCTTTGCACTTCCCCTGTGATTTGCTCCTCTCTCGCGCTGCTTCGGCCGACCCTTTCGCTCAAATTCTGCTGGAACATGGAGAGCTGCAGGGCGAATTAGTGCTCATTCAGCCCTTTACCAGGCCTTTGGAGCGAGTGTGGTACTGGGAAGATGGGAAAGGAGACTGCGCTGGTCCTCTGAGTGCAGTTGATATGTTCAATTGGAGTCTGGGCGGGTGGTTGGAAAGGAAGGTGAGGGTGACTTGGAGCGGAAAGGACGCTTTCGTGCCTCTGGAGGACTTGATCGAGTGGCAGCGGAGCCTCGAAAGAGACCGAATTAGTGCTTTTCAGCCTCACTAATAATACCAAGAGTGCGAGGGATATACAGATATGGCCATACCTCGTTTCCGTATGCAGCCCCATGTCACTTCCGCCTCTCCACACAAGTCAAACGGCTCCGTTTCCTCCGTCCTCATCTGCCCTAACACCCTCTACCGCAGGACAGAGCGCACCCAAACTGCCCGTCCCTCTTTCCGCCATCGGCAGGAAGTCGTGCCCCTGCCCACTTTAAGACTCATGGCCATTGATGACTCGCCGCTGAGGATAAGTGCGTGCAAAACTGCGCAAACTCCCCTCTTCAAGCGCTTTCGCAGGCGAACTGAAATGGGAAATTCAATTTCTCCCCCAACTAATTGTGCCCTTTCCAAGCAAAGCACAGGACGCATGGTGCGAAAAACCTCTGCATCCGCCCTGTTCAAGCCTCCTCCCACAGGTCTCACAGGGTCGAAGTCGTCTCTACGGCAGCTGCGTCGAGTGAAGACAGTGCAGTCTGACCCTTGGGCTGAGTTCAGCGCCTGGGCCTAGCTAATTAACAGAGTTGACAGTCCCCAGCACAGGCCTTGCGCTCCACCACTGACTGACTGCGCACTCTCTGGGCCTGCGTGCCCTCAGTGCTGGGCTCTGAGAAGGAGCTGTTGTACAGCTTGGCGCGGCAGGGCTCGCACATCAGCTTCGCGATTTGAGCGATGTGCACCCGCTCCTGCATGTTTTTGATGCCCCGCTCCACATCTGTGCCCAGCACTCGCTGCTGTTCCTGCAAGTGAGCGACCTCGCTGCGACTTGTTAGTGCTTCGGATTGCTTTTTGGAAAGTCGGTCTCGGGTGAGAGTGAGGGACTCGGCGGATTCCTCGACTGCGGACTCGAGGGCTGTATAGCGGGCTTGGTTGCTTATCAGTCTTGCCACTTCATCCTTTAGCCGAACTTCCAGCTGCGATTTCGACTCCTTCGCTGCTGTTTCTTGCGAATTGAGTTCATATTTCAGCCTTTCCACGTCCTTGCCTAGTTCCGTGGCGAGCGACTTTCGCTCGTGAATGGCCTTGGAAGCCAGGTCCAGCTGGACTCTGATGCTGGCCATTTCATTCAGCAGTCCCGCGTTGTGACTCTGGTTGGCCAAGTCTTTATGACAGACGTCGCATATGCGGAGAGGCTTCGTTTGCCCTTCCTGCTGACGTCGATTGAGGGCATGTTTCTTGCAGACTGTGCGGCCGCACCACCTGCAGTGGTGTCTGCGTCTGCCCAGCAGCTTGGTCAAGTGCTTGTCGCAGATCCAACAGCGCTTCGTGCGGTCCCAAGTGGAGTGGTGTTGGTAGGGCGCAGTGATGTCGTCGCCTGTGCCACTGAGGATAGTGGCTGAGGACTCTTCACCGGAAGAGTGGTCTTGAGACCCGGAGGACTGGGAATCGTTTGGATATAGGTCGAAGGAGCTGGCGAGACTGGATGCAGTGGGCTCCATGTCGCAGGATTATTACCCAGTTAATAATGGACAGCTTCAAGGAAGCCATCATCCAGCAGCTGGACTCCTCAGGAGTCCTCGACCCAATCCGCGTGCAGCTGCGCGCCCTCGTGTACTCCGCAGTGGAAGCCAAGGCTAGACCCAAAGTCGACCGTTCCGACGCTTACAAAGCCACCGACAGTGACGAGGGACAACTGGCGGCCTACCTCTTCAAGGACTTCCTCGAGACCTACAAGGCTGGGTATACTCTCAACGTCTTCCTGCCGGAGTGCAAAGTCGCAGAGGCAGAGCCGGACCTGCTCAAGAAGCTGGAAATCGCTCGGGAGCCCGGGCTTCCGCTGATCTTTTCCCTGTTCAAACGCTTGCTCCCTGCCCACGCCTCCAAACACGCACCCATGCCGTACCGTGGGGAGCCTGTAGTGGTGGAAAGACCCACAGCCGCAGAACAGCGTGCTGAGCCTATCCCAGTCCTCAACTTAAAGCCAGTTTCGCAGGTCTCCACTGGCTCCTACGCTGCTCTCGACTTAGCAGAGCCTAAGGGAAACCTGGCTGCTGCTTTAGACCTGGCCATGCCTTCCCGCAATGCAGACGACTCCACTACTGGAGAGCGGAAGCGACTCAGTGAAATCGAGGTAAATGCTACGTAGAAGAGAATTGCGCAAATCGAACAGAGTGACAAGAAAGGGAAATTGGTGGATATCAGGACCGATTTGGAGGGCAGTGATGAGAAATACGAAGAAGACTTCGAAGAGTAGGGTCTAGGCAGGGAGGTGCAGGAGGACATAGAGAACGCAGGGGAAAGCGAAGAAGCTTTGAGGCTGGAAATGAAAGCTGCGCGGCCCTCTGATAGTCTGGGCTCTTCAGAGCAGGACCCCAGTGTGGACTCGCAGGTTTTGGAGAAGTTCGACTTCGTGGAGCCTGTGAAGAAACGAAGTTTGAAGTAGTTTAAAATGCTGTCTAAATGAAGCCTTAATACACTGATTCAGTGTGCCTTTTCACTACCACTCAGACAATCTCCTATTGCTGAAGTAGGAACGTAGCAGTGCAAGAGGAGGATTTTCCTGTTCTTTGGCTAGCCCTAAAGCCTTCTACACCAATCAAAATGGACAGCCTCCCGGAGTCCCCCAGATAATCTGTACTGTAATATGAGTTTTCCACGAGGTAGGTGGATCGACGACGTGGTTGACGACTACGACTCATGCACTGAAGTAGAAACTCGCCCTCCGTCTGAGTCGCCTCAGCGCAGGACTTCTATCCACGAGCTCGACCCTGCGGCCTCAGCTGTCCTTGCACTGCAGAAACAGGTGGAACTGACGCCTGCGCCCTACCGCTTTCTCCTGTCCGGACTGCCTTACAAGGTGAACAAGAAGAACAAGGTGGGCCCGGCGCTCTTTGAGCGTGCGGAAGATGGAAGCAGGTACGCGTATCAAGTACTGTATAAGGGAAGGGTGCACACTGGGAAATGTTTAGTGGAAACTGAGAGTTTGGAAGCGGCCTTGGACCTCGTACAGTTACATGGGAGAAAAATAGGGGGCAGGGATATCGCCATATCGATAATCGGAGCGAAACCGCCCATTTCTACTACAAACTCAAGAAATCCGCCAGCGACTCGCCCAGTTCACGATAGTGAAAGAAAGGCCAGTCCGAAGCCAATTAGCAACTAACTGCCTTTGTTTTACCTTAGAATCTAGTTAGTTCGGTACTTCGAAGCTGCGGGGTGGGTGCATTCCAAGTACCCGTCCATCTGCGAGGCGCAGTACTGGCCGCCTTTCAGACAGCTTAGTACACTGTCATAGGAGCCTTTGCAGGCCGGAGGCACTGTGCGGACGTCGTGGTAGCACTGGACCAGAGCTTCAGCGTGCGAGCGACAGGACTCTGGCTCTACGTAGAGGCCGTAAGGCTGGTCTTTGCAGGCGGCCAGGGCGTTCTTCACGGCTCCGCAGTGCTTGTTGGCAGCCACAGAGGCCACTAAGGCATAGTTGCTATGTGCAGTTTACGTCTCTTCAGTCGTGTAGGACGCTTGGCTGGGTGGCAGGAAGTTGAAGTTCCAGCTCTCCGCAGCCATGCTATTACACTACTCTGTATGTATCTGTCCTGTCTGGTCACTCTGCAGGAATTCCTTACACACTTGGCAATAGGTGTTTCATAGGTGATTGCGAATTATCACTGCCTGTCATGCATCATACACAAGTGCCTTTGCACAAATAAAAGAGGCTTCTATACAAGCGAAGGCACAGAGAAAAGACACTCAATAGTAAGGTCGCTTCACAGTGCTTAGAATCAGGCTGTTTCTGGAATAACACAGATTGAAATGACGGCTGAAGTGTACCTTCAAAGTGTTAGAATAAATTTGCTTCTGAGTAATCAGTTATTTCGCAGATATACGACTTTGCAGGCGAGAAATGTGGGAAAGTGGCAGAAAGTCGGAGTTCTATGTATGTGCACGATGTTGCTTACATATCTCCTGAAGTAACCGTCAGCCACTCCTAGTTCACACTACCCAGCCAATCCCTTCAAACGAACTAATAGCTAGCTAGGGCAATTGGCAGCTTGGTGGCCATGCTGGTGACAGCGGTAGCACTTCGGACAGTCTCTAGCCTTGTGTCCGGGCTGTCCACACGACTTGCACTTGCTCACGCCCGCAGAGCGCTGCTCCTCATCAGGGGCTCCCAGGCTGGAAAGGTGGGTGCTGGCGTCCTCCCCCAGTGCAGAGGTCTCAGCCACCAGCTTATCCCACAGCAATATCTCCACGTAAGCATCTAGAGCTGCGTAGTGCAGCTGAGCCTGGCGCAATGGTCTCCTCATCCAGTTCGACCTTTGTTCCCCTTTGCATAGCTTCCGCTGCAGGAACCGCTGCACTAGCATCACCAGTCCTCCGCTGCCTTGCTCCCCTGCAAACAACTCCTGGTACATCCGCTGCAAGTCTCCATATGCCATGATGGCTCCTTCGAAGGCGGCGACCTGTGGGTACGACTTGATCAGCAGCTTCCGGTCCTCTGCGAAGCTTAGTCCCAACTTGACAATGCTGTTATTCTGAAAGACAGCACTGAGCTTTTGGTCGAGCAACGGACTTCCATTGAGTGCAATAAGGTCAATGATGTAGACACAGTTGCGGGTAGCGATTTGGAAGATAGACACCGGGTACTGGGTGAACTTGATGAAAGCAGGTCTCCACTCACAGTCAAAGCCCAGCACATCTCCACTCAGCTCCATCGAGACCAGGGCCTCCTCACTGCCTATGAACTGGACTGTGCCTGGGTCTAATGGGTAGGCCAGGGCTTCAGTGTCCTTGGGACCAAAGTGGTCTGCGTCTCTCCAGTCTCCCTTTTCTCCTGCTATTTGCCTTATGTTGGCCAGTGTTTCCGGTCTTAGTCGCTCCTGAAGCCATGGGTAATCCCTCACTATCTGCGCTGCCAGAACTCCCTGTCCCTTCTTTCCCGCTCTAAACTCCAGCTCCTCCACCAGAATCTGCAGCAACTCTGGGTCGTCGTCCATTAGATCCACGAGCTGGGAGGGGGACAGGTCTTGCTGACTGTTCACATAGTAGCGCACAGCCACTTTCTTCATACGAGTGATGACTGCAGGGAAGGCGAACGGGTCGAGACTGTGCGTTTCTATCAACTTCCCCGCGGTTTTCACGTGTTGGTTGGTACTCATCAGCGGAATTAACTGGGCCGCAAGTACCGCATCTCCTTCCACAAGATGCACTGCTACGTCCACTTTCCCAGTATTCACAAGGGTAGGAAGCGCCTGCACCTGCTCGTTGAGACTCTTTTGCAGCTTGAAATCGCAAGCCAGATGCACGGCTTCCTTGTGCTTTCCCTGTGTCCACAGCTTCACAGCGTGTTCCAACAGTCTGAATAGCACTTACTCTCCTGCCTCGGGTGTAGTGTCTAGCAGTGAAAACAGAGGACTGAGCAGGAACGGACTCAACTTCTTCCACTGAGACAGCAGGAAGGCAGACAGAGCAGAGGAGGAGAACCAGTCTGCTGTCTATGTACCACTCACATTTTCACGACTGCGGAAGTACCGCACAGCGGAAATGACTGCTTTCCCCACCACTGCAGGCACTTCTCTGGCGGAAAGTTCGCTTATGACGCCTGTGAAGTAGTCTGGCAAGTTGCCTCCAGCCTGATGAAACTCGGGAAACAGCTCTGTATAGGCCTGGAAGATGTCATCTGGCACGAGTTCTTTGCTCTTCAGGGACTTGGCCAGGTGAGCAGCCACCTCACTGGCAGTCGGGCCAAAGAGCTGCTCGTAGGCTGCCATATATACAGGTTCAGATGCACTCTGCAGCACTAATAGACTCGGTGCGAAGTCCCTTGATTCTGGTAGAGTCCAATAGCATGGAGGAGTCCAACTCACTGCAAGACCTGCTGGCTGGACTGGACAGCTGCGAGTCCTTCCTAGAGGACCGGGAGACCTTCCCTGTGGCAAACCAGCCCTATAAAGTGCAAATCGCTCAGTTGGAAACCAAGCTCAGGCTGTATGCAGACCAGCTGAAAGCCAAGAACCGGGAATTGGTCCAGACTAAGGCTAAGAAGGGCGGACCTGAAGAGGAAAAAGGGCAACTCAGGTCACTGGCAGTACTGCGAGCCGAGGTCGAGCAGCTGCGAAGAGAACTAGACCAGGCCAAGCGAGCGAAGGCAATGTTGGAAGGGAAGTACAGAGAAGCGCTCAGTCGCTTAGCTCGCGTTAGTAGCGAAGGTCTGCAGGAAGAGCCCTGTTCCCGCCTAGTTCTGCAAGTGGACGACATCCAGCAGGCCAACTCCGCCCTGCACACCCAAGTGGCTACTCTGGCTCAGGCCATTGACACAGCTGCGAAGAAGCGGGACCTACTCAGACACACAGTTGTGCCGGGGCTGCAGGCTAAAGTGGAGACTGCCAGGGAAGAGCTGGAAACCCTGCAGCGGGAGTTGGACTCCCTCAGACCTGCTTTCGCCTCACAAGGGACATGCGTGGTAATTGACGATTTCGAGGGAAACAGGGACTCGAGTCCTCGTTCCGACCGAGTTGACTGCCAAACCAGCGTTTCCCCAACGTCCTACTCTCCCAGGCCGCTTTCGCCAAATCGCTGCCGCAGCTCTGTACCAGGGTCGCAAGCAGGCGATTTCCCCTCTATGCTTTCCAGCCGCAGAGGCGGAAAGTCCTCCAAAGTCATCACTAGCCGCCCTGCAGGACTGCGCAAGCAAGGAACTGGCAGGTCCAACGTCCAAAGTCCTAACCGAAAGTCGGGTAGATGTGCAGAGTCCTTCCCTGAAAAAAATTAATGTTCCCATTCTAAGTCCGTAGGCTTACTAATGAACACATTTCCTTTAGCTTAGACTTAGGTGGAGAGGGACCGCAACATAGCAGCGTATAGGGAGTTTTGGTCTCCGTATGAACTGTACGTCTTGCTCCCGCCTCCCAGGGAGCGTTTCATCTCTTCCACTCGTCTATCGTAGTCCTTTCTTTTGGCTTCACTGAGTCCAGTAGGCGGCTCGCCCACTGCCTCTCTCACCATCGCTTCCATGTACAACTTCGCCTTTTCTTCATTTTTGTTCAAAACTTCTTGCCTCTTTAGCTGCTTCCTCAGATACAGCGAGTCCACTTGCAGGTTCAGCTCTTCGAGGTGCCGGCGGTCGTCCTCTAGTTGCCGCGCACACGCCTCTCTCTGGGAAGCCCGCAGTTCCATAGCAGTCCCGCGGTCTCTAGCTTCTTTCTTGTTTCTACGCTTCTTGACCGTTAGTGAATCGTATCTGCTTTGGCGGAAACTGATAAATGAGTAGCACAGGTCCTCGGCTGACTCTACCATGCGGCTTATTTTGTAACCCGTAGTTGTCAGAGGATTTCGGTATGGCGGCGAACCAAACAGGGCAGGGAATAGGAGAGTTTACTGACTAGGGACTACATAGCTCGCCGGCTTGCCAGTCGCCGGGAATTTCTCCGTGAGTTCGAGAAAGAAGGGTGCCTGGGCCTTCCCTCACTCCCTGCACCCAGTTCCCTACAAACACGTCTCCATTCGGGAAGATGATCCTCCCCTTCCCATGCTTGCGATTGTCCTTGTACTCTCCCACATACACCCTACCATCCGGCCACTTGCTCACTCCCTTGCCCTGCATTTCCCCGGCCGCCCACCAGCCTTCATATGTTCTGCCGTCGGCCCAGACGAATTTTCCATAGCCAGTCATCTTATTCCGCTGCCAGTCCCCAATGAAGCGGGACCCTTCGTGGAAGAACTGCACTCCGTGGCCTGCTCTCTGGTGCACTTGCCAGCACCCTAAGTAGGTAGAGTCCTCTTTGCGATATGTGCCGAAGCCGTTGCGAAGCCCATCTGTGTAGAAGCCGGAGTAGGTACTGCCGTGTGGAGATGTGAACTCGCAGTATCCACTTGCAGCGCCGTCCTTCCACTCTCCTTGCAGCAATCCGCCATCAACATAGGTCATTTTCCCCACACCATTGGGCTGCCCACTCTCAAAGTGTCCCTCGTAAAGATCACCGTTAGCATAGCGCAGACACCCATGTCCTCGCATATCGTCTTGTTCCCAGGCACCAGAGTAGGTGGACTTATCTGGGAGTTCCAAGGTGCCTTGGCCATCCCGCATCACACCACGCCACTGGCCTGTGTAGATGCTTCCGTCTTCAAATTGAAAGGGTGGACGCTGTTCTCGAGGGAGAGCCACGCTTTCCATAAGGCGTCGCTTGACGAGGATGGAAGGGTGCTTGCGATGGATGATCTTGGCGTAGTACTTCCTCATGTGCTCGATTGGTGTGGTGTCTGGAAGGTCTGGCGGCTGCACTTCATTGTCCAGCAGCTCGAAAGGCAGTTGCGAAAGGTACAGACTAGCTCTGCGGCCTCCAGGGAAGCCAACAGGCAGAATAGAGCGGGGTGAAGAGCACTGGGAAGAGGCTGTTTGGGTGGGTCCTAGCCCTGCGTCCGCGGGCTTTTCGTCCTCTGTTTTGGGCTGCTCGCAGTCCACTTGCAGACTTGGGGTCTCGGAGGGGTCCTCACAACTGCAAGTTAGACCCATTATATGGCAGACGGTTGGACTTCTGAGGAACTGCGACCTCTTTGGGCCATACACTGTAGATAAGGGGAGATGCAGGCAGTGAAAGCACGTCTCTTGCAAAGTTGGGAAAGCTCTACTCAGCGGAAATCAAGCGAGTTCGGGAGCCTACAGGAAGTGTGGCTATATAGAGATGTGCTTTGACCTCTCCAACCAGTGGTTCATGCTGCTCAGCAGCGTGACAATTCTAGAGTGTGTATCTGGATATGAATATTGAAGTATACTCATTGGGTGGGAAAATTGTGCACAGATATTGCTCTTGGCTACTCAGAAGAAGCACACGAGGTCGCAAATCGAGCTGCGTCTAGAGTAGGAAATCCGCTGCTACAATCAGGTGGAATATAGAAGAAACTAGATGTTTACTTCTATCGAATTGTT
>Ga0247837_1007520_pt1 | contig 14398 bp, 12 predicted proteins | sample LaCtaG_2_FD_187115 | JGI IMG/M metagenome (GOLD analysis project Ga0247837, IMG submission 187115) | Freshwater microbial communities from meromictic Lake La Cruz, Castile-La Mancha, Spain - LaCruzMarch2015_14.5m | ecosystem: Environmental > Aquatic > Freshwater > Lake | place: Spain: Castile-La...
CAGGAGATCGAGCAAGGCGTCGAGGGCCGGTGGGGTGTCGGGGCGGATGGTGCGGGCCCGGGGGGCGGGTTGCAGGACCGCCTGGGTCAACACGTCGAGGGGCACGTCGCCGAGAAAGGGCGGTCGCCCCGTCAGCAGATGAAAGAGCGTGGCGCCGAGGGCATAGAGGTCCGACGCTGGCGACGCCGGCTGGCCCCGGGCGAGCTCGGGAGCCAGATAGGCTGGCGTGCCCACCACCATGTCCGCCGACGTCAACTGCGACGCCGACACTCCTGGCACAGCCCCTGGTTGGGGGACACTGCCGGCGGTTTCCTTGGCGAGCCCAAAGTCGGTGATGACGACGTCGGCGACCGCGACCGCACCGGCCGCACCGGCCGCACCGGCTGCTGCCTCGCGGCCCTTCAGGAAGATGTTGGCGGGCTTGATGTCCCGGTGCAGGACGCCGGCCTCATGGGCGTGGGCCAGACCAATGGCCGACGCGCGGCCCACGGCGACGACGTCGGCGATGGGGGCCTGCTCGGTGGCGCGCAGCCACGACAAAAGGTCCTGGCCGACGAGCCGCTCCATGACGACGAAAGGACCCACCTTCCCGTCGTCGCCGATGGAATACACCGTGACGACGTGGGGGCTCTTGACGCGGGCCAGGGCCCGGGCCTCGCGGGTGAAGCGCTCGCGCATGGTGACGTCGGTCAGCAACGACGGCAGCAGGGTCTTGACGGCCACCTGACGACCCAGGGCGAGGTCCGTGCACAAATACACGCGGCCCATGCCCCCTTCGCCCAGGAGGCCATCCACACGCAGGTCTCCGATGGCCGCTGGCGACGTCACGGGCCTGACATAGCAGACATGGGAGCGTCAGCATGGGGAAAGGTGTGGGCGGGACACGTACAGTGTGGGTGAATGGCGCCAAAAGTGGCCAATTTCTTCCAGGATGGCGCAGCGCCATGCGACACTGCCCTGGTGATTGAGCTGTTTCACGTCGCCAAGGTCTACCCCGATGCCGAGCGGTCAGCCCTGCATGACGTCAATCTGAGCATCGCCAAGGGCGAGTTCGTCGTGCTGGCGGGGCCGTCGGGGGCTGGCAAGAGCACCTTGTTGCGGCTGCTGTTTTGCGCTGAACAGGCCTCCTCAGGCCAGGTCCACCTGATGGGCAAGAACCTGGCCCGGCTGACGCGCAGCGACGTCGCCCGCATCCGGCGCACCATCGGCGTGGTCTTTCAGGACTTCAAGCTCCTCCCCGAGCTCACGGTCTTTGACAACGTCGCCCTTGCCCTTGAGGTCCAGGGTCGTCGCCGTGACGACATCACCCGTCGGGTCTTGTCGGTGCTCAAAGAGGTCGGCCTCGCCCACAAGACCCACCAACCAGCGACGGCCCTGTCCGGCGGTGAGCAACAGCGGGTGGCCATCGCCCGGGCCCTCGTCGTCGAGCCCGCCGTGCTGCTGTGCGACGAGCCCACCGGCAATCTCGACGCCGAGCGGGCCCAGGAGGTTCTTGAGCTGCTGATGACGGCCCACGTGCGCGGTACCACTGTCATCGTCGCCACCCACGATCCCGCCCTGCTGGCCGCGGGCCGCCGGCGGGTGGTGGTCCTCGAGGGCGGACGGGTGGTGCACGATGCCCCGGCCTTCGGTGAGCTCCCGTCCCTCCGCTCCCTTCGCGACCTTCGTGATGGGCGGGCCGCATGATGCTGGCGGTGTCGTCGAGCGTCTTGAAGCACGGCCTGCGCAGCCTGCGCTCGGGGGGCCTGCCCCTGTTCTTCGCCGTCCTCATGAGCGCCCTGGGCCTGTTCTCCATGACGGCGTTTGGCACCCTGCTGTGGAACTTCCGCACCCTGGCCGCCGCGGTCTCTGAAAGCGTATCGGCGGTGGCCTTTCTCGACGTCGACGGCGCCGCCGCCGCCGAAGAAGCCCGCGCCACCATGCAGCTGCTGCCGGGGGTCGAAAGGGCCACCCTCATGACGCCTGAGGAGGTCCTCGCCCGGGCCCGCCGGGGCCTGCGCGGCGGTGCCGCCAAAGACGTCGCCGGCCTGCAAATGCCCTGGGTCGTCGAGGTCATTCCCCGGGTCACCCTCGAGGACAGCGCCGCCGCCCGCACCGCCCTGGTCACCGCCATCGAAGGCATCGCCGGCGTCGACGAGGTCGCCCACCCCGGCGGCGAACTCAGCCGCGTCGATGCCCTGCTGCGCTTGATGTACGGCGCCGGTGCCTTCCTGGCGGTGCTCATCGCCCTCGTGGTGGTCGTCGTCGTCAGCAACGCCGTCCGCCTGATGGTGCTTGTCCGTCGCGACGAAATCGCCATCCAGAAGCTGGTGGGGGCCTCCGACGCCTTCGTCGCCGCACCCCTGATGCTGTCGGGCATTGTGCAGGGCACCCTCGGTGGGGTGCTCGGCCTGGTGGCCCTCGGCATCGCCCATTCGTCGCTGGCCCACGTCGTCAGCGTGGCCCTGTCGGGAGCCCTGGGCACCATCGCCTTTGTCCCCCTGCCACCGTTGATGCTCTTCCTCGTCGTCGTCGCCGGCGGCGGCCTCGGGGCTGTGGGGGCCGCCTTGAGCGTGTGGCGCCATCTGCGCGAGGGCTCGTGATGCAGTCCCGCCGCGCCGACCTCGTCGGCTGTGTCGTCGCCGGCGCGCTGCTGCTCGCCGTCAGTGGCCTTGCCCAGCAACCATCGTCGTCGCCGTCGTCGTCGTCAGCGCCGTCGGCGGCAGCGCCGTCGTCAGCACCGGTGCCGACGGTCAAAGAGGCTGTGGCCAGCCTGGCCGTCATGCGCACGGAGCTCGAGACCAAGCAAGCGGCCCTCGACGGCCTGACGAGCGCCGAGACCTCCCTGGTGACGTCCCTGGGGGAACTCGACGAGTCCGTGGCCCGTCTCGACGACGAACGCCGGGCCGCCGAGAAGCAGCTCGCCGATGTGCGCCAGGAGATGGCCAGCCTCGAGCGGGAGGCCGGCCTCGACGAAGACGAACTCGCCCGCCTGCGGGCCCGGCTGAAGGTCCGCCTGCGCAGCCTCGCCGTCGACGGTGACGGCGGCGCCGCCCGGGCCGTGCTCGGGGCCGAGACCTTCACCGACCTCGCCATCCGCCGGCGGTATCTGGCCACCCTCGCCGACACGGACGCCCGCCTCGTCAGCGACGTCCGGCGGGTCGAGGCCTCGGCGGTGGGGAAGCGGGCATCCCTGGCCCGGCAGACCGAACAGGCCGCCGCGTTGGCGCGGGTCATCGCCGAGCAGCAGGCCCTGTTGTCGGCCACCCGTGACGAGCGGCGCCTGACCCTGGAGCGGGTGCGCGGTGAGCGCACGGTGTTGAAGGCCGCCGCCGTCGAGTTGTCGGGGCGCCATCGGGACCTGCAGCTGTTGGTGGCCCGTCTCGCCGAGGGTCCCCGCTACAAGCCACCCACGGGGCGCTCGGGGATGTTGCGGGCCTCATTGAACTGGCCCGTCAGCGACGCCGTCATCATTCGCCGCTTCGGCAGCGTCGTCGACCAGCAGACCCGGGCGGAGATCGTCAGCAATGGCGTCGAAATGCGGGCCGACGACGGCGCCCCCGTCATCGCCGTCGCCGACGGCCGCGTGGTGCATACGGGCTGGTTGCGGGGCTTTGGTCGCATCGTCATCGTCGACCACGGCGAGGGCCACCACACCTTGTCCGCCCACCTGTCACGGTCGGCGGTGGGGCGCGGTGACGAGGTGGTCCGCGGCCAGACCATCGGCTTCGTCGGCGACACCGAGAGCCAAAACGGGCCCAAGCTCTACTTCGAGCTGCGGGAAAACGGCCGGCCCAGAGACCCGCTGCCGTTTCTCCAGCGCTAGCTTCGTCGTCGTGGAGGGCCGCTACTGGCGGGTCATGGTGGCGACGCCGCCCGCGAGGCCGCCGGCCACCGCCGAGCCGAGGATGGCGCCGCTGAAGGCGCCAATGCCGATGGCGAGGGCGGGGTCGGCTTTGTCGGGGGCGAGGGTATAGCCGCCCACCACGCCGACGAGGCCACCGGCCACGAGGCCCGCGATGGAGGCGCCGGCGGTCCACTCGGCGGGTCGGTCGGGCCCCGGCAGGTTCAGGCAACTCTGGGGCGCGCAGGCGACGCCACCGCCCAGGATGGGGCCAGCGACGGCGGCGAGGCCGGCGCAGTAGCCACTGGCCGCGCACTGCAACAAGCCCTGCCACTCATCAGGTCGGCTGCGGCTGTCGGCGAGCAGGACCCCGGCACCGCCGCCCAGCCCGGCCATGAACGGCGTCGCCACGGCGATGCCGACGGCGAGGATGCCGGTGGCGATGACCACCTCGGGAGGCTGGGGCCCGGCCAGCTGGGTGGCGAAGGCGCCGGCGACGCCGATGCCGATGGCGCCAACCGAGGCCCCGATGGCCGCCCCGGCCGCGCCAGCGAGGCCGACGTTCAGCGGTGACGGCGCGCTCTGGGCCCGTTTGTCGGGGACGGGGGTGGGCCGGCGGCGCACCGGGGCGCGGCGGTTCGGCGGGCGCCGGGCGGCGGCAAAGAGGGTGTCGTCGTCGGGCACCGTGCGGTCCACCAGGGAGCCCAGGTCGAGGAGCACGGGGGCGCTGTCAGTGGCGGTGGTCGCCGTGGTCACGTCGCCGACAGTGGCAGCGAGGGTTCCCAGGGCGAGGGCAAGGGCGGGCAGGAGCATGTGCAGTCCTGGACGGGGGAGGCGCGGGCGGCCGGTGCAACAAACGGAATCTTGGGTGGAGACGCCTGCCACTGTCGAGATCTTCTCTTGGGCGCAACGACTTCGGCCAGCGTTTCGCGCCGGCGCCGGTCTCGCGGGCGCTTCCGGGGGGCGATCTGGACTTCCGGGCACAGCCCACGCAGGAACCGATGGATCGGCCTTGCGATCGTCCGTGCGGCGCCATAGACAGACCGGGTCATCACTCCCGCAGGACGCGGCAGAAGGATTCAGCGCACATGGCCAAGACTTCCAGCATCGCCAAAGAGAAGAAGAAGATCGCCCTCTCGGAGCGCCTCTTGAAGAAGCGCACCGAGCTGAAGGCCAAGATCATCAACGAGAACCTCTCGGGTGACGAGCGTCGCGACGCGATGTTTGCCCTCGCCAAGATGCCCCGCGACAGCGCGCGCGTCCGCGTGACCCGCCGTTGCCAGGCCACCGGCGCCACCCACGCCGTCTACCGGAAGTTCCGGCTCAACCGTATCTCGTTCCGCAACATGGCCCTCCAGGGTCTGCTGCCTGGCGTCACCAAGGCCTCGTGGTGATCACAGCGGCGGCAGCCTCTCGGGGCTGACCACCACCTGCAGAAAAGGCGCCTCCGGCGCCTTTTTTGTTGCCGCCGACATATCGGTCTTTTCATGACATTGGGCCCGCTGACGGGGGGGCAGGGGCCCAGAACGACAACGCCCGGCCGAGGGGCCGGGCGATGGTGGAGCGTCGTCTCAGCGCGTCGACTCAGCGACGACGACGACGGACGGTGAGCACGATGGCCGCCAGGGCGCCAAAGATGGGCGCCGAGGGGCTGCCGGTGCTGGCGCAGCCGCCTTCTTCTTCGCCTTCGCCTTCGCCTTCGCCCTCGCCTTCGCCTTCGGCGGGTTCGCCTTCGCCTTCGCCTTCGCCGGGTTCGCCTTCGCCTTCACCTTCGCCTTCACCTTCGCCTTCACCTTCGCCTTCACCTTCGCCTTCGCCTTCGCCCTCGCCTTCGCCTTCACCGGCGCCGGGATTGACGGTGAACGCCACGGTGGTGGTGCCCACCCGGTCGCTGCTGCTGCCCGAGCCGTTGACGTCGTTGCCAGCCACAAAGAGCGTGTGGTCGCCGGCCTGGAGATTGGTCAGGTTGATTTGGAAGACGGCGTTGCCGCTGCCATCGAAGGGCTTGCGGGTGCTGTGGGTGACCTCATTGTCGTTGGCGCCAGCGGCGATGAGCTCGGTACCCGACTGAGCCACCACGGCAAAGGTGCCGGCGGTGTTGGTTGACGCGGCGAAACCGGCGCAGCGAGCCGTGGCGCAGCTGCCGGTGCCGCCGGCGGCGCTGTTGCTGTGGATGGTGATGCTGAACAGCACGCTGTCGCCGGCTTCCAGGGCGGCGCCGCCGAGGCCGTCGACGGTGATGGTCGGGGTCGGGGTGCCGCCGCCGGTGTGGCACCGGGTGCAGGTCACACCGCCCTCGCCCGTGCGATTGGCGGGCGCGCCACCGGTGAAGGCGGCAGCGGGCAGGGCAAGACCAACGACGAGGCACGACAAAACCAGCCGAACGTTCATGAACAACTCCATGGGGATGGCGGGAGCCTACACAGCGGAGCCCGCTGCCGCGAGGGACGAGACGGATCCCCCGGTGGGCACAGAAAAGGCCGACGGGAGCACCGTCGGCCTTTGGGGAACAGGGAACCTGGGACCAGGTCAGCTCAGAACTGGATGCCGGCGAACAGCTGGAAGGTCCAGGCGAACTGGGCGTTGCGGAACCGCTCGTCGGAGAGGGCCGTGTCCTTGTAGTGGTTCAGGCCGCCGAGGGGGAGCAGGAAGCCCACCTGGGGCATGAAGTAGAAGCCACCTTCGTTGGCGTAGAAGCCGCGGACGTCGAGCTCGAGGCCAAGGGGGTTCTGCTGGCCGGGCGTCGACGACGCGAAGATGGCCTGGCTGTAGATGACGTCGGCGCGCAGGCCGAGGTCGGGGGTGAAGTAATACGAGATGTTGGGCTTCACGTAGAAGGCATCAGTGACGGTGCCGAGGATCTCGCGCCACAGAATCATGTCGACGATGTAGTCGCTGTCGAAGCGGAAATTGGTGACGTCGTTGTCGACCTTGGTGCAGTCGACGCCGTCGACGGCCGTGCCGCGCTCCAGGCATTCACCGTATTGCTTGCCGTCGAGGTCGCCGGCCTTTGGGTTCTGGTTGATGACGGGGCGGGTGCCGAAGCCGAAGGCGTCGTCGCCGGAGGCGGCGCCGGCGTCGAGGCCGACGACGAGCTGGTCGTTCAGGAAGGCGTAGCTGGATTCGACGGCGACGCCGCCCTGCAGGATGAAGAGGGGCTTGTCGATGAGGACGCCGTCTTCCACCACGCGCAGGGATGCATCTTGGGAATCAAGGCCCGCTGACGACGTCGAGGTGCCGTCGACCTGGCCGATGATGCCCACGGCTTCGGCCTCGATCTTCAGCTTGTCCCACTGGAAGCGACCCCAGAGGGAGCCAATGCCGGCGTTGGCGTTGCGGGTGACGTACTGGTCGGGGCCAAGGGCCGGGTTCGTCAGCACGCTCTGGGCGCTGGAGTAGTAGGCGGGGATGTCGAAGGCCTGGGTGCGGTAGACGCCGAAGATGCCGTAGTTGAGGACGGTGTTGCCCTGGCGCAGGGCCTCCTTGATGTCTACCTCTGTGTCCTTCTTGGCGACGACGAGCATGAAGCTGTGGACGTCGTCTTTGGGGTCGAGGTTGTAGCGCTGGCCCTGCTCGCCCTGAAAGAAGCCCTGGTTGGAGTCGCCGCCGGCGCCGGCGCCGCCGCCGCGACCGAAGGGACCCGACGACGACCATGAGTAACCGGGGGCGATGATGTGGCCGGCGATGCGGGTGCCAAACACAATCTGGTCGGCGTTGTCGCCGAAGTCCTGGTCGAGCTTGTTGCCGTCGTTGGCGAGGAGGCCCAGGCCAAACTGCTGGGGCATGCGACCGAAGCGCAGCTGCCCCACGGGCGTCATGACCTCGGCCCACACCCGACGGATGCGGATGGCGTCGTAGATGCTGTTGAGGCCTTCCTGGGGCGGGTTCTGGGACGCCGCGAACAGGGGCAGGGGCAGGGTGGGGTTCTGGGCGAAGCCGGGCAGGCTCTCGGGGGTGCTGCCGAGGACGATGTTGTCAAACACGTCGACGGTGGTGCGGATGCGGATGTCTTCGCTGACGTTCAGCGTGGGATCCAGGCGCAGGCGCATGTTGGTCGAGATGATGGTCTGGGTGTCTGAGACCTCGGTGGAGCAGGCGCCGCCGCTGAAGTTGTCGGGCGTGTTTTCGTCGCAGGTGGCGCCGTCGAAGGGACGGTACGTCGTGGGCACGGGGAAGCCCGAGGTGCCGCGCTGGTTGATGGGGTCGTAGGTGCCGAGGTCCAGGCGGTTGAAGAGGTCGAAGCGGAAGCGGAAGTAGCCGTCGATCTCCAGGAAGTTCAGCTTGGGTTTGACCTCTTCGATCCAGCGCTCTTCCTGCCACTCGAGGGCGGCGGCCTTGGCGGTGGTCTGGTCGCGGGCGGCGGCCTCAAGCTCGGTCTGCAGCTGGGCGCGGAGCTCGGCCTGGACCTCGGCCTTCACGTCGGCCTTGAGCTCGGCCTTCAGGCGGGCCAGCTCGTCGGTGGTGAGGGTGGTGCCAGTGCCGGCAACGGGCTCGACGGGAGCGAGGGCCTCACCAGGCAGGGGCGGCAGCGGCGGCGGCGTTGCCTCGGTGGCCTTGTCGGCGGGCTTCTCAGGCGCCTTTTCGGGCGCCTTTTCGGGCGCCTTTTCGGGCGCCTTTTCGGGCGCCTTTTCGGGCGCCTTTTCGGGCGCCTTTTCGGGCGCCTTTTCAGGTGCCTTTTCAGGTGCCTTTTCGGCGGCCTTCTCCGGCGCCTTCTCGGCGGCCTTCGTCTCGGGGGCCGGTGCCTTGGGGGCGGCGGGCGTCTGGGCAGACGCACTGACGGCGGTGAGCAAGGACGCAAAGACGATGTGGCGCATGGACGACCTCAACAGGCAGCGCCAGAACCCGGCGCAGTTGGCGCGGTTAGCAGCACACCGGACAGGCCGCCAGAGGCAACACCGATTGAGGCGCCGTCGAACCCTCCGACGAGCCCCTTCAAGCCTCGGCTCGGAGCCGACCGGACCCGAGTTCCTCCAAGCCCGACCCGACCCGACCGGACCCGAGCCCCCATCCCGGCCTTCCCCCGCTCATTGAAGGAGCCGGATCGGAGGAGGTCCCCGAACCCGGCCTTTTCCCGCCAGGTGTCCCCTTTGAGGACGCACGAGGCCCGAATCAGCACAGGTGTCACAGAGGTGGGAATGAATCCGACATGTCGCCTGTGTCAGAGATGACACGAGTTTCAGGCCAAACAGCCACAGATCTGACGCCGTTGTCGGGATCGCCCCGTGCGGCGGCGCACACCGACAGGTCCAACGACCGTGATCACCGCAGTGCAGCGCGATCGAGCCGGGGACCCGGGGACTCCCTGAAACTTTGGCAAGGTCAGTGCATCGAACCTTTGTGCACGCCGAATCGTTGGCAGTGACACACGAGGAGCCCGACCATGCCGCACACCAAGAACTCGCAGCGCAAGCCCACGACCACCACTGTCGGTGAGATTGCCGCCGCGTTTTACGAGGCGGCCCTTGCCGAGCTGAAGAACGAAGGCCTCGCCGCCAAGGTGGCCCAGCAGCTGGTCCGTGACTTCCTGCGCCGCCACCCCACCGCCGCCTGAGCGGCCTGCCGCTCCCCGAGCCTCCCGCCGTCGCCTGACGGCCCCGGCCAGCCCTGCTGGCCCCCGGCCAGCGCCAGCTGGCCCAGGTCAGCCCTGCTGGCCACGACCTCCCCTGACGCCGTCAACGAGCCTGGTGCCCGTTGGTGGCGTTTGTTTTTTGGGCCGCGTCTTTCGCCGCCAGGCGGGATCCTGTGACGTCGCCGTGGGCGTTTGTTCGGAGACGCGCTACGGTCACCCCATGCGACTTCCCCGTGAGCTCACCGGCGCGCTCTGTGCCACCTGGCTGTCGGCCATCGTTTTTGCGCCCGGCTGCAACTGTGACGACGAGCTGGAGTTCATCCGCCCCACCCTCATCGTGGAGCCCGGGGAGGCCATCATCAGCGGCATCCCCGTCGCCCAGGACACGCCGATTTCCTTCCGGGTGCCCAACCGCCGCAGCGTCAACCTCGACGGCATCGTCGCGGTCTTCGACGACGACACCGACCCCGCGTTCAAGCTGGTGAAAAACACCATCGACCGCGTCGAACCCACCGAGTCCGACGAACTCATCATTACCGTGCGGCCCCTGACCGAGGGCACCATCCGCGGTCGGCTCATCGTCGACGCTGCCGACCCCGCGGTGCCCAACCACGTCGAGGTGCCCATCACCATCACGGCCGTCGACGTCGGCCTGCCCGATATCGAGGTGGAACCCACCGACGTCATCTTCGACGTCATCGGCCGCGCCGACGTGGGCCGCGAGAGCATCCGGGTCAGCAATGTGGGGATCCGGGACCTGATCATCGACGAGATTACCCCGCCCGAAGACCCGGCCTTCCGCATCGTGACCGGCATTCCGTCGTCGTCGCCCGTCAGCGCCAATGCCGCCGCCGACATCATCGTCACCTTCCGGCCGGGGGATACCGAGCCCCACACGTCGACGATGACCATCCGCAGCAACGACCCCGACGAGCCCGAGGTGGTGGTCACCCTCTCGGCCCAGGCGGTGGAGTGTCCGACGGCGGTGGCCTACCTCGTCGACGAAGGCGCCATCGAACCCTTCGACACCATTCGCCTCGACGGCCGCGACAGCGTCGCGGGCGCCCCGGGCACGTTCATCCCGCCGCCTCCCGACGGCTATGAGTGGCAGTTGGTGCAGCGCCCCGTGGGCAGCACCGCGGTGTTGGCGTCGACGAACAACAACACCAACGAGCTGCTGGTGGACCTCGCCGGCTTCTACCAAATCCAGCTGACGGTCTTTGCCGTCGACGCCGACCGCCCCGATGGCGGCCTGATCCGCTCCTGCGCCCCCGCTGTCGTCGACGTCGACGTGGTCCCCGAGGACGACCTGCACATCCAGCTGGTGTGGGACCACCCCGATGCCGACTTCGACCTGCACCTGTTGCGCGACGGGGGCCGGGAATTCACCCACGACGGCGACTGCTATTTCAGCAACCGCAACCCCGAGCAGAGCACCGAGACCCCCTCGTGGTCGGTGAATCCCGACGAGGTCCCGCGCCTCGACGTCGACGACAACCGTGGCTATGGCCCCGAAAACGGCAACATCAAGCATCCCGCGCCGGGCTCGCGCTGGGTGGCCCTGGTGCACTACTGGAACAAACAGACCGACGGCGCCGCCCAGGCCACAGCGACGGTGCGCATCTTTGCCTATGGCCGCCAGACCATCGAGCTCACCCAGGTCTTCGACGACGACGAGCAGATGTGGCAGGCCGTCGAAATTGTCTGGGCCGCCGATCCCCTGGCGCCGCCGACCCTGACCCAACTCGGCCAAATCGACCGCTTTGTGCGGCCCTTCTGATGGGTGTTGCGCATACGCCGTCGTCGTCGTCGTCGTCGTCGCCGTCATCGTCGTCGGGCCGCCTCGCCGTCGCCCTCGTCCACCATCCGGTCCTCGACAAGTTTGGCGGCATCCAGGCCACCGCCCTCACCAACCTCGACGTCCATGACCTGGCGCGCTCCAGCCGCACCTTTGGCTGTGGGGCCTGCTACCTCGTCACCCCCATCACGGCCCAGAAGGAACAGGCCCACCACATCCTGGGGTTCTGGGAGGGGGAGAAAGGCCAGAAGCGCAACACCGACCGCACGGCGGCCATGGCCCGCATGCACGTCGTCGACGCTGTGCAAGATGCCATCGACGCCGAAACCGCCGTGCTGGGCAGCCGGCCCCTGGTGGTGGTGACGTCGGCCAAGCCCCAGGGCACCGTGCCCTACAGCGCCCTGCGGGAACGCCTGGAGGGCGGCACCCACGCCCTGGTCCTCTTTGGCACCGGCCACGGCCTCGCCGACAGCGTGCTGGAACTGGCGGACCTCATCCTCGCGCCCGTCCTGGGGCCCGTTGACGACGACGGCACGTCCTACAACCACCTGAGCGTGCGCTCCGCCGCCGCCATCATTCTCGACCGCCTTCGCGGGTCCTGATCCCGAGATCTCTTTGATCTTCGCCCACGGAGTGGGCTCGCTCAAAGAGGTCTGGGATGTACTCTGCCCCTCGCGGGGCGGCGTGGGTTCCACTCGCTTCGCTCGTGAGGCGCTTCGCGCCTTCTTTTTTGGAAGTGGTCAGTATTCGATGATCATTCGGGATGAGCATCCCCACCGATGGTGACACCGTGCGTCAACTGACTGTTTGGATTTTTTTGACCTCATGGTGGGTCATGGCTGACCCAGCCCGGGCCGACGACGGCCTGGTGACCGTGACCCTCACGGTGGCCAAGGACAGCGGGGCTGCCCGCTCGGCCGTGTTGAGCGCCCCCGCCCTGCGCGACGCCTTCGCTGGCGACGATCGCTTCACCCTGCGGGACCTGGAAGCCCTCCTCGACGACGTGCCAGCCCCGCCGGCGGATGCCCGGCTGACGGAAGCCCGGCGCCTGCACAGCAAGGCTGACCTCGCGCTCTCCATCGTCGACCTCCCCGTGGCCGCCGACGCCTACGCCCAGGCCCTGGTGGCCTTCGAGCAGGGGGCCGCCGCCCTCACCGACATCGCCGAAGTCGTCGACTGCTTCGACAAACAGGCGACGACGTTCGTGTTGCAGGGGGACCGCCCCGCCGCCGAGAGCGCCTGGCTGCGGGCCCTGGCCCTGGACCCGGGCTTCCGCCTGCCCCCCGACGCCGCGCCCCGGGTCAGCAAGGTGTTCGATGGTGTGCTCAAGACCTACAAAGACCCACCCATCGGCCAACTCACCGTCTACGCCACCACCGGCGCTGCCGAGGTGTGGATCGACGGCGTCCCCCGGGGCAGCTCGCCCCTGACCGTCGACGTGCCCGCTGGCCGTCACCTGGTGCGCGTCTACCGCGAGGGCTATCGGGCCTGGGGCGGCGCCGTCGAGGTCAAAAAGAGCCAGGAGGCCACGGCCCAGGCCGCCCTCAAGCCCACCCGCGGCTTCGCCAAGCTCGACGAGCTGCTGACCCGCCTGGCCCGAAACCCCGACAACGACACCACCGTCGCTGAGGTGTCCCGCCTCCTCAAGGTCGACCGGCTGGTGGTCGCCGTCGTCTCCAGCGAAGGCAGCGTCGCCAACATCACGGGCATCGCTGTGGACGCTGTCGCTGGTCGCGTGCTCGGCCGGGCGGAAAAGAGCCTCCCCGTCGACGGCGACTTCTTCGCCCGCGACGCCACCCGCTTCTTTCGCGAACGGCTTGTGACAGAGGCCGCCGCCCGCGCCGTGACCACCCCCACGGACCTCGAGCGCCGCACCACCCGCCTGTCGGGGGACGCCGAAGTGGTCGCCACTCCCGGCGCCGTCATCGCCGGCTGGGTCCTCACCATCGGCGCCGTCGTCCCCGTCGGCGTCGGCGTCGGTCTTGGCATCGCGACGTTGAACCAGTCGGCGGCGTTTCGCTCCCGCTCCCAGGTGGACACAGATCTTGCGTCCATCAAGAACGCCTGGCTGTTTTCCGCCATCGGCGCCGACGTCGGCTACGTCGTGGGCGCCGGCATGGTCACCGGCGGCATCATCCTGCTGGTGAACGGTTACGACGAGCAGCAGACCCGCGAAGACGCCCTGCACCCCGAGAGGCAGCCATGAACGTCACCCGAGTTGGCCTGGTGTTTATGGGGCTCGCGCTGTCGACGCTGTTCGGCGGCGCCTGCACGATCCTGTTCGCCACGACGTCGTCCGAAGAGAACCTGCTGTGCGGTCCCGAAGGCGGCCCCCGCTGCCTCGACGGCTTTGCCTGCGTCGCCATCGACGGCGGCGAAGAACGCTGCGTGCGGGCGGCCTTCAAGGGTGTCGGCGAGGCCTGCGGCGACAGCGCCGAATGCGCCGACGGCGGCGTCTGCGCCGACGCCTACGCCGAGCTCTGCCCCGCGGGCAGCACCGACATCAACTGCAGCCGCACCGCCAACAGCGACACGGGCCTGCGCTGCCGGGCGGCCTGCGACGACGCGGACTTCTCCTGCGGCAGCGGCGACCGCTGCTTCTTCTTCGAGGGCCTCGACCCGTTTTGCCAAAAGGGCACCTGCGGCACCGACAGCGACTGCGAAGGCGCCCCCGTCCCCGCCTTCTGCGTCGGCGAACAAAACGGCGGCCTCAGCGGCTTCTGCTCCGTCGCCTGTGATCCCCTCGGCTGCTTCGACGACAGCGACTGCACCTGTGCCGACGGCGAGGGCTGCGCCATGCCCGTCGACGAATTCGCCGTCTCGACCCGCAACGTCTGCGGCGCCGCCGGCGTCATCGAAGCCCCCAACCAATGCGACGTGCTGAACCCGTGCGTCGAGGGCTCCAGCTGCGTGTTCCGCAACGACGGCAGCGCCGTCTGCGTGCAGTGGTGTCGGGTGGGCGGCGGCGCGCCGTCGTGCAATGGCGGCGGAACCGTGTGCCAGAACGTGGTGCAGGGCTCGCCCCTCGGCATCTGCCAGTAGCGGATCCCTCACCGCGGCTTTGCCGCACGGGCGCGAAACGCTGTGCAACCGGACTCATGGGTCAGCCTTAGACCGGGCACATAGGTCAGCCTTCCTGCTGCAGTTGTGGGCCGACTGGGTGAAGCCGGCCCATGATTTCGTCAAACATTGCGATGCGGGTTTCGCC
>Ga0247837_1007523_pt1 | contig 14396 bp, 14 predicted proteins | sample LaCtaG_2_FD_187115 | JGI IMG/M metagenome (GOLD analysis project Ga0247837, IMG submission 187115) | Freshwater microbial communities from meromictic Lake La Cruz, Castile-La Mancha, Spain - LaCruzMarch2015_14.5m | ecosystem: Environmental > Aquatic > Freshwater > Lake | place: Spain: Castile-La...
AAATGCGGCTTAAATGCGGCTTAAATGCGGCTTAATTTGCGGCTTAAAACACGGGTTTCGTTAAACAATAAAAAATATTTGTCTTTTTTATGAATAATTTAATAAAAATTGGATTTTTGGGATTTTTTATATTATTTTTTATTGTTTTATTGATATACTCTTGGATACGTATCAAATACGGATTCTGGTTTTTTCAACCTGTATTCCATACATACGACCTATCCTATTACTTCTCTCCAAACACAATTATTATGAAAGATCTTCCAAGAGAGAATAAATTCATAAATTTTAAGGAAATTGAGGTATTACAAACAAATTCTTTGAAAGAAAAATATATAAACCAAATCACAGAATTCACTTCTAAAAATTTCCATAGAAAAGGCAGCAATATTTTTGAGATTAAGAGAGAAAACTTTGAGCCTTATTTTATCGGACATAATTACACCTGTTTTTATAGTTTTTTTTATAAAGATAAACTTAATATTTATGAAAACAACATTAAAGAAGAAAAAAAATTAGTCGGATTCATGTCAACAAGACCTTTGTATGTACAATTTATAAATAATAAAAATACCGAAAAAATAATAAAATTACTTGTTTATTATGCCGATTATTTATGCGTGGATCCAGAATACAGAAAAAAAGGTATGGCGCCTCAAATCATACAAACACAAGAATATATTCAAAGACATTCTCAATCGAGTATTTTAGTTTCTCTCTTCAAGAGAGAAGGAGAAATAATCAAAGGAATTGTACCTCTTTGTTCCTATTTCAGTTTTTGTTTTTATAGAGAAGTTTGGTCGGAACCAAAACAAATAAAGGAACCTTATTTTTTAGAAAAAGTGGATAATAAAAATATTCATATTATTTTTGAATTTATAAAACAAAAAAAATATAATTTTACTGTATTTATTATATCTGAATTATCAAATATATTAGAACTTATTAAAACAGATAATTTGTTTATTTATTTTCTCTCTTTTCATAATGAAAAGATTCTTAGTATCTATTTTTTCAAAAAATCTTGTATGCAGATTGATAATGGGAAAGAAGCATTAACTTGTATTGCTTCCATAGATCAAACAAACAATCCTTCTCTCTTTATTCAAGGTTTTAAGAACGCTTTTTGGAGAATCGTAAATTCCCCAAAATTTAATTTTGGATACTCTGTTATCGAAGATATTAGTTGCAACAACAAAATAATTCAGAATATTAAAATAAAAACAAACCCTTATATTATATCCCCTTCTTCTTATTTTTTTTATAATTATATATACCCAAAAACACCTTCTGCAGATGTTTTTATCGTTTGTTGATACCCTTTTGTCCGTGGTCTTAACGACTATATTTTCCTATTCGCGTAAAACTATCCACAATGAATATTATAAAAATACCTAAAAACGAGTATAAAATAACCTCTTCGGTTACATTACTCGTTCTCTCATCTTGTTTCTCTTCTAACAAATGTATCATATAATTTAATTTATCAATCAATAAACTATTTTGAATGTTTTCTGGGTATTGTATTTTCGAGTTGTTTAAACTATTATAATAACGATTACTATTTTTTTTTATTTCGTTATTCTGTTTTTGTTGTTGTGAATGAAACATTGCTGCTGAAAAATTAGGCACATATTTCTTATAATAATTATAATTGGAATCTTCATTACCATAATTACTATTGTAATTGTTCAAATCCAAATTATCATTATTATATATCTCAGAGGGAGATGGTTGATTCAATAATATATCCTCACTATTTATACTAATATTTGGATTTGTGTTTATATTACCATTATTTTGCATATTTTCTTTAAATGATGAACGTTGAGAACCTATTGAGGTCGGATTCGGAGGAGGATTATAATTATCTAATTCTTCATCATCATCACCACCTTTTTGAAAATTATGTATCGACTCTAAAACAGATTTAACCTTATCAGAAGATTCATTATATCTATTTTTTTGTGTACGATTATGTTGTTGTTTTTTATCATTAATTATATTATTATTATTACCACTAGAATCACTATCAAAATTTGATGCAAACATTGCTAAAGTTGACATTTACTTAATAAAAAATAAGATAATAATTTTAGTCACTTGACAATTTGTCGTTCGTATTAAACACTAAAATATACAGTAAAAATTTAATATTATTTTATTATATGGTAAAAAAAAATAAAAATACACAACCAAATAACTCCATTACAAATTTTTTATCTGTTTTTAGTTATATTAATCAACATGTATCCTATCTAAACAGTAGTAAATTTTTTGCGGGTATTGTTATGATATTATTAAATATAGGGTCTAAATTTATTACTATACAATTTAGTAAATCTACAGAAGAATATTTAAAATACTCTGTATCAAAACAATTACTTGTATTTGCTATGGCATGGATGGGCACACGTGATATTTTTACTGCGTTAATTTTAACAGCTGTATTTGTTATATTATCAGATCACCTTTTTAATGAAGAGAGTCATTTATGTATAGTCCCGCAAGAATACAGAGTACTTCATAAATTGGTTGACACAAATCATGATGGAAAAGTTTCAGATTCTGAAATTAATGAAGCAATTGCAGTATTAAACAAAGCAAAAAAAGACAAGGAAAAGCAACAACAAAAAAATAATTTCTTAAGTTTTAATTATTATAAAACATAAACATAAATATAAAACATACTTTTACTAAACAATTCTGTGATTTGTAATAACTAAAAAATATTATTATACGCTTGAATTACTATTTTTTTTTGTTTGTCATATTCCACCATAGGTTTGGGGTAATAAACGTCCTTATAATTTTCCCATTTATCATACCAACGATGTATATCATTTGCAGGCACCTCTTCTAATTCATTAACCCACTTTTTAATATATTTAGCATCGGTGTCATTCTCTTTAGATTGTTGCCAGGGATTAAATATCCTAAAGTAAGGCATCGAATCAGCACCGCCGCCTGCAATCCATTGCCAATTCCCGTTATTACTCGCAGGATCATAATCTGTCAACTTTCGAGCAAAATATTTTTCGCCATATCTCCAATCGATTAATAATGTCTTTACTAAAAAAGATGACGTAATTAAACGCGCTCTATTGTGCATATAACCCGTAATATTTAATTCTCTCATTCCTGCATCAACTAAAGGGAAACCAGTCATTCCATTTTTCCATAATTCCAACCAATCCTTATTATGTTTCCATTTTATTTTATTATAATTTGGTCTTATCGATTTTCCTAAAGCAAAGGGAAAATAATATAAAATATTTGCATAAAAATCACGCCAGATTAATTGACGAATAAATTCATGATTATTTTTGAATTTAGAATATACTTCTCGTATAGAAATACAACCGAATTTAATATAAGCCGATAATTGCGACGTTTTTTTATCCAATTCATTACGAGTTTTAATATATTTTTTTTGGTTTAAAAACGATTCATTTAACTTTATCAATCCTAGCTCGCGACCACCGTGAACTAATATATCCAAATTCTCTCTTTTTTCCCCTATAAATTTTTTTAAAGCATCATTTAAATTAATACTGTTTATTATTTCTACATTTTTTTTTGAAAAGGATATTGCTTTATATTTTACGGGTAAATCCACTTTATGTTTTTTACATTCTTCATAATAAGGAGTGAACTTTTTATACGGTTCTTTTCCTGAAGATGAAAAAATAGTACCGGGTTCATACAAATAGTAATCGGTTGAAATTTCGCATATAACATCATTCGATTTACACAATTCTACAATACTTGTGTCTCTCTCTATTGCATAAGGTGTATAATCCTTATTAAAACAGACACAATCTATTTGAAAAGTAGATAAACATTTTTTTATAACATTTATATTGTTTCCGTAAAAAGTATACAAACGACCTCCTTTTTTGCTAATTTCACTACTTAGTTCTTTTAAGCTTTCAATCATAAATTGTATTGCATTATTTGATTTATAATCATTTGAATTGCTTACTTGTTCAGGAGTAAAAATAAAAATAGTGAAAATATTATTACATAGAGAATTTGCTAATAATAGTCCGTGATTATCTACTATTCTTAAATCTCTCCTGAATATAAAAAGCCCATTATTGTATTTCATAGATCTTTATAATAATAAAATATATTTGTAGTATAAATATTTCATATAATAATTAATTTCATATAATAATAAAACCCGCAAAATAAAAACTACAAAATAAAAACTACCAAATATATAATGAATGAAGAATATACATTAAGTGAATTATTGTTTTTTTTTGATTTAAAAAAAGAAAATTTAACAAGAGAAATTATTGAAAAAAAAGCCGATGAATTATTGGATAAGGTAATTGATAAAGATGATGATTCAAGTAATGATTCAAGCGATGATTCGAGTGATGATTCAAATAATACCAATAAAGAAAACAATATAACAAAAAAAATAAATTTTATAATGAAAATAAAAAACAATTTATTAAAACATATAAAAAGTGAATCAACAAATTTTATTTTGGGAAAAGATACAGAAAAACCTAAACAAAAAAATAAAAAATTATCAGTATCCGAAAAACCTCATTTTATACAACCCACAAACAATATAAAACCTAACCATTTTAATTCTTCAGATAATATTTATAAACTTAAAAATCTTGTTTTTAGTAGTTTTTATTGTAATGAAAATTTAACTCAAAATAAAGATGATTTGAATAATCCATATAACAGTATTTATACTTTTACATTACCACAAAAAATAAAGGAAGTCGTTGGTATTAAATTAAAAGCAGTTCAATATCCAAATATACAATATACAATATCACCAAAACATAACAACAATCAATTGTATATAAAAATAGACGGTACTGGTATTCAAGGGTTGGTTGTTGTGCCTTATGGTAAATATTTTTTCGACGCAATAGCACCTGTATTACAAAAAGAAATAAACTTATCATTATACCCAAATAAACCAGCTGGATATACAATTTTTACTGTTATTTATGATTATAACACAACATCATATGTTATTACAAATACAAAAAATCAAAAATTTACGATATATTTTGATACTTCTCAGTTTTTTGAAAATTCAGAAACACAATTAGCTCAATGTGGTTATGTACCTTATAATAATTTAAATGGGTTTTACGATAATTATAATAAGAATGACACGCTTCAGATATATACGCTAGGATATATGTTGGGGTATCGAAAAAAAGTGTATAGTGGTGAATTTACATATAAAGCAAACAGCGGAATACAATTGTCTGATTTAGAACAATATTATTATTTTAATGTAGACGATTTTAATGTGAATCGTGTTGATAACATTTCAGCTGTTTTTGGAAATTCATTACAATCCAAAGACATTTTGGGTGTAATACCAGTAGCAGCAAAAAATGAAAGACGTTTTTTTGGTAATATAATTTTAGATACTGGAGCCAATTACATTTTTAGATCAAGAAATTATACTACACCAGTAGACATTGAAAAAATCCAAGTTTCTTTTTATGGACCGGATTTTTCATTGCTTGATTTAGAAGATAATGGGTTCATGTTTATTATTGAATTTAAAATGTTGTATGATTCCAATAAAGATTTTGATAAAAAAATGGCTTTTGGTTAATATGTCGTATTTTATGTATATATTTTATGTATATATTTTATAAATATAAATATATAATATAATTATGCATTCTTCAAATAATAATTATGAAGTTTTTAATAAAAAAACAGATTTTGATGTTGATGATTATTCAACAAACGAACTATTAGATTTATTTGATTTAAATCCAGATATTTTGAGTGAAGAGGTTATAAACGAAAAATACAACCAACTTTTACAAAAAGTGTTAGATAAGTATAAAGATAAGAAAGAAAGGAAAGAAATATTAAAATTTTTATTTAGTTCAAAAGAGAGAATAATAGAATATTACGGTAAAGATTCTCAAATTTTGGATACAACTGTAATTACAACAGATAAACCAAAATTTAATAAATACAGCGAACCTGAAACATCGACGCTTCCTCATTTTGTACAAAATACATATTTAATAGATAATAATTTTATAAATCCATTAGATATTTCATATAAGACCAGAATTTTGGTATTTAACAGTGTTTTATGCGATGAAAATATTTATCAAAATCAAACGAATAATTCAAACCAAGAGAATAATATGTATACTTTTACTTTTCCTCAAAAAATTGAAAATGTAATTGGTATGAAACTATCTGCTTTACAATTTCCAAATATTCAACCAACAATTTCGAGTGTAATTGGGAATAATCATATTCAAATTATTTTTGATGATAATAATGTGGAGATAAATAAAACAGGTTATAATACATTTGTGTATATACCAGACGGTTATTATCCGAATACAGATAGTATGAATATAGTTTTACAATATTATATAAATATAACATTATTTCCAACCTTTTATCCTATTGCAACTACCCCAAAACCACCAATTGCTCTTCCAAATCCTTTAATTAGTGTAACAAACAATATTTATACAGGAAAAACAACTATTACAAATATTGGTTATAAAAATCCTGAAACAAATGAACTTTATACGTTTTCAATGATATTTGAATTTACAGAAGCAAATCAAAAAGGTCAGAGTCTTCAAAATTTACAATGTCAAGCTGGTTATAATATTAGTGCTCCTTACCCATTTTCAACTTATATACAGTATAATAAATTACCTATAAACACATTCGGATATGTTATTGGATTTCGTAATATTTTATATTCTCTACAAAAAAGTTATACATCTTTTACTATTTATAATCCGGTTCCGAATCCATACGTTTATTTTAGTTTAAACGATTTTAATATAAACAGATTAGATGATATTGAAGCTGTTTTACCTGGTTATTTTTTTAATAAAGATATTTTAGCAGTAATACCAGTCACCGGTACATATCCATCTTCTGTTTTAGATACTGGTGCTAATTTTATTTTCAAATCGAGAAATTATTCGGGTCCAGTTGAAATATCCAAAATAAAAGTATCATTTTATAGTCAGACTACAGCTTTAATAAATTTATATGATACGGCTTTTACGTTTATTCTTGAGTTGAAAATGTTATACAACAATCCTGCAAGTAAAAAGGAATATGCAATTCAAGCATTTACTGATAGTAGTACTTCTTAAAACTTTAAACCACATGAAACGATATGAAACCACATGAAACGATATGAAACCACATGAAACGATATGAAACCACATGAAACGATATGAAACGATATGAAGAATTAAAATTGGGACAAAATTTTTATTATAATCTTATCGTATAGATATGAAATATAATAACTTTATAAAAAATTGTAGTCATTATGGAGATATTTTAGCGATACCGTTCTTTGTTTTATTAATCATTTATTTTTATAATATTCAACACAAATCCATGTTAGAATACTTATTATTATTTTTTTCTATAAGTGGATTTATATTAGATATTTTATATACGTATATATTTTTTTCTCGTTTTAAATCTTCAAGGGTGTAAACCACTTGAAATATTTACTATTTAGTCGGACTTTTTATTATATTATATATCCAAACTTACTATATTTTTATCTGATTTTTGTCTTCTACCACTTTTTTTCATTTTTCCTTCATTTTGCATTTCTTTTAATTCAGAAATGCTAATTGTGCTTGATGTATCATTATTAGATTCCTTAATATTTATTGTTTTAGTTTTTAATCCAGAGAGAATCTCTGAAATGTCGCTTGGTCCTTTCATTTCAGTGCGTTGTGTTTTAAATTTAAAATTTTCTCTTATTTTAATATTATCATCTGAGAAATCAGGTCTAGTCATTTCAATATTGATATCGGAATTTTTATTTATATTTGACTTATAATTTACCGAACCGGTATTGTTTGAAGGTGTAGGTGCAAAATTGCTTTGATAATTTGGTTGTTGTTGTTGGTTTGAATTGTATTGAAAGTTGGTTTGTTGAGGTTGAGAGAATTGATTATCAGAATTTATAATATTATTCATAAAACCAGATAATCCTGGGCTGCTTTGGGACATTGAATTGACTGCTGCATTTTGAAATTGACGCATCAAATCTGGATTTTGTCTTAATATATCATCCATATTTGGCATGGATGATTTAAAAAGTGTATTACTCATATGAACCATCATTGCACTACCGCCCAATTGAAACAATAATTTAAGTTCGGGTGCCATAAAAGCCTTTGATTTGTATTTTTCGTGTAATTCTTCAAAAATTTCATCGTAATCGTTAATATTTTCGTTGATTTGTTCGCTCCATCCGTCTAATTTAATATCAAAAGGGTCGTATTTGTTGTTTAAAAATTCGATGCCATTTATGAATGCCATCATCATGTGTCCCTGAAATTTAACAGCCTTTTTTTTGCTATCCTCATCTTTAATTGTTTCATATTCTCCTTGCATTTCAGCAAGAGGAGAATCCATATTATATTTTTTTGATAAATCGATACCTTTTTTTTCTAATTCCTCGAGTTTCTTTAAATATTTGAATTTTTCTCTCAACAATTCTTCTTTGGTAAGTTGTGGTGGTGGTTCATTTTGAGTTTGTGGTATATTATTAAATTTTGTAAAACCATCCCATGTTTTTGTTTCGTTTACATTTGCAGATGTATATTCTCCGATAGAAGGTGCAGCTGTTGTATCAAATTTTACGTGTTGTGTTTCATCTGTTGTTTCGGGAGTTGAAAAAATGTTTGATTTATTTTGGTAAAAATTGTCGTTAATATTTTCACCTAAATTATTTAATTCATTCAAATCTTGTTCTAGATCCGAAATATTTCCAATATCAATATCTCCATAAGTTGTTTTATCCTTTACTTTATCATTCATTAGAAGTTCAATACCTCCTCCGAAATTGCTAGAGCGTAAATTTTTCACGTTTATTTGCTTGTCATTGTCAGTTCCTTTAATATCGTTAAAATCAAGGTTTGATATATTTATTATTTCAGAATCATCCATTATGAAATAATAAGAACATATAATTTTAAGTAATACGAATTATATATTATTATAAAATTATTTTATTCTATAATTTATTTTATTCTATAATTTATTTTATTCTACAATTTATTTTATTTTGTAATATTCATAATTCATTAACGCAATTATGATTTATAAACCATAACCCTTGTAAAAAACAATCTGCTAAGTCGTCTTTTTTTTTATTATTTTTAAAAAAATCTATCCATTCGTTGTGGTGATTATTTAATTCTTCTAAACATTTAATTACACCTTTTTTTTTTCTTTCGTTATATTTTCCCTTATCGCCAGCCGTTTTACATGCCTTATCGCACCCCTTATCGCCAGCCGTTTCATATGCCTTATCGCACCCCTTATTGCCAGTCGTTTCATATGCCTTAACGCACCCCTTATCGCCAGCCGTTTCATATGCCTTAACGCACCCCTTATCGCACCCCTTATCGCACCCCTTACCGCCAACCTTTTTATTCAAATCATCCTTTAATTTATTAATCGACGACACAAATTCGATATTTTGATTTATGTTTTTCATTATAAAATATTGCGAAATCATAACTTGTATAGATTTCATACGATTCGCCAAAGGACTAATTTGGTTTTCAATAATAACATAATCTATAACATCTTCTGTATCAAATAAATCATCAAATTTAATACGTATATTTTTACCAATACTTACTAAATTAACTTTGGAAACAGGGACGGATATAATTGGTTCAAAACAAGTAGAATAAATATATTCATTTATAACATTAATCAAATCTTGTTTTTTAATCGGTTTTTCATATTTAATATTATATTTATCAGCTAATTCTTGTAAATAAAAAATTTTCTGTTTATTTATAAATTTTTTATTCAGTTCTTGTGTTGGAATCTGATAACATTGTTTTTTTGAATGTTTTAAACAATAATATTTATTGTCTTTTTCAAATTTTGCTATATTCTGACACATTTTTTTTTTATCGTTTTCATAACAAGAACAAATATGGGAATTTTCTTCGGAAATATTTACAATATTCCATTTTTTTATTTTAAACGCATTATCGTTTTTTTCAAAAAGACAAAATGCTAAATTTTTAATTCCAACATCAATACTTAAAATTTTCATATATTAATTATATTTATTAGTTTATATAATATTATTATGTATACAAATATACATACAAATATTTACATTGTTTTACAAAATAAATTACGTGTGGCACATACATACAACTTATGTAATAAAATAAAAACGATTATACCGATTGATAATCTTCTCTTTTTTGTTCGTTCGGATATACCATATTTTCTAAATTTTGCGTGGGAATTGTAATGTAAGGAGATATCATTTTTGCATTTAATTGTTCTCTACTTAAATAAGGGTTTTTTAAATCGCTGCTGCAATAACCATAACCAGGATTACTTGTATCAAAAACAGACTTGTATAAATGAGGAACATTATTTGCGGGTGTTGACATTGTATTTTCACTACAAGGCAACCCCATTGTATAACAATATTCTAAAGTGTTATAATTCATTATATTTAAACCATTATTTGTGAGAAAATTTCTGTATTCCCAATTAGATTTAATACCTTCTTTTTTACGTATTCTGTCATTTACAACCGCTTCTGGTTGCCAAGATGCATAATTTCTTCCGTCTTCCATAATCGGAGGATAATTGAAATGAATATTATTTGAACCGCTATAACATTGTCCCCACATTTTATATTATATAAATAATATAAAATATTTTAAATTTTGTAAATAACTATTAATTCATATCAGCATCAAACTCTTCTTCTTCAGTAATTTCTCTATAACTCCATTCACCCTTTGTTTCTGGATATTTGTTTTCTTGTATATCTATTAGAGTAAAAATTTTGTTTATTTCTGTAGTAAAAATATTAGTATTTTCAAAAGTTGAATGATATATCACATAAATTCTAATCATTTGTTTTTTATCTGTAATACATGTATTACCTTTATTATCTTTTATGAATTTATATTACCGCATTTCAATAAATCAAGTATCTCGTTTTTTTTCATTTTACTCGAATTAGATACAATCCCTTTTTCAACAATAATCCTTCTTAAATGATTCAAGGATAATTTTCTATAATCTAAAATATCAATATTTTTTTGATCTTCAAAACTAGATATATTTATACTTTTTAAAATAGAATGATCTTCATATAAATTATTAAAAAAATTCTTGTTTTCATCCAAATCATTGTTTTTATATTCATCATCATCCAAATCATCCATTTCATTATCTATATCATTAATATCAATTGTATTTTTATTTGAATCTATAGAGTTATCTTCGTTATTATATACAATCGTTTTTATTTTTTCATCATTATTATCAACATAATTTTCGTTTAAATCAATCATACTTGTTTCTAAAGTATCTTTTACTATAAGAGAATCATCATCCTTTTTTACATTGTATTCATCGTGTATTCTTATTACGCTATTATCGTCCCCATCATCGTCCCCATCATCGTCCCCATCCTCGTCCCCATCCTCGTCCCCATCCTCGTCCCCATCCTCGTCTCCATCCTCGTCTCCATCCTCGTCTCCATCCTCGTCTCCATCCTCGTCTCCATCCTCGTCCCCATCATCGTAGTCTCCCTCATCTTCATCCTCTTCAGAAACAGTAATTAAATCATTTCCTTGTAAATTATGCATTTCATTAATTGTGTTTTGAATATTTTGTTGTGGTAAACCATCACTTGTATTTCTTTTTAAATTTATTTCTTGCGCCATTGTGTTTATTAAATCAAACATTGAATTTATTTTATGGTTTTGAAAATTTGTTTTATGATTGAAATAGAAAAACAAAAAGAAACACGAAATAGAAATCAATAAAATAGTTATCGCTAAATAAACAAACATTGGACTACAAAAAATATTGAATAGTGACATTTTTAAAAAAAGGTTATATATTTTAATATACAAAAAAACGAATTATCAAAACGAATTTTTTATTTCTTTTATAATTTCTGTCGGATAATTCATATCTTCCAATACCTTAACACCCCCCTTTTTATTAGAAATTCCGGGACACATAACATAAGTATATTTAAAATCACCGTTGGGCAGCTGCATTGTTTTCATATTATAATTTTTTATATTTTCATTTTTTCTTAATTTTTCGCATAATTTGGTATAATGTGTTGTTAATAAACAATTTACATTTTTGATTTTAGACAAATAATTCATCATTGCGTACCCACCTATAATCGCTTCATATGGATTTGTACCAGAATACAATTCATCAAATACACAAAAATGTCTATCTGTTTTATTATTATTTATACAATCAATAATATCTTTACATCTTCTAGCTTCTGCTTGAAATAAACTATCTCTCCCCGATGTATCTGGAATATTTAAATAACAATGAATATATTTATAAGGAAATAATTTAGCTTTTTCGTAAAACCCATAACCAAATTGTTGTGAAAAAATAATATTAATTAATGTAGATTTTAAAATAGTTGTCTTACCAGAAGCATTGGGTCCTGTGACAATTAAACTTTTATCCAGTTTTACATCATTTTTAATAGGTGTTTTATCATAAAGAATAGCATAATATGATTGAGACAATTTATTTTTTTCTTTGTTTTTCGTAAATTCTGCAATATTTACGTTTTCATTAATTATGTGTATTTTAAAATTATCTAAAACATCTAAGTATCCATTAAAACCAAAAGAATATAAAAAGGCTTCGTTTAATTCTTTATTGTCATATATTTCATAAAAATATTTAAGAGTTTTACCAATCTCTCCATAAGATTTAAAATTCAATGATTTTTGTAGTCCATTAATATTTGTCTTTAAATTTTTTAATACAGCTGCGTGTTTTGCATTTTCATTATTAAAAGCCTCGTATGAATTTAATGTTTTTGTATGGTTATTGAAATAGTCAAATTTGGATAAATACAAATCAATGTATTCATTTATTGTATCAATTGATTTATAAATAATGTTCATATTTCGATAAAATCTTATACATTGTAAAATATTTTGATATATTGAAAAAACATAAAATGCAGCTGAAATAATCATAAAAATTTTCTGGTTAAAATTTACCATATTAAAATCTGTGAATAACTTTCCGATTGCGTGATTTGAAGCCAATATTTTTAATATACTTATATATTCGTTGAATGTTATACGAAGTCCTTTTATTTTTATCATAAAAAATGGAATAATAGCAATAAATACAGGTATTAAAAGAGATATAATAGGGGATGACATGTTGTACACGCTCATAATTTGTAGAAAACTATCAGAATGATTCAAGAAATCCCATGTTGACCAATTAATATAATAATATTTATCTTTAAAACCATTATCGTTTTTTATTTCATTCCATAATTTGTAAAAACTATTTTGTGAAAATGGTTTTTCATTTACATACGGTTTATATTTTTTTAATAATGTTTGTGTTTCTTTCAAAAAGTCGACATCTGTTGTGTATAAATTTGGTATTTGTTTTATAACCTGATCTGTAAAAACAGAATCAGTTGATTCAGACGATTGTTTTGATTTTAAAATATTGCCTAAAACACTTGATCCTGATGGGTCTTTTGATTCAATCAATTCTAAGTCTTCGATTATATTTTTTTGTAGTTCCATTTTGTCTTTATTGTAATAAATAGGCAATTTGAAATAATCGTTTATATTCTCTATTGTTGTCATTATATAAAAATATAATAATAATAATAACTTTAAAAATACGAATATTGATTTTTAGTAAAAAAATATTTTTTACATTTTATACAAAGAATTAATAACGAAAATTGATATAAATATAATATAAATAATATAATAATTTGATTTATGGAATTTCGTATACATTCTACGAATTCTCTCAACGAATTGATTTATTATTCCATTCAAGATTTCAAAACATTTACATTTAACGGATTCAATTTATCTTTGCCAGAAGAAACTGTTAAATTAATATCCAAATTATCTTTGGAGGTTGGATCGCCAACTTATATTAAAACCCCGATTTTTAAAAAGAGAGAAATTGAAGATAAAGGGGATTCTAATTATGAAAAAAATAAATCGTTTGATTCTTTTGGTAAAAGACAAATTAAATTTAACAATTTTTCAAATGCAATAAATTCAGATAGCAATTGGGAAAAAATGGCTAAATTTACTGCTACTAAATTAGAAATAAAACAAGGTATTGAGTTAAATATAAGTAATATACGTTCTTTTTTGAATAAAATGACAGATAAAAATTATAATGAATTGAAAAACAAAATTATAGATGAAATTGAATTACTTATTGAAAAAGAAACACCAGAAAATGATATTCTTTTAGTTAGTCATTCTATCTTTGATATTGCTTGTAATAATCGCTTTTATTCTAAAATATATGCAAATTTATGTAAAGAT
>Ga0247837_1007525_pt1 | contig 14388 bp, 15 predicted proteins | sample LaCtaG_2_FD_187115 | JGI IMG/M metagenome (GOLD analysis project Ga0247837, IMG submission 187115) | Freshwater microbial communities from meromictic Lake La Cruz, Castile-La Mancha, Spain - LaCruzMarch2015_14.5m | ecosystem: Environmental > Aquatic > Freshwater > Lake | place: Spain: Castile-La...
AACAAAGTCGGCGACGTGCTCGTCGCCCAAGGCCAACTGCCGGACGCCTTGAAGGCCTTCCGCGATAGCCTCACCATTGCCGAGCGCCTCGCCAAAGCCGACCCCGGAAATGCCGGATGGCAGCGCGATGTCTCCGTCTCCTACAACAAAGTCGGCGACGTGCTCGTCGCCCAAGGCCAACTGCCGGACGCCTTGAAGGCCTTCCGCGATAGCCTCACCATCAGAGAGAGCCTCGCCAAAGCCGACCCCGGAAATGCCGGATGGCAGCGCGATGTCTCCGTCTCCTACAACAAAGTCGGCGACGTGCTCGTCGCCCAAGGCCAACTGCCGGACGCCTTGAAAGCCTTCCGCGATAGTCTCGCCATCAGAGAGCGCCTCGCCAAAGCCGACCCCGGAAATGCCGGATGGCAGCGCGATCTGGCAGTGAGCAACGAGCGTGTGGGCGATATGTATGCGCAGCAGGCAGAGCCAGAGCAAGCGGCGGCCGCCTTCAAACGCGCGCTGGGCGCATATGAGGAATTAACGTCGAGAAATCCCGACGACGTGCCCTCGCGCGTCAATTCCGTGGTGCCTCGCATGCGGTTGGCCCAGCTCGATCCGGGAAATGCGCGCGGGCACTTGGTTTCTGCATTGAAGATCTTGAAAGATCTCGCAGACCAAAATCGCCTCGACGCCAAGCGTCTTAAATGGATACCCGGGATCGAAGCGCAGATCGCCGCGCTTGAGGGGAAGTGAGGAAGCCCCCCAATCGTCACCCCCGCGCAGCCCCCGCCTTCGCGGGGGTGACTGGGGCGCATCCAAGCCAACAATTGACGACACCCATGAACAACGAAAAAGACCCCTGCGTCTACATCCTCGCCAGCAAGCCACTCGAAAATATCAAATCCGTCGACGCCGCATCAGCTGATGCACGACAACAACTTGAATGGGCCCCCGCCTTCGCGGGGGTGACGGAGAGAGGAGCAGCGTTCGTCGTCAGGTCTTAATTGGCTATCTCAAACAATTCGACGCCGATATCATTGAACTCAAGGGGAAGTGAGATCCCTCCCCAATCGTCACCCCCGCGAAGGCGGGGGCCCATCCAAGCCAACAATTGACGACACCCATGAACAACGAAAAAGACCCATGCGTCTACATTCTCGCCAGCAAGCCCTATGGCACACTCTACGTGGGCGTGACGAGTGACCTTCACGGGCGCATGGCCGAGCATAGACAAGGGTTGTTCGACGGGTTCACCAAAAAATATAGTGTCAAGCAACTCGCCTATTATGAAATGCACGAGAGCATGGAAGAAGCCATCCGGCGAGAAAAGCAAATTAAGAAATGGAACCGCGCTTGGAAGATCCGCATCATCGAGCAGATGAACCCGGAATGGTCTGATCTGTTCGATAAAAAATGGGGCACCATTCTTGAGGGCCCGGCTGATGCCGGTAGAATTGACAGCGAACCGGAGCCAAACTGCGATCTGGATGGGCCCCCGCCTTCGCGGGGGTGACGGAAAAAAGAAGAGCTTAAACGGATGGACGATTTCGCCTTGCTACGTGAAGATATCGCCGCGCTCGAGGGGAAGTGAGAAAACCACACAGAGTCTCGGCGTCGCCACGCACGGCTCATCAAAGCGGAGCACACCCGTCAATAAAACACCAGCACTCCAACAAGCGCGGCGGCAATGCCGAGGTGGTAGAAGACGTGCTCATTGCTCCAAAGCCACGTGAGAAAGCGGCGCGGCAGGGCGCTCCACGAGAATCCCGCAACGGCCGGTAGGATGAGGCCAATCGCCAGGCCGAGCAGCAGAGACGGATAGTCGATGGTGAAGCCCTGGCCGGGATGCAGCGCCGTGTTGGGAAACTGAGCATTAGGCCCCGTGCCAGCGACCGCGATCCACGCCGCGATCAAAAAGCCGGCAGCAAGCATTGAAAAGAAGCCGAGGACCGTTCGCATAGGGTGCTGTGCTCTCGCTTGAGCAAATGAAAAACCAAGTGCGCGCCGCTTCGCGACGAACGCGCGGCGGGCGCCGTTTAATCAAATTATCAGCGTGCTGTTTACACCCGGTTAACCTCGAGAAGCGCGGACGCGGGCTTTCATAAAACCTTCGCAAGCGCAGCAGCGAATTCATTTGACAGCTTTAATATGTGAGCGCACCCTGCATGTATTCCACGTAAGGAGGTCTCAGAAAATGACTCCACCTGGTAGTAACTAAGAGCTCTCCGCTTCTTGCTCGGCAAGCTGCCCAGAGTTCACAAACATAAAAATCTGATCGACACGCGCGAATGCTTGGCTTGTTCTTATGAACATGCTGTCTGCGCTCGTCTCGCTCTTGCACCACGCCCAAAACTACGGCTCTCTATAGTAGATTGCTGAGTATGGCTTGAGGTGGATGGCGAATGACTGGAGACGGATTGGTGTAAGTTTGAATAGGTCAGGGGTCCGCGAAACCCTGACGTGATCGGGAAAGGGCATCGCACGCGAGCCTTCAGGCAGAGCTGGCCAACCGGGATTTCATCCCAATCGCGCCAACCGCTCGACGCCGGGTCGCAACAGCGCATCGCCTTCGATCCATGAGCCCGGTAGGGCGGTGAAAGCCGCACTGCCGGGCTCTTTATTGTTTGCTCGCACCGACTCCCCCCTTGGGGGAGCCGGCCGGTGCTCGCGAAGAGTAGAGGCGACACCTGCCCTCACCAACGCACGTCCCGGCCGGCTCGCGGAACGCGAATCGGAACGTGCAAAATAGAGATTTCCGATCTCCCTGCCCTAATCCCGGCACGCGCACTTGCGATGGCATCTGCACTCAGCAGCAGATGCGGATCACACCTCCATGCAGGCCTTCAAAATTGCCCTACTTGCAGCCAGCGCAGGCCTTGCCGCGCTCGGCCTCGCCATTTCGCCGGCACTGGCTGGCTCTGGGCCGAGCTATGCGTGGTTGTCAGCGGCGGCCCCGGCGACTGTTCAAGCCGGAAAAAACACCGACACCCTCGCTTCCCGCATCGCGCCACCGCCGGGCTTCATACGCGTTGAAGCGGCGCCGGGCAGTTGGGGCGAATGGCTGCGCGGGGTTCCGCTGAAGCCTGAAGGCGCGCCGGTATTCTTTCACACGGGCGCGAAAAAATGGCGGCAGGACGTGCATGCCGCCGTGCTCGACATCGATGTGGGCAAACGCGATCTGCAACAATGCGCCGACGCCATCATGCGGCTGCGCGCCGAATGGCTCTACGCGTCGGGCCGCAAATCCGAAATCGCATTCAACGATACGGATGGCAAGCGCCGGATTTTTGCAAAACAGGCGAAACAGGATTACGCATCGTTCCGCAAATACATGGATCTCGTCTTTGCCTATGCCGGCACATATTCACTCGATCGCGAATTGAAATCCGCTCAAATCGCCGATCTGAAAATCGGGGACGTTTTCATCAAGGGCGGCTTTCCCGGCCACGCCGTGCTCGTCGCCGATATGGCGATCAACGCCGCAACAGGCGAGAAACGTTTCTTGCTGCTGCAGAGCTATATGCCTGCGCAGGAAATTCACATCTTGAAGAACCCGAACACCCGTGACGGGTCACCATGGTATGGCACCGATATCGGGCTGCAATTGGAAACGCCCGAGTGGAATTTCTCGAGCGGCCAACTGAAACGCTGGCCGTGAGAAGCAAGCGCGGCTTCTTCGATCAATCCAACTCAGATCTTTGCAATCTGGCCAGCTCTGCGGCAGGTCCAGCTTTTCAGCTGCCATTTCGGATGGCTGACGGACCATTCCGCGATCTGCGGCTGCGCCTGCATCATGCATTGCATGGAATTCATGCCCTCGTCGGCGTTGACGAGACTGACATCCTTGCAGCGGGAAGGGTCGTCGAGGAGACAGACGGAAACAACGAGTTCGATCATTGTGGCACCCCAAGTTCGGCTAAACCCGGAAATCCGGGTCAATTGAAAACTGGGCGCACTTCCTTCCGGCGTTTTTTATTTTTGGCTCAATTGAGCGCATAGCAATTAGGCTAAGTGATTTGGCAGGCCGAGCGAAGATTGAAACACAGGCATCGTTGCTCAAGACTTAAGATTCTTGGCCTCAAAAATGGGCATTTGACATCATTATGAAGGATTAGTTGCAGTTGAGCGACAGTGCGGCGTCCGTGTCGCACCGAGACTTGAGCGCCGCTATTGGCCAGACGAAAGCGTTTTGAGGAACGCAATCAGCGCGTCTTTGTCCGCCTCGGAAAGTTCGAGGTCGCGCACCAGATTGCTATCGACCGACGGGCGTTTGACGAAGCCGCCAGCATAGTGATCGACAACCGCTCGCAAGCTTGCGAGAGACCCATCATGCATGTAGGGCGCGGTGCGTGTCAGCTCGCGCAAGCCAGGCGTTTTGAACTGACGCAGCTCCGCAGGGCCACCCACGATAGCGCTGCGCCCGGGATCATTGCCTGGCAGCCCGATATCGCGCAGACCATCATCGGTAAAGCGCCAGCCGCCATGACAGCCAACGCAGCCGCCCCGTCCAACAAACAAATCGAAGCCCTGCTGTTCGACCGGCGACAGCGCTTCATCGTTTCCGGCCACCCAGTCATCGAAACGGGTCCAGGGCGAAACAAGTGTGCGCTCATAAGCAGCCAGTGCTGCCAGCACGTTGGCCTCGCTGATACCCGGTTGAGCAGGAAACGCACTGGCAAACTTCGCCACCATTTGACTGTCTGTGCTGAACCGCCCTGCAATCCCGGGGAAGTCTCCCGCCATCTCGTTGATAGCCGTGATCGGCACCCGCGCCTGATCCTCGAGTGAGGCGGCCCTGCCGTCAGCAAAAAACACGTGGCTCCAGCCAAGGTTGTAAAGCCCAGGCGTGTTGCGTTGCAGGTCCGATCCATCGCGACCCAGCCCCCGCGCACGGCCATCGCTGAAGGCGCGTGCCGGATCGTGGCACGAGGCGCAGGAGCGCGTGCCATCGCCAGAAAGCCGGACATCAAGAAACAACTTAGCGCCGAGGGCCGCCTTGGCGGCCTCCACAGCGTTGCTTGCAGCAGCGAGGTTTGCCGCCGGCCTCGCAAAAATCGAACGCCAGACGGCATCGCGCGCAGGAGCGGCTTTTGCAGGGTTACCAGCAACAGCACCCGCCGCAACGCTCACGATCAGGGCGCAGGACGCTCCAACCAAAGCGCTCCAGGAGGAAGGCGGGCAGAGCATGCGCTCGCGCCACTGTCTGGCGGCCATTAAAAGAACTCCTCACGGTTGGCACAGACACTTGTTCCCCGGAGGCAACACCACCCGAACCCACCCCCGCAACCCTTTCCGGAAAGACGTGCTATTTCATAGCAATATCTCGTTTCCAAGGCAGACTTCAAGACGTGCGGCCGTGCAACGAGCACCCGACTTTGCGTGTCACAATCACCACAAGCGGACGGCAGATCGGGCGCAACCCCTTGACCCAATGTTCCGCCTCTCGCATGAAAGGGGCGTGGGCAAAGGGCTTGGCTTTTAGTGCGTCGAGGTCACGATCAAACTACACGGCTCCGCTCGGTTCAGCGCATGAGACTTACCAAAACCTGAAAAAAACGGCCGCATCGCAAGGGGCCATTGGTGGGCTGCAAGCCTCAGCGAATGACTGCCTACAGCAATGCCTCAATTGACGCATAAATGACCACCCAAAGGTGGTATCGCAATTTCTGCAGGTTTTTCGGGGGATTTAATGTCGCGAGTTGACCAGCCGGCCGGATTTGCGCTTGCATCTGGCGTCCAACACCCTGTGACGTTCGCGTGGGTCGTGAGGAGGCTGGCACTAGGCGCTGCCATTCTTTTCGTGGCCATAGGCTCGCTCGCTTGGCTCACACATGCCTCTATTCAAGAGGCCGGCGCTCAACTCTCCCCCGCAGAAACTGCAACCACACCATAGACAGAACTTCTTTTAGCGTTTTTAGTAGTGATCTGCGGCGCGGGGCGTACAGCAGAGACTTGATCTGCGGGCCGCGCTGAAGGGAGTTCAAACGCTGTGATCTCTACTCAGCTCGTGGTTCTGCTTCTGGTCGTAGCCGCGCTCGCGTTTTTCGCAGGCTATCAATTGGGCCGCCAATCCAGTGGCGGGCTGGTGTCTTCCCAGCCGGGACCCGGCACGAATTACGGTGAGACCGGCGGAAATTTGCCGCCCCCGACCGCGCCAGCGTCTCCCCTTCCGATGCCCCGCACGCCTGAGCCGCGCACGCCGCGCGGTGCGCCGCCTCCCGCTTCAGCCGGAGGTGGTTCAGCGGCTTCGGGTAATTCCGCACAAGGAACAGAGCCCAAGCGCCGCTCCGCTCCGCCACCGGCACGCGCGGGGTTGCTCGATCCGGGCAACGACAGAACCAAGACTTAACCACCGCCCGCAGTTTTGATGAGCTGTGGCTTGAGAAAAAGCGACGACGGTGAAAGCGGCATGAGTGAGAAGCCAGAGACAAGATGGGGCCGGATCGGGATCGTCATCGCAATTGCGACCGCCATGGCGTTGATGGCGACCTATGCGGTGCTCAGCCTTAGCAACAGTTCCGGCCGCGATCGTCTGCAAACCGCGTGTGCCTCCCTGCTCAACGTGCTCAACCCGCCAGGCTCCACATTCGAGCGCGTTGGTGCGAACATGAGCGCGAGCGACACCGTTGCGCGGCTGCTCTACGTGATCAACCGTCCCGGCGCAGGCCCAAGCCGCGCAGTTATATTGTGTGCCTTCGAAGACGTTCCAGTTTACGGGCAACATCCCAAGCTGGTCGCCGTGTCCCTGAATGGTCTGCAATTGGGGCCAGCGCGCCTCAGCTTCTTGAACCGCTTTTGGCTGCAATCGGTTGAATCCGCAGCTGCCCTGCCGTCGGGGGCACCCGATTTAGAGCAAAAATCCTGACACTTGCAGGGCAACCGTCCCTGCTTGAGTGATGTTCTGCTCCCTGCGGCAAAGTCACGATCGCGTCAAGACCTTGATTGCGCCGGGTGCTGGTGTCTATCATAGCCGATCTCAGAGCAGCGTCTGCTGAGGCGCACGGCGGCACGACGCCGGCGAGATGGGGAGCGACGAGGTGTCGGAACAGCAGAAGCACTTTCCAGAATTCTACGTTACAGCCCCGCAACCCTGCCCCTATTTGCCCGGCCGCCTTGAACGCAAACTCTTCACGCACCTGACGCGCGACAAACCCGCCGGCCTCATCGATAACCTTTTAAAGGGCGGGTTCCGCCGCTCACAGAACATTGCCTACATGCCCTATTGCGAAGGCTGCCATGCCTGCGTCTCGACGAGAGTTGTCGTGGCGGATTTCGAGGCCACCGGCAGCTTTGCGCGCGTCCTCGCCCGCAATCGCGATATAACCGCCAAGCGCGTCGCAGCGGTGCCGACGGCCGAACAGTATTTGCTGTTCCGCCGCTACATCGATGCGCGCCATGCCGATGGCGGCATGGTCGACATGTCGGTGATGGATTTTGCGACCATGATGAAGAGAGCGTCATCAAGACATTCGTCACCGAATACAGGATCAAGCCAGAAAATCCGCTTGAGCCAGGTGTCGGCGAGGGGCCGTTGGCCGCTGTCGCGCTCTGTGACCGGCTGTCTGACGGCATCTCGATGGTCTACAGTTTCTTCGATAGTGATCACGCTGCGCGCAGCCTCGGCACGTACATGATCCTTGAGCATATCGACCAAGCCCGCCGCCTGGGCTTGCCGTATCTTTATCTCGGCTATTGGATCGAGGGCTCACGCAAGATGAACTACAAAGACCGTTATCACCCGCAAGAGCGCTTGGGTCCGAACGGCTGGGTCAGAGTTTGAACATCTACGATCTGCAGCACTTCCTGTGCGCCGCAGGATATTCTCCGCATCGCACGAGCATCGGCCTTTAAGGGGCAAAGCCTTGAGCCGGTGGCGGACCGGCCTCAGGATCAATCGCTTCGGGGCCGAACGCGCGCCCGTCGCGCTTGTAGATGTCAGGACGGAACTGCACCTGGCCGTTGGCCTCAGCCCAAGCCGTGATGTAAGTAAAATAAACCGGCACCGGACGTGACAACGTCAAATCGAGCGCTTGTCCCTCCTGTAGAACGGCGTCGACGCGGCCCGGCTGATCCCAGCCCACTTCATAACGCGCCAGCCATTCGACAAGTTTGAACACGTCCTGCACACGCACACAGCCTGCACTGAAGGGGCGCGCGCGCTGCTGGAACAACGGCTTCATCGGCGTGTCGTGCATGTAAACGCCGTGCTCGTTCTGCATGTCTATGCGCACAAGACCCAGCGCATTCTGCGGACCTGGATCCTGGCGGAATTTGATCTTCGATGCGTCGGCCTGATTCCAATCGATCGCCGCCGGATCGAGTTCGGGGCCATTGAAATCGCCGCTGATCACCCGGATCTGTTCTTTCAAAATATAATCCGGCTCTTTGCGCAGGCGCGGAATGATGTCGAGCTGCGCCACGCTGTCCGGCACTTTCCAGTATGGGAAGAAGTTGAGGGCCTTGATATTGGTGCGCAGCGAGGGCGTATCACGGCCTTCGCGGCCCACAATAACGCGATGGCGCTGCTGCACCTGAAAGCGATCGACCGCTTCGAGCTGGTAGGCCGGCACGTTGACGAGCACGTAGCGCTCATCTGGCGGCTGACGCAAAAGTTCAACGACGCGCTCGTAGTTGGTCTTCAGTTGCTGCAGCCGCTCCTCGGCCGTGATGTTGAGAGCAGCGAGCGTCTGTTGATCGACCCGGCCCGTCGGGCGCAAGCCATTGCGCTCTTGGAAGCGAAGGACGGCAGCCTCGGTCACGGAATCGAAATTGAAGTCGCTCGAATATCCGCCCTTTGACACGAGATCGCCTGTCGCGGCCAGCCGCTGGCGCAGTAACGGCAAACGCTCGTCGTCATCGCCGGGCCGCATCGTCCGCGTGCCGGGAATAACGGGCCATCCGCCCCTGTTGGCGATTTTCTCGTACTTGACGATTGCGCGTGAGATTTGCTCGGCCATCTCATCACTGCGCCACGGTAGATCGTCGGGCCGCAAATCATTCAACGGGTCGGGCTTTAACGGCTGGCGTACAGGTCGGTCGCTGTCGGAATAATTCGGCGAACCAAATCCGTTGATGCTCTCCCACCAGTTTGCGGAATCCTGCGCACCCGCGGACGAGATGACGGCGCACTGAAATCCAAGCACGATAGCGGCCACGCGCCCTGCGCGGGCTAACGTAGCACCTTTATCCCACGTTGAGCACCGCAGCGTCATTCTGCTCTGACCCGTCATCAACAACCCTTTGGTATCCGTGCCAACAGTCAAATTCGGCTCGCTTCAAAACGCGCCGATTGGACGGCGCACTCCTCAATCCAAGCCTGATGCATATGGCTAATCCGTGTCTCCATACCAAGTCCCCAAAGTGACAGCCAAACTCATTCCGGATGCGACCTGTGTTGCAATAGCATCGCAGCATTGCGATTGACGCACATCTCGGCGGCTAGAAGTGATCCCAACCAGAGTTCCCGAGCTCAATAGCCCGGCCATCTGGCCCCACCAGCATAACGTCCCGTGCTTGCGAAAAGATCCCGAGCGAGGCAACGGGCACACCGGCGGCTTCTGTAGCGGCGCGAAAGCCAGCGGCTGCACTCTCTGGTACAGCACAAATGATTTCGTAGTCATCGCCGCCCGCCACGATGGCTGTCAGAAGGGCCGGGTCGTGGTGAAGGGCCGCACGAGCTGCTGGAGACAACGGAAGGGCGGCTGCCTGGACGATTGCCCCTATGGAACTCGTCTCGCACAGACGCCCCAGGTCTTTCATGAGCCCGTCAGACAGGTCCATGGCCGCCGTGGCGAAGTCGCGCAGAGCAGGCGCCAGGGCCAAGCGCGGCTGTGGCCGCAGATAGCGCTGCGCCAAATGATCAGCCTCGACGGCGTTGAGCTGCCAGTTATGAGCGAGATGCGGGGACTGACGCAGCAGCAACCCGAGCGCACTGTCGCCCAGCGTGCCGGAAACAAACAGGTGATCGCCCGGCCGCGCGCCGCTGCGCAAAACCATGCGGCCCTTGGGAACATGACCGAATGCGGTAATGGTTATGGTGAGGGGACCCGGCCGTTTGTCGGTATCGCCGCCGGTCAGCCCAAGCCCGAACGCCGTTTGTGCGGCATCCAACCCGGCAGCAAATGCCGCCATCCAATCTCGCTGCGGTGCCTCGGGAAACGACAACGCCATCTGATAGGCAAAGGGCACGGCACCCTTTGCGACGAGATCCGAGACATTCACTGCAAGAGCCTTCCAGGCAACATCCCCTGGCGCATCGGACGGAAAGAAGTGCACGCCGGACGCCACCGCATCCGTCGTCACAATGAGGTCAGTGCCGGGAGGGGCCACCAGTAAGGCGCAATCATCTTTGAGGCCAAGCGCCCCGGGCACCCTGCGCGCTAAGGGCGCAAGATAGGTCGCAATCAGGTCGCCTTCGCTGCTCACCTCGGCCGCCACGCGGATCTCATCCCTTCAAGCTGTCCAGAAATGAAAGTGCAAGCGCCGGGCCTTGTAGGGCTCCAGGGTGTCGAGGGAAACGAGAACCCAATAGCGCCCTGGCGGAATCGCAACTTTGGCGATGTCGCCGCTTATCCAGTTGCCCACTTCGATGCCGCCGGATGACACGTCGAATGCCGCCGACGCTGCCGGAAGTAGAGGTGGAAAGCCCGCTAAGCCTGGGGCCGTACAACCAGTGATTTCAATCGTCACATCGGGCGGCACGGTTCCATTGTCATCCCAGGCCGTGGTGACGTTGATCTCTCGATCAGCGAAATTCACCAATGTTCCGCCCACATCGAACTCTCGAAGGGTGGCACCAGCTTGAACCAGACTGATCTGGAAGTGAGAGACGCTATGTGTGCGGCTGTGCAAAACATCTGGCATCTCTTGCAGTTCCGCCGCACGCAGCCTCTGGAGTTAAGCCTCGAATTCCTTAGCGCGCAAAGTGTGCGCGATTTTATCGAGCATGCCGTTGACGACCTTGGGCTCTTCTTCGTTAAAGAAGGCGTGCGCCACGTTGATGTATTCATTGATGACGACGCGCGCGGGAACATCCTGCCGTTCCATCAGTTCAAAAACCCCCGCTCGCAGGATGGCGCGCAAAATGCTGTCAACGCGCACAAGCCGCCAGCCAACCGCCAATTGCTCGTCGATCATCGGATCGATATCGCGCTGACGGCGTACAACCCCGCGCAGAATGTCCGCAAAGAACGTGGCGTCGGCACCCTCAAGGCCAATGGAATCGGCGCCTTCCGCGTCGGGCGCCTGATTGAGACGCTGCTCGACGAATTCTTCGATCACATCGGAGAGATCCGTTCCGGCCATGTCCATTTGATAGAGAGCTTGCACAGCCGCAAGACGCGACACGCTGCGCGGTTTAGGGCCGGCATCGGATGACGCCTTGGTGCGTTTCGCGGCTGTCATGATTGAAACGCTCCGGCAGACTGCGAAAATTGAGTTTTGAGCCAAATGAGACGCAAGCACGCCCGCGCCGCATCCCCGCCCTTGCCGGCTGCCCCGCCTGACGCACGTGCCAGGGCTTGAGCTTCCGTATCGACGGTTAGGATACCATTTCCAAAGGCAATGCGGTGGTGAATAACGGTCTCCATGAGCCAATGATTTGTGTTGTTGCAGACAATGTCATAGTGCGCCGTCTCGCCGCGAATGACACAGCCGAGCGCGATGGCCCCGGCATAGCGCTTTTTTCCAGCGCCTCCAATCAAGCCGGCTTCGACGGCAGCCGCCAAAGCCTGAGGGATCTCGAGGGCACCTGGAACGGCAACACGATCGAACGTGCAGTTTGTGCTGGCAAAAACTTCGGCAGCGCCCGCAACCAGCTGTGCCGTGACGGTCTCATAATAGGGGGCCTCAATGATTAGCAAATGCTGACCTGTTGCCAATGCCAAGGCATCTGCGGTTTGACGTGCCGCCTGAGGTGTTCGCTCGACCATTTTTGCTTATCCGATCCTGCGGGTGCCGGTGATGCGCAGGCCGAACGCCTCGAGCCCGACATAGACGTGGCTCGCCGAATTTGACAGCAGCACCATGTCACGTACGCCCAGATCCCGCAAAATTTGCGATCCGACACCGATTTCAACTTGCCGCTTTTCGCGGGTGGTCTTTTCGCTGGCAGCGGGCGCCGCCCGGCGCTGAACCCATTCCGACACGCTTTTGGGTGCGAGATCCCGGATCAGCACCACAACGCCGCGGCCTTCCTCTTCGATAGCCCGCATCGACTTTGCGACATACGAACCGGCTTCTTTTTCGCCGTCGATGCCCAACAGGTCGCCGAGCAAGTTGACCGCATGGACGCGCACCAGAACCGGACCGGGCTTTGTCAGGTCACCTTTAACAAGCGCCAAGTGTTCGACAGGCTCAACCGTGGTTGTGTAGACGTGCATCGTGAAGTCGCCGCCAAACGCGCTTGTCACCGGCGTTGTCGCCAGCCGCCGTACAAGCTGATCGTGCTGCAAGCGGTAGGCGATGAGGTCTTCGATGGTGCCGATTTTGAGGTTGTGCTTCTTGGCGAACGGCACGAGATCGGGCATGCGCGCCATGGTGCCGTCATCGTTCATGATTTCACAAATGACGGCTGACGGATAAAGCCCTGCCATGCGCGCCAGATCGACCGAGGCTTCCGTGTGACCGGCGCGGATTAGCACGCCGCCTTCGCGCGCGATCAACGGAAACACATGCCCCGGCGATACAATATCCTGATGGCTTTTTGTCGGGTCAATCGCGGTGGCGATGGTGCGCGCGCGGTCGCGGGCGGAGATGCCGGTTGTAATGCCCTCGCGCGCTTCGATCGAGGGCGTAAACGCGGTGCGATTGCGCGACGCATTCACCGGCACCATGAAGCCTAGGCGCAAATCGCTCGCGCGCTGCTGCGAAAGCGCGAGGCAAACCAATCCACGGCCGTGCATGGCCATGAAGTTCACCGCTTCGGGCGTTGCCATTTGCGCGGGAATAATGAGATCGCCTTCGTTCTCGCGGTCTTCGGCATCGACCAGCACAACCATGCGGCCGTTGCGCATGTCGTCCAAGATCTCATCGATCGTAGACAAGAATGCGTGCGGCGCGGCGTTTGGTCGAGGATTGGCGGTCAACTTTTGAACTCCATAAGGCGAGCAACATAGCGCGCGAAGACGTCGACTTCCAAATTGACGCTCTCGCCCGCGGTTTTGGCCCCCCAGGTCGTCACCGTCAAGCTGTGCGGAATGAGATTAACCCCAAAGCGGGCGCCGGACACTTCATTTACCGTCAAGGACGTGCCATCCAGCGCCACCGACCCCTTGGGCGCAATGTAACACGCGAGGTGCTCGGGGGCTTCGAACAGGAAGCGGCGGCTGTCGCCGTCGGGCGTGATCGAAATGATTTTTGCCACCCCATCGACGTGACCACTCACCACATGGCCACCCAGCCGGTCACCGGCGGCGAGCGCTTGTTCGAGGTTGACGCGGCGGCCAGGCTTCCAGGTGCCCAGCAGTGTTTTTGACAACGTCTCGTTCGAGACATCGACCTTGAACAGGCAACCATCGCCATCTGGCACGATCGATGTCGCAGTCAAACACACGCCGTCACAGCAGACCGACGAGCCGGGTGCCACGGAAGCGGCCGGATAGTTCGTGCGGATCGTAAACACCCCGCCGTTGATAGCCCGGACTTCTCCGGTATCGGTGATAAGGCCTGTGAACATCGCCCGTGATCCTTCCTGCGGTTCAACTGTCATGATGCGCTGCCGAACGCGGCTTTGCGAAACGTATAGTGCGTATCGGGTCCGAGCGCGCGCTGATCAATCAATGCGAAAGGCGTATCGCCAAGATGGGCGGCGAGTGCCGTTGCCGCAGCTTCGGCAGGGAGCCAGCCATGAACAGGGCGACCTCATCGGCAAGTCCTGCGGCTGCAAACGCACGCCAGATTGCAGGACCGCCTTCCACCAGCAGCCGCGTGACACCACGTTCGATAAGGGCCTCCATGACGGCGGGCAGCCACAGGTGATTTGCAACTTCGTTGACACTGATGACTTGCGCGCCCTTGGCCTCAAACGCCGCACGCTTCGTTGCGTTGGGCAGCGGCCCGCACACCAACCACACAGGAACATCGCGCGCAGAGGCAACAAGGCGGCTTTCAAGCGGCACATCGAGTGTGCGCGACATCACCACACGAATGGGGGATCTGGCCAGAAGCCCAGGCAGCCGGCAGGTTAATTCCGGGTTGTCGTCGCGCACCGTACCCGAGCCTACGAGTATGGCGTCCGATTGCGCGCGCAACAGGTGCCCATGAGCGCGCGCGGCCTCGCCTGTCACCCACAACGGCTTGCCCTCGATGCCGCGCGCCACGTGTCCGCTCGCATTGAGTGCCAACTTCAGAGTGATGAATGGGCGGCGCTCGGTGACACGCACAATATGCCCGCGCGTCAACCAGCGC
>Ga0247837_1007531_pt1 | contig 14383 bp, 11 predicted proteins | sample LaCtaG_2_FD_187115 | JGI IMG/M metagenome (GOLD analysis project Ga0247837, IMG submission 187115) | Freshwater microbial communities from meromictic Lake La Cruz, Castile-La Mancha, Spain - LaCruzMarch2015_14.5m | ecosystem: Environmental > Aquatic > Freshwater > Lake | place: Spain: Castile-La...
GCCTCTGCGGACTTCGGCGCATCTGGGTCAGCGGACTGGGAGAATCCGCAGCAGTGCTTCCATATCGATAGAAAAGCACGCATGTGATTTGCTAAAGGAATCAAATTTCTCACTCGGCATTAGTGCCACTACTGCTTTCCCATAGAAATTATAGACTCAGTCACTTCTGTCATAAGATTAATTTGGAAACAACTGAGAATATTATACTAATTGGCAAAGCTTACGGTACCCCAGCGCCTTTTGCTATATCAATTTATTTCTCAGTGCAACTTCTCCTCCTAATATCTCATAAATCCTTCTATAAACCGCATAATGTACGACCTATGGAAATTCAGGAATATCGACTTCTAAGCCTTTTTACATTAAGAAAATCCGCCTTTCTTCTATTGTCCCAGCTACGCAGCACATCTCTAGCCTGTAACTAACAATATGAGTGAAGAGGGCTGGCACACTCGCCTGACTCAAGTGAAGGAAGGACTGCCGCAGTGTCTGCTGGCCTGCTGCTGCGGCTACTTGGGTGTGTGTGTCGTGCAAGCCTACAACGGGAAGCTGCGGGACGGGAAGGCCTGCAAGCCTTTCTTCTGCGCGGCCTGTTTCCTCTGCTTCGGCATGGCAGTCAACCGCAGAGCAGTGCGCAAGGACTATCGCATTCCTGGCAACTGCCTGGTGGAGAGCCTGTTCTACCTCTGCGGCTGCTGTCTACTAGTCTCGCAGGAGTTCCAGGAAATCAGATACAGGAAGTCGAAACGGACTGAGGTGAAGCCGCCGCCCTTCACTCCCCAGCCTCCACCGAAGCCTGTGAGGCAGGAGCCGGACCCTAACACCTCTCCACCGCCGGAAAATGGGGAAGACATAGTCGACATCGAACTCGTCTCTGTTGATTCTCCGCCTGAGAAATCCCCACCAGACGGGCTGTTTCCGCGACTGTCTAATGTGCCTCCAGTGGAAAACCCGGGTTCTGACTCTCCCCCCGGTACCGAACCCTCCATGTCAATAGAGGCTCCAGAACCTCCGGTGTCCATCCCTGCGCCAGAGGAAGTGGCAGTATCTCCACTAGATGGGGACGACCCCTTCATCTACTCCCACACAGTCGCCACTCCCCCCTTTTCCTTCCTACTCGGGCTCTCGCTCAGCATTGTTTCTCCTTCCTCTGATGACTACTACCCTGCCCCCACCTACCTCCGCGTGAGCCAACTCAACACCCCCAAGCCTCAGTCGAGCAGAGAGATTTGGACGGGACTGGAGAGAGACCCGGAAGGAGGGCTGGTGTGTGTGGACCCGGAGGCACTGAAGCGACAGGAAGGAGTGGCTTCGCATGTCATTAAGCAGCTGGGCTGGGCGATCCTCAAAGGCTTGGGAGCTGTGTCCATTTCTCTGCCTATCCGGATATTCGAGCCGAGATCGACATGTGAGCGACTTATCGATCGATTTTCCTTCGCGCCCGTTTTCCTAAAAAAAGCAGCTGAAATGCCCGACCAAATGGAGCGATTCAAGCAAGTCCTCGCCTTCGCCGTGGCCAGCCTGTACCTAGGCGTAAAGCAAGAAAAGCCCTTCAACCCCCTTCTTGGCGAAACCATGCAGGGCAAGTTCCCAGACGGCGCACATATATACTGCGAACACACTATGCACAACCCGCCCACTGACCACTTCCACATCGACGGCCCTGGGTATATTGTGTATGGGTACTACCAGCTGGACGGGAGCTTCACAGGCAATAGTCTGGTGGGGTCGTTCCGTGGGCCGACCACTGTGTTCTTCCCTGCAGGCGGACAGACGATTACTTACAAACAGCCGAAGTTCCGGCTTGGAGGGGTGATAGCGGGAAAACGCACTTTGAACTGGGAAGGGGAGATGGAGTTCGAAGACCCAGGCAACAACTGGGTCGCTACCCTCAAAATCCAAACCTCCGACAGAACTTACAACCCCAGGAAGCTGAAACTCAAGCTGGACCAGTTCCTGGGGAAGGTGTACGTCCCGCAGGGCAACCGAAGGGACAAAATAGAGCGGGAAATCGGCGTATTGGAAGGGTCCTGGATGGAGGAACTGCGGATGGGGGAGGAACGTCTGTGGAGGCTGGACCACGACCAGCCCTTGAGACACACGGTGGCGAGTCATCCACTGCCCAGTGACTGGCGGTACAGAGAGGACCTGATTTGGCTCTTTCGAGGCAACCAGAAGGTAGCGCAGGCCTGGAAGTCCCGCCTGGAGCAGCGGCAGCGAGACGACCGAGAGAAGCGGGCGGCCGGTGCCAAGCGTAGACGCTAATTTAGGTGCAAATGGCTATTTCTGCCTAGTAAATAGGTCTAAATGTCCCACTTTCAGCCAGGTTTTCAGGGAAATGCGCTTCAGCACCCAGTTCAAATGGGTCAGTTGGCGAATTTCGACTCTGCTGCGGCCGGAACGGATAAGCCCCTCGCTTCCCTCCAAGTAACTACTGTCGTCCTCCACCAATACGCCTTCTTTCGCGGAAACGAAGTCCAAAACGTAAGGAAAATCACGGAAATTCTCGACAAAAGACAGATTCCGCGCCTTCAAGGTATTGAAAATGGCGGCTTTGAGGTCAGATCTGGGTAACTCCGGCGGAGACTGCCGGTCCCAGCGCCCTTTGTAGTCCAGCACCTCCGCCTCCAGCAAAGGGTCGAGTTTGAACTCACCCATGTACTCGAGTTTGAGCCAGTACATGATTTGCGTGAGTTTGGCGTACTGCTCTTCGTCGAAGGTGCCTGCGGGCTGCAGCTGGCCTGCAGTTTCAGTCAAAAAGGGCTTGGAGTAGTGGTCGAAGACTGCGAAAGCCCAGAGGACGTCGATGATGGCTTCGCGACTGCCGCCGATTGTCTCCTGCTCCATTACTTCGCCAGGGTCGAAGTTGTCTTCCTCCTCTGCATCCTCTGTGCTCGGGGCAGAAACCGTCACTTTCTTTAGAATAATGGCTTCACAGCGACTCAGCAGCGCCTGCCAAGCCAGCCAATGGTGTTCCTTTGACAACATAGACGGGTTGAACCGTCCTGCGTAGTTGAGTTCCGCCAGGCCTTTCAAAGCACCCGCAATGCTGGCAAGAGTCCAGGGATATGCGGAGGAGTCTATCATTTCCACAATGGAGTTCACGGCCTGGTCCAAGTAAACCACTTGGAAAATGCGGTGCTTGGCTGCAACGCGGATGTAGTTTATCATTATCGGAAGTTTCTCATCTGGGCGTAAAACCATCGAATACGGCCCCTTCGCCATCACAAATCGGAGAAAGAAGCGATTTGAGGCGAGTCGGAATATGACCTTGGCCTGGGGTGAGTTGGGTGTGATGTGGGCGGCCAGTTCGATGATCTGGGAAGGCTTCAGTTCCACGTTTTTGAGCCGCATGTCCTCGGCTGGGTCCAGCAGCTTCAGCACCCAGGCCATCATCTGCTCGTCGAAGCCTGCGTCCTGCTTGTTGGTGAGGTTGTGGAAGGCTTCCATGATGTCCACCACGTGGATGACGTCCAGCTTGCCTGCATTTAGCCTCGCAATGAGCGTGTCTTGCAAAGCTTTAAGCACTGCAGGGTCGAAGAGTTGACTGGACACGGTGGTCGAGGTCATGATCAGCTGCTGCACTTGCGGCCTAAGGAACAGTGCCCTTGTTAGCACGCGCAAATCCTCACTGTTCAGATAGCGGAATTCTACTTGCGACTTACCTTTCGTCGTATTGAATTTGGCGACCAGTGCGTCGTACAGCTTCGGGTAGTAACTGGGCATTGAACTGGCTCCCAGCACTGCCTGCGCCAAGTAAGGCAGCCGCAAGTCCTGCGCTAACGCCCGCTGAAAGACCTCCGCCAGTGTGCTCTGCTTGAGTTGCTCCAGCGCAAAGGTCTGATGTTTGGTGAGGAACTCACTCATGAGACTGATGTTGAGAGGGGACCACTCGACTTGGCCACTTTGCATCCGGACCTTGGCGGCCGCCCAGAACTGCTCAATGGCCACAGTGTCTTTGGCAAAGCGCTTGCTGTGGAAGTTCAAGTAGTTCAGCAGCGTCAGGCCTTTCAGCATGGACGAGTCGCCCATATCCTTGAACTCCTCGGAGGCGGATTCCTGCTTAGGCCCTACTTTGAGTGTGAGCAGCAGACGGGTAGGGTCGCTCTGGTCCTTGAAGCACCGCATGTAGTCGAGGTCCGTCATTCTGTCTCCTCGGAAGAACTTCTTCCACAGTGGCTCTTCAAGCAGGCGTCTGGTCCTTAGCATGTGTGAAAGGCTATAAAATGCTAACGGGTTTCCTGGAAATCGCCGTGTACCTAGAGCGCTTCCGCAACATTGACCTATTCCAGCAAGGCCTCTACTACATCCGGATCTCCGTTGCTAAGGGCGCGACCTTCGCACAGCCCTACGACGTGGTGAAGCCGGCCAAAGCTGACCCACTGAGTTGCTTGATCCCTGCGAACTACGACCCGCTGGAGCCGTGGGTGAACTCCAGCACTTTCCTCATCAGGTACTCAGAGGAGGAAGCGCACCTGCGGGAGCTGTGGACCCTGCGCTTCGAAGGCACAGCGGAGGACATGGATGCTCTAGTACTCACTGCTGAGCTCTGCTACTCCGAGTTCGACCGCGACTTCAAAGACCTGCCCTCCCTCGCAGGCCGCATGGACACCACCGACAGCATCAAATTCAAGCCTGTGTCCAGCGTCAAAATCGCACTAAAAAACCCTCGTGGGTGCATTTTGGAGCCTCTCGTCATTGAGTTCGAGGAACTGCAGAAGTCCTTGGTGCTGGGGAGCATTTACTGCGTGCTGTTCGACTACCGCTTCCGGAGTTCTGAAAAGCGGTCCAATGGCCTCGTGAGTTCGAACGTGGCGGAGGCTTTGTTCACTGACAGCCAGGGACAGCCTAAGCTGCTGGCTGGAGTGGATGAGACTGAACGACTGTATGCTCAGTATGTGCATCCTCAAGCTCTTTCGCATGAACTACTGCGTAGCTACCTTGCAGACGTGATAACGAGGTACCTGCCAGCGGACCAGAAGCAGCGCTATTCAGACCTGCCCCCGCCCCTCTCACTCCCTCTATACTGCTCTGCGAACACTCCTAAGGCTGCCTCCTTTAGTGCAGCTGTCAATTCTCACGAAGTCAACGCGATTTGTGAAGCCTTGCTCAGCGACATCAGCCAAATCGCAATGGAGATATATCATTTGATGGAGCGGCTAAGGCAGCTAATAGTAGCTTTTCCCCTGCATTGCATGTCGCCACTATTCGAAAAGCGACAAGAGCGACTGAGGAACTGGAGTGGCTGCAGTGTGCGCAAGACCCAGCACCAAGTTGCTGCCATTCCCTTGGTGCAGCCTTCTGACCTGGAGTCCCAGCGCAAGCGCACCGCCCTGGAAATGCGCAAACTCAACAGAGTCTTGCCCTCTCTATATGAAAGCTCTATTACTGAGCCACTGGGCAGCACGACCACCGGGCCTGTGCTGTTCCTCGATGCTTATTTCCGCACTGGGCAGACTTCCGCTGTGAGACAGCAGCCTGAGAAGCGCTGGGGACACCGACGCAAGCACCTCTTCGTACTTGTGCACGGCCTGCACGGCAGAGCGATCGACATGCGACTTGTCAAGCACGCGGTGACCTGCTATAGCACAGTGGCGACTGTGATGTGCTCGACTGCCAATGAGGAGGATACAGAGAGAGATTTGTTTGACATGGGAGAGCGGCTGGCGAGAGAGGTGAAGACGTATATTGGGGAGTGGCTGCCGGGAAAGGCCCTGGCCAGGTTGTCATTTATTGGGTACTCGCTGGGCGGACTGATCATCAGGGCTGCCTTTCCTCACTTGGCGGAATATGCGCCGCTCATGCACGCTTACGTCACCTTCTCCACTCCACACATAGGACACATGTCTGAAGTGTCTCTTGTGGGCGCAGGACTCTGGATGCTCGAACGCTTCAACCGCACTCAGCTCCTGCAGCAACTACTGCTGGGCGACAATGCAGACCCAAGGCGAACCGCGCTCTATCGACTGAGTCAGTCTCCAGGCCTGGAGTGGTTCAATTATGTGGTCCTGTGCAGTTCCTACCAGGACCGGTACGTGCCGCACCAGTCTGCAAGGATGGAAGTGGCAGAAGGGCTAAGGACGAACAGAGCGGAGCTGTTCTCTGAGATGGCAGGACACTTGCTGCAGTCCCTGGACCCTGACAGTTTCATGCGAGTGGATGTGGACTTTCACCAGTCGGGGCTGAGTCTGGACAAAATGACGGGGCGCAGTGCCCACTTGCAGTTCATCTCCAGCGACCACTTCCTGCGACTGCTCATTTACCAATTCCCGGAAGTGTTCTCTTAGCAATGGTAATCAGAGAGTGCTTTCGCTGCTTCTACCACATCTACAACAGCCGCCTAGGTCGCTGGCTGCACAACTGCATGACACGCAACCGACACTACCGGCGAATACGCAGTCACCAGTCCCTGGACCATTCCTACACGGATTCCCCCGTGTTCGACATGGAAGAAGTGCGAGTGAAGGTTGTGCCCTTAGCCAAGACCAACTACAGTTACATCATTCAGGACAAAGCCTCGCTGCAAGTCGCTGTGGTCGACCCAGGCGACGGCTACTACCTCAGTCAACTCGCTGAGAAGGAGTTCCATCAAGACGTGTCCGCGATTCTAGTCACGCACAAGCACTGGGACCACTCTGCAGGCATGGCAGAGTTGCTGAGTCACTACCCTCAAGCGAAGTCCTACGCATTCCACTCAGAGAAAATCTGCGATATCACAACTCGCGTAAAGGACGGAGACTCCATTTCCCTGGGTGGCGTTTCAGTGCGGGTAGTGCATACTCCAGGACATACAGAGGGGTCTGTGTGCTTCTTCATCAGGCCGACCAAGGGACCGCCATTGCTCTTCACAGGCGACACGCTGTTCCTGGGAGGCATGGGCGCCTTCTTTGAAGGCACAGCTGTGACCATCATGATGACGATAGAAAAGCTGCTTAGCTTGCCTGAGGACACCTTGGTGTTTCCCGGCCACGAGTACTCCGAAACGACTCTAAAGTTCGCACTACTGATGGAGCCCAGAAACCCAGAGTTGCAAGCGAAGGCCGCCTGGGTGGAAATACGACGCAGGAAGTTCTACTGCACAGTTCCCAGCACGCTCAGTGAGGAACGCAGCTACAACCCCTTCCTGCGCATCCGCTCGCCTGCCATCCAAACCGTCACCAGCACGGCCACGCCCATGAGGGCGCTCATAGCTCTGCAGAACTACCGCATTGCCAAGCGCAGTGAGTACAAAAACATCACCTTGGTGCGGCCTGAGTCGACCCCTGCTAATAACCATAGTCTGGCTTACCTCTCGACGATCAATGGAAGAAAATGGGCTGCTGCCAGACTGTGCACGCTGCACCTGCTGAGGCCTCGCCTGAAGAGAAGGCCCTATGTCTGCGCGAAAGTTCACTGGGGTACTGCAAGCACCCCGCCAAGGCGCTAGTAGATGAGCTGCTGCGACTCTCTGGGGACGGGAAGTTTTCCCCGAGTGACATGAACTCACTGGCGGTCAAGTTCGAGTTGAATATCAAGGAACTGGACGACCCTGACTCCTCACTCTACGCCTTCTACCGCAATATGAAGGGAGAAAAAGGCTCGTACAGAGTGTCGCCTTTAGGAGCTCTGATGGTGCTACTCGCCAAAGGCACTGCCCAGGAGAAGGCCGCCCTCCTCTACCAGTTGATGCCGTCCAGCGACCCTCAGCACGACGCCGGCATTCGGTCAGTTAGTGAAGTGCGGGAACTGCTGGAAACGCTGGTGAACCTGGCCTGTCTCTGGCTGCCCAAGCTCTCCCAAACTGAGACTCTCAGTGACCCAGGCACTCTCCCTACTGAGAAAGTGAACATGCTGCTGGAAAGCGCCAGTAACAAGAAAGAAGCGGCAGTGGAAGATTTGCTCAGCAGCCTTATGAAGGGCAAGGAAGGCGTGTCGCAAGCTGACTTCGTAATGCAGCTGTCGACTAGCAAGCTGAAGGTGCTTACAGCGTCCTACGACCTGCGCAAGTTCGTCTTGGGTTAGGTCTAACCCTCTACAGGGATATGAATCTTGACGAGACAACAGCTGGTGTAAGGTCCAGCGACATCACACAGCTTTCAAAGTAGTCTCGCTCCGGCCCTTGCAGCAGAGTCCTGGCCTGGTCCAAACTCACCCACAGGGTCGCTTGCACCTCCCCAGTGTCTGTGAACGGACCCACAGAGTGCACAGTGCCCACATAATATCGAGTGACTTTGGCCTTGGCTTTGCCATTGGCCTTGATAGAGGTGCGTTGAAAGTCGGGCAGAGGCTGCGCTGCTTCACAAGTAGAGACCCAGGGAGAGGACAGGAACAGGTCAGCTTCGCAGCCGGTTTCTTCTCTCAGCTCCCGGCGAATGGTGTCTGCGTCGCTTTCCCCAGGCTGTCTGTGCCCTTTGGGCAGGCCGTACCTTTGGTCCTTTCTCCTCAGTATCAGCAGCACTTCGGGGTGGGGCTGGAAGCGCAGGGGTACCAGACCCACTGTGCAGTGCTTTTCCTTCGCCATAGTGAATGCGTCTGGGGCAGACGATTTGCACTCACAACGGTAGTCCCTAGGCAGGTCGCTTCCACGCGGATGAGGTGCTCGCGTGCATGCTGCTGAAGCTGCTGCCCCGCTTCCGCAAGCATTCCATTGTGAGGACGAGGGACGAGGAGGTGCTGAAGGCAGCAGACGTGTGTGTTGATGTGGGCTTAGTCTACGACCCGCTGCTCCTCCGCTTCGATCATCACCAGATGAACTTCCTCCAAACCTTCGAGTCCCAACGCACTCCTCTCAGCAGCGCAGGACTCATCTACCGTCACTTCGGCAAGGAGATCCTCAGTGTCATGCTGCCAGATTCCCACCGTGAAGACCTGCTCTTTCTGTATCGTCGCGTCTACTACACTATCATAGAGGCCATCGACGCCATGGATAACGGACTTCCGTTGTGCAGCGGAGATGCTGCTTATCGAGACTTTTCAGGTCTGGCTGCAGACATCCCGCGAATGAACGTGACTGGGAAGTCCCTGCGGCTCGAGGAAGAGGTGTTCGAAGAAGCCATGGACTACTCCCGCAGCACGTTGGAAGCAGTGGTGCAGTACCTGCGAGATGTGGAGCTGCCCGCCAGCAAACTCGTGCAGGCAGCCTTTGAGAACCGCAGGCAGTACAACATCACTGGTCTGGTGTTGGTGCTGCAGAAGGACGTGCCTTGGAAGGAGGCTGTGAAGCAGATCAATCGAAACCGAATTCAGGTGCTTTACTGCGTGCATCCACAAGGAGAGCACTGGAAAGTCACGCGCACTGCACCGCCCGAACGGCAGTTGGAACACAGCGTTGTCTATGAAGGATTGAGGAATGGCACAGGCGTGCTCAACCTGCGCCGCGACCTGGCCTCAGCCTTGGCCTCCACAGAAGAAGCTGCACTGAGTCTCGTGAGCGCCCTGCTAGCGCGAAAATCACGGAGCAAATAGGCTAACTCCACCATGGCAGCAATGAGTCGCGAGTTCCTAACAGACGACGTGAAAGGCCTGATGCAGCGGCTCTCCCGCTCCATCCTAGGCAAGCCGCCTCCTCGCGAGCACAGCAGCACTCCAGAGGGCCGCGCTTTGTCCACTACGCCGCAGGCGAGAGAAGTCTCTACCAGTGTGTTGGACGCGTCCCTGCACCTTTCCCAGGAACTCTCGCCTCGAATCCAGAGAGCTGTGTCTTGCCAGCGCTTTCGGAAAACCACGCTCAGACGCATGGCGGAAAGAGCCAGGAAGTCTGAGCAGAATCGGATTCAGTTCGTGCAGCAGCGAGAGGAACGGCTGCAAGAGGACTCACGTCCCTTCAAGGCTAGTGAGAAGTCCAAGGAAATTGCAGGCAAGATTGAGCCGCTGCCGCAACGCACAGCGAAGATCCTGCGTGAGCGACATGAAAAGCAGAAGGAGCTGCAAGACCGTCTGGCTCAGGCCCGCGAAACTGCGTTGACTGCAGAACTGACCTTTCATCCGAGAATTCAGCCTTCGAAGCGGGAGCATATGAGTGCTGCTGATTTCTACGCATACAATGTGAAGTGGGTGGAGGACTCCAAGAAGGCGCAGACTGCGAGACAGGAAATGCGCCAGCAACAGGAAAGCCAGGCTTTGACACTGAAGCCAGCCCTCGCTGCCTACTCACGCAAACTGACCAGTTCTGCGAAGTACTCTGCTCGCCCTGAAGACCGCATGGCTGACTTCCTGAAGAACCGCCAGCGCAAGGTAGAAGACCTGCGCCGCACACTGCAGCCGTCCTTCACTCCCGAGCTCTGCGCCGCTTCCAAGAAAATGCTCAAACGCCCGCCTCCGCAGGACAGCCCTCGCCTGTCTTTCGGCCAATCAGACTAACTAGACAGTACTGCTAGTCCTGCCTCCTAGTCCTTGACCTGTCTTTTCTTCTTGACGCTGGTGGGCTTGAGCTTCCGAGCCTCCATGAGTTCCCACCGCACACTGGTGACTTGCAGGAAGAGCACTGCGATACGCCAGAATATGAATAGAGCCAGCGCCACTGCCACGTAGTAGGGACTCATGAACACTGTGAAGTCACGAGTGGAAGTCCAAGTGCCGAGCTGCGCCTTTATCATGCCCAGGAAGGCCATTACCTTGGTGGAGTAGAAGAACTGGTATGGACCGATGAGGTAGTGGAAGGCCAGTAGGAAGCCGAGCAGGGGGATTAACAGCACTGCCACGAAGCGAATCAGAATGTTGAGTGACTGCTTCAACATGATCGCCATCACTGCCACCTTTTCGAACCAAAACATCACGTACTTCACACAACTCACCATCAGCAAGAGCACCAGAGCACTCTCCAGGTTCGAAATTATGTCTGAAAACGCACTGACTCGCGTCAGGTCTACATAGTGAGTGTGCACGATTTCGAAGTCAGACTTGAAGATCTGGGTGTACCAGATGAGTCTCAGCACTTGCAGGATACTCAGCAACACGAAGGTGAGGTAGTTGATGATTTCTTCTGAGTGCGGCCTGCGCAGACGCTTGAAGAAGGACAGTCGCTCGTGGCGCTTCCAGGACTGCAGCAGGTCCTCAGGCTTTCCAATGTCAATCAAGTCTTCTTCGTTGTTCCTGTGTGCGAAGTAGGACATCTCAGAGGGCAGGAACTGCGAGTCGTAGATGAGCAGGAAGGACAGGACGATGATGAGGACTTGAAGCAGCACTTGCAGCACGATAGAAACCGCATCGTAGGGCTCGTAGGGGAAGGACGTGAGCGTGAAGGAAGGCATAATGTTCATGGCTCGGTCCACTTCAAAGACGCACCGCACCACCGTCACCATCGCAATGTCCGGACAGAAGGTGTTGAAGGTGATGATGACGGCCCTGGTGCCGATGTTGAACCAAGCAGTGAGGACTAAAGTGTTGGTGTACAGGTCCCAGGAAAGCAAGTCGGTCACATCTAGCAGAGCAGTGTATTGCTTAGAGCTTACGAAGCTTTCATAGGTCTGGCTCTCCTTGTTCATGCTCGAAGAGTAGATGCTGGGGTCAGGGTTGCCCAGCATAGTGGGTCCGAGGCCGGAGCACTGGTAGGTGCTGTCCATATTCGTGCAGTTAGTCACATCTTCACGGATCTGCCTCAATTCAGCTACATGGAAGAAACGAATGTGCGAATTGATAGTGCCCGGGTCTACTCTCGACTGAGCTGGATATGTAAGCAGCAGGTCTCGGAGGTAGAGCAGGTAGGTCGAAAAGCTCCACACGTCCCTCACTGCTGCGAGCTGTCGATCTGAAACGTCCATGAAGTTCGGGTACACACTGTAGAGTGAGTCGACAGACAGAGTGGGGCTGTAGAACATGCTTTTCTGGATCGAGTAATTCATCCACGAAGTTTGCGACACGTTCTTGCTGAGCAGCAAAAAGAGAGTCCACACGACAAGTAGTCCGATGTATAGGACGGACTGGCCCAGGTTCATCCACAGGTGCTTCCGCATGCGAGACTTGACTTCCGTGATGATGAGTTCCATCTCTTCCTGCTTCATGTTGCCCTGGTCCTCGGGCTCGACTTCGTCCAGATCGACAGGCTTCGCTCCTCGGATGAAGGGGTCCAGCTTGGAAGCCACGTTTTCGAAGTTGCCTAGGACCAGGTAGAGCTTCCTGTTGCCTGTGTTCTCACGCAGGTTGAGCCAGGGATACAGTTCCTCCAGCACCCGCGAGTCCAGCAAGTGAACTGCAGAGGTGCGTCCCTCTTCACTCGTGAAGAACACATCGTGCTCGCGCAGGTACCAGTACTTCGAAGCATCAAGTCGCAGTTCTGAGAAAATCGTGCTCTTGGTCACCACGAAAGGCACGACTTGGCCTTGAAACTCCACGTCCACTTCCGTGAAGGTCTCCACTTCTCCAGGCGCAGGCGCAGCGCGCTCCTCGATGCGTTGGAAGAACTGGTCGAAGACTCTGCGCACGAGGTCTCGCAGTTCTTTCTGCGCTTCGTCGTTGAGTGCCAGCTGCTTCTTGTTGCCCAAGTCTGCGTCTGAGCCCTTGACTTCCTGCTCTTGCTGCTTGATCAGGTCCAGGTCCTTGCGGATTTCCTAGCTGATGCTCACGCTACGCTTTTCGCGCACCTGGGAACGGATGAGTTCCAGGTCTCGATAGTTGATATCCAGCTGCCCCTGCAGGACCTCTAGTTCCTGCAGCAGCGCAGTGTTCTGCTGTCTCGCGTCGTCCATGCGCTTGGTGCGCTCCTCTCTCTCAGCCATTACATATGTGAGGCGTGGACGGAAGTAATAATGCAGTGGTGGCTAGTTGTGGCTCTGTGTGCAGGGACCTGGGCGTGCGAGCCAGAGTGCGGGCGGATGTGCTTAGAGAAAGGTCAGGACGTCAGTGAGTGTCTGCGGAATTGCGGCTGTCTAGAAGAAGCCCAGGCCGCTCGCCAATGGAGCGAGACGCCGAGTTCAAGCTGTTCAAGTGAGTGCGTGGCAGTGTGTGAGGACGAGGCCTGCGTAGTGCAGTGCGCAAGGAACTTCTGCGCGACTCCGCTACCTGTGGCGATTGATGTGTTGCTGCTGGTTCTCTTGCTCGGGGTGTTTTACTTTGCATATATGTTGGTGCCGAAGTCGCCGAAGCGCGGACGATACTGGCGCAGTCGAGTGATGGAGACGCAATACAAGCGGCTGGATGACTACTAAGTAGGAAGTAGGATGAGGCAATTTAGAGATGGCTGCAATAGCTCAGCTATTTGCGTACAAGGCTGGCTGTACTACTTCTAGAAAAACACGGTGGAAATCAAGTAGTGTCCACAGAAGCAGCTTGGTTTGGAGGGTGTTTCGAGTGGAAGAAGGTACCGGGAAACAGTAAGAGGAACGAAACGACAATCCTTAATTCTTTAGCACGATCAGTGCTAGGAGCAGTGTTGACTATCGATAGCCAAAAGCACTTTTGGTACTCGACAATGCCATCCTCAATTCCAATTATGAATCATTGGCTATTTCTGCTGGTCACTCTGGAACTGTTTGGGGAAAGCCTAACTTGCGATCAACTAATTACAGCGAGCGAGGCACAAAGTTCAGTACTGGAGTTGCTTGGAAGACTCAGGCCAGTGGCGGACTTTGAGTTGTGTCTGGAGTGGGGGCCGCGCTACGAGTGGAGCGCTGGCGACTGTTCTTGGATGCAAAGCTCCATCACCCTCAGGTACCTGTCACGCAGAGGACTGGCGCCTGTGCAACTGCACCTCTCCCGGCTCTTCACCTGCGCCCTCGTCACTCCTGGAGTCCAATTGGTGTTCGAGAATCTGCTGTTGACTGGACAGGAACTGCTGAGTCCGGGCTGTGACGAGGAGTGGTGCACTCACTGCCTCTCCCCCGACTTCCTGGTGACTTCCCCTCATGGCCCAGTCACTGTCATCGACGCTCATCTCGTAACCTCTCCCGTGTCTGAGTCAGCTCTGTGTGGCGGCAACCACTTACTCAGTTTCTTTCAAGTCGCTGCGGGAACTCGCCTCCTCTTCAAGGACTGTGAGATCACGAACATACGTATTCGAGCGAAGGCCTTCACAGAGCTGTTTGGCGGAGATGTGGTTTTCTTCACCACACACATCTCAGGTCTGGACTTCTCTTCAGCCTTCCTCCTACAATCAGACGCCTCCACTACCTCTTCCATCTTCCTGGAAGACTGCTCTGTGTCGGGACTTAACAGAGACCACCCCTTCCACTTTTCCGGTGACTCAGGTTTTATCCAGGCTTCCAGTCTCTCCTCCCTCGTACTTGACTCAGTCCTGCTGCAAGACAACTTCCTCATGCCCAGCAATGCAGGTGGGCACTTCCTAAGAGTGGACAGTCTGGGAGCTCTCAGACTCGTGGAGACGACTATTCGCAGGTGTATGGGCAGCTTCGCCCTCACACTGAGTCCACTCGAAGCAGGTAAGGAGTTCCTGTGGGCCAACTCTACCTAC
>Ga0247837_1007532_pt1 | contig 14382 bp, 17 predicted proteins | sample LaCtaG_2_FD_187115 | JGI IMG/M metagenome (GOLD analysis project Ga0247837, IMG submission 187115) | Freshwater microbial communities from meromictic Lake La Cruz, Castile-La Mancha, Spain - LaCruzMarch2015_14.5m | ecosystem: Environmental > Aquatic > Freshwater > Lake | place: Spain: Castile-La...
AACACTGAACTGTCAGCCTAAAACCTGCACCTCTCCAAAGGCTTTAAAACACGAACTGAAGGGTCTGAAATGGGCTATTTTTGAACAAAATGGAGTTAATTCACAACCTGACGTTTTTGCGCTTGGCGCAGTGGGGGATTTTGAAAAACTCAACTGTCAACATAGCACAATGCTAGATAGAAGCACAAAACTGCAATTTTGCACTTCACCCCCCATTGCGCCAAACGTGTGTTGTGCGTTCGGCTTTCATTTCTGTCAGGCGAGTTTGACAAAGTTGTCTTCAAGTTTCACGTTAAAGTTTATTTCAGCTTTCAACGCCTTAAACACTTTCAAAATAGTGTCAATTGTCGCACTGTTAGCACTGCTTTCAAGTTTAGAGATTTGAGCTTTTTGAACACCTACAAGTCGTCCAAGTTCTTCTTGTGTTAAGTTTCTTTCTTGTCTGGCTGATTTAATCATTTTGCCCAAAACGTCCATACGAAGTTCATATTCGTATTCGTCCCGTTCAGTCGTTCCAACTTTGCCGATATACTTGTCTTTCATCTCGGCAAGTGAGTATGTCTTTAATTCTTTGGTTGCCATATGATTAATTTTTTTGTTTGTTACTAAAATATTTGTCTCTCAGTCTTACTGCCCGGTCAATTTCGTTTGCCGGAACTTTATCAACTTTCTTTATGAAACCGTGGGTCGCTATTAACAAAGTTTCTTTGTTATCCGTCTTGTCCCAAAATGCAAGAAGTCTGATTTGAAGTCCTGCGAACTTTGTCCGAAACTCCCAAATGTCATTTTGAAGTTTCTTAAAAAGTTTTGGGTCATTTGTCTGTTCAGCAAGGTCAATATTGTAAAAGACTTTCTTTATTGTCTTTGGGTCGAGTTGCGAAATGAATTCGTCTGCTTCATCTAAAAATTTCGTCTCAAAAAATCTCATTCAATACTGTCTTGTTTAACGTCACAAAGATAATGTAAGTTTCCAAAAATAGAAACAATATTTTTCGTGTTTGGTTTGGTGTCGGTTTTCTAAGCTGACGCACAACGTCAGACTGTGAAAAAACTCACCCACTTTTCTCCTCAAAAATAGTAGAAAAAAGTGTTTCAAGTCTGGGTTAGAATGCTTAATTTTAAAGCTATAAAACAGCGACAAAATTGGCATATATCCAAGCGCAAGATCGTTTCCAGCTTCAAATGAGCAGCCTGGAAGACCGCATAGAAAAAGACAACCCGGTTCGTTTTATTGACGCCTTTGCAGACCACCTTGATTTGAAAAATAGCGGGTTTGTGGTTTCAGAGGTCAAAATTGAAGGCCGCCCTTCATTTGAGCCCGGAGTGTTTCTGAAACTGTATTTTTATGGCTATTTAAATGGGCTCAGGTCCAGCCGGAGACTAGAGAAAGAAAGCATCCGCAATGTAGAAGTGCAATGGCTGTTGAAAGGCCTTTCGCCCAACTACCACTCCATAGCCGACTTTCGCAAGGCCAACCCCAAAGCCCTCAAATCCACCTTTAAGCTTTTTGTGCTGTATTTGAAAGACCTGGACCTGATTGCAGGACAGGTCATAGCCATAGATGGCACCAAACTGCGGGCCCACAACAGCAAGAAGAACAACTACAGCCCCAAAAAGATTGAACGTCACCTGGCCTATATAGAAGAAAAGACCAACGAGTACCTCAAAGAACTGGATGAAAACGATGCCCGGGAAGGGGAAGAAAAAGTGAGCCATGTGCAGCAAAAGATTGACCGGCTTAAGGAAAACAAGATCAAATACGAGGCCCTGCAAAGCCAGATGGATGCCAGCGGTGAGAATCAGGTAAGTACCACCGATTCGGATGCCAGGGCGCTGCTGGTTCAAGGTCAGGTGGTAGAAGTGAGCTACAACGTGCAGGCCGGAGTAGACCAAAAGCACAATCTGGTGGTTTGCACCCAAACCATCAACCGCAACGACCGCAATGCCATGAGTGCTGTGGCACTTGAAACAAAGAGCAATCTGGCCGCAGACAGCTTTACCGCCCTTTTGGACAAAGGCTATCACAATAGCCGGGAAATAGAAACCTGCCAACAGGCCGGCATCAGCACCATTGTTTGCCCACCCACAGTAGTGAACAGCAACGAACATGGCACCACAGAAGCTTATCTGGTAGCCAGATTTACCTACAATCCTGAAAGCGACACCTACACCTGCCCGGCAGGCAGCACCCTGAAAACCAGCGGCAGCTGGCACAAGAAAACAAGGGAACGAGACAGTTATAATTTTAAGAAATACCGAACCCCTGACTGTAAAACCTGCCCTGTAAAACACCTGTGCACAGGCAGAGCGCAAGGCGGCCGGGAAATAGAACGCAGCCAGTATGCCCAGGCAGTAGAACAAAACAAAAAAAACTACGAGCAGAACAAGGAATTATACCGCAAACGACAAGAGATCAATGAGCACATCTTTGGCACAATTAAGCGTAAATGGGGCTACAACCACACCAACCTGAAGGGCCTTGAAAAAGTAGGAGGCGAAATGGCCCTGATTATGACGGTTTACAACATGAAACGGGCCATCAACATTGTTGGGATAGAAAAACTGATCGAAAAACTCAAAACCTGGAAGCCAGACTACAGGAAAGCGGCTTGCCTTTACAGAAAAGCCAAAAAACGAGCTCTACAAATGCTGTTAGAAGAACGCTATTTTTTGAACACTGAACTGTCAGCCTAAAACCTGCACCTCTCCAAAGGCTTTAAAACACGAACTGAAGGGTCTGAAATGGGCTATTTTTGAACAAAATGGAGTTAATTCACAACCTAACGTTTTGCTGCTTGGCGTAGTGGCGGATTTTTAGCACAAAAGTTCAATCGAAGAACTGCACTTGAACCTACCACAAAACTGTCATACGAAGCAATGAACCCGCCATTACGCCAAACCGCTGTTAGCACTTCGCCCTTCTTTTCTCTCGTAACTATTTGTTTTCATTTATTGTCTTTCGTGGAGCATTTGCTTATCTAGTTATGAAAAGACAATTGTTTCATTTTTTAGTATGATAGTCATTGATTGTTTGGCCAACTCGATAACCACTAATTAAAAGCGGCAATGTATCTGAGACTATATCAAAATATGGAATTTTTCCCATTTCAATTTCGTAATCTAATTCGGTTTTTGATAAAAAATGATTGGCGACATCAAGGTAAGTGCCAGACAATAAATGCCTAAATTCATGCTGGAAGATTACAGAGGCAAAACCATCTAGTTTTCCTTGTTTTAAATTTCCACTTTCATCAAAACATTCATATTCTATCCATTCATAGGTGGCTACATTGCCTCTTTCTTTTCCTTCAGCGCTCAGGCATCCATGCCAAAAATTCATCCTTTTATCAGATACTTTTGTAATTCGTGGATTTATAAACACTTGTTTAGGAACAGGACCTAAAACTTTATATCGAGGATTGTCACCTTTGGCTTCGATTATAAATACTTGAAGTTGCTTTCCTATTTGATTGGCAGCGATGCCAACTCCTGCTTTTTTTAACATGACAGAATACATCGTGTCTATTAATTGATCGAGTTTTTTTGATTTGAACTCATTTTTCTCAATTTCTCTTGGTGGAAGATAAAGTGGATTATTTGATCTACTAGGATCTCCTAACGGAATTTGTTGTATTATTTGAATATTAGATTGAGTAATATTTAGTGATAGTGATGACTTCATAGGGGTACAACTATTAAATACTATTGCTATTAAAAGAAATGGAAAAAAGTGTGTATTATCCATGAATCCTATATTTTTATTTAAAAGCATATCTTAACCAAGTTCGAAACTTGTAATACCATAAATATTATTGAACAGATAGGTTGGTGATGTTCCATGATACATCCTTGCACATTCAAAAATGTATTTGCCATTATATTTGTTTACTAAGTTCAGTGCACTCATATTGACGGTAGGGATGTCTAAATATACAGGAACTTCACCGGCAAAGTTTAAACATGATTTTAGTAATTCTTCTGCTATTGTTTCATCATGGGCAAACAAAGGGCCAATTCTGTAACCTTGCTCGGCTTTACGAATTACGGCATAGCCAACGACTGCATTATTGTGTGTGTATTTTATTGCTTTGCTCTCGGGCATCATCAGCCATTGCTCTAAAAACAAAGTTCGCTGAAAACCAAAGTGTATTTTGTCAAATTCTATAATTTGTTTTAAATCAACGGAAGCAATGGTTGAAACATTTTGTGAACACGTATATTCTTTGCCAATAATTTCATAGCGTTCATCACGAAATGAAATCTCAAAACCACCTTTTTGGTAATAGGATTGCATGGCAAGAATACCGTCCATTCCGATCGAAGCATTTTCTTTCAGTCGGCTAATCAGCATATTTTTTCGTTTATGCCACAGTTTGTTTCCGATACCGTTACTCCGATATTGATTCTTAACGATGAAAAGACCCATAAAACCAAATTCGCCTCCATAAGAAATGATTGCACCTCCTGCAATTAGTTCGTCATCAACTTTACATCCGTAAAATCCTTCAGGGTCTGTGTTCCAAAAAACATCTACGTCATATTTGCCCGGATTCCAGCCTTCTTTAGAAGCCCATTCAACCAAGGTGCGCAGGTCTTTCTTTGTTATTTGTTGAATCTTTATTTCGTCTAAATTCATTTTATTTGATTAATGAAATGATGTGTTGATATTCGCTTTCACTGATTTCCTGTTTTATTGTATTCATCACTGCATTGTAGGCAGCTTCAGGTGCAGCTGATTTAAATCCATTTAAAACTTGAGCATTTTCCTCGGGTCTTCTTGCTGGCACAATATATTTAAACCATAATAATAAAGTTTCAAAATCCATTTGCCCCATTATTTCAATTTGATGTTGCATTAACTCTTCATCGGTAAAGTGTTTTTGCATCTCAGCTTCTAGTGCAACATCTTCTTCGTTAATGTGTTCGAGATAGTGAGATTGAAATTGACAAATATCAAGATACAATTTGTGGCCATGGTCGCTTGATTGTTGTCCGTTGAGTGTCATAATTCTATCAAATAGTTGTTGTTCAATTCGGTCAAGCTCCATGTGATGGGCATAGTAATTTCTTGTGAATGAGTAGTTTCTTTTTTCAAGTTGAGCTAGTATGAACTTGTTTTCTGTAACGGTATGGTCTTTTAAAAGAAGAAAAACCTCTTTAGATATGGCTTGCAGTTTTTCCACGCTGGTTATTAATGCATAATCAGTTTTACCGGCAATGAGTGACAGCTTGCATAGTGCATGGCGTAATCCTTTATGCGGAGGATCTAATGATTTCAATCTATTCATTTTGTTTCTATTGTTTCAATGTTTTTGTTGTGATAATGATTTTTCAAATTTTTGATTTGTCTCGATTAATGATAAGCCTGTATCAATTTAATCGATTTAAGGCTTTTCAAGTGCGATCATTGTCTGCAATTTTACTTATTGTCTGGTTTGAACTGATTGTAGTCAACGTCTTTCAAAAATTTTATCATTCCGCTAAAATAATTTTTAGGATCGTCAAACTGAGCAAGATGCCCTGAATTCAGTGTTAAACTCCTTCCTTGTTGTGCTTGTCTGGACATCCATTTCATATTTTCGGGATCCATTGTGTCATATTTTCCGCCAATCATTAAAGTCGGAACTGAGATTTCTTTTAAGCGGTTTGAAATGTCCCAATTTTTTAATGTGGCATTTCCGGTGATTCCAAATTCGCTATGCCCTTGCATATAAATATAGATATTAGGGTTAAGGTGGCTTAAAGCACGGTTTATAAATTCAGGCCATTCATCCAGAGGTTTTCTCAAAACATGTTTCGTATAATAGTGCTTCATCAATAATTCCGAATATCGTGGATTTGCATAATCCTCCTTTTCTTCTAGTACAGAAATCTCTTTCCAAACTTCAGGAGGAAGTTGTGGTGCTAGAACTTCCTTTGCGTATCGTTCATATTTTGGGGCACTTGCCATCATATTTGAAATGATTAAGCCTTTTAAGTTTTGTTGATATTTCAATGCATATTCCATTGCTAAAATCCCACCCCAAGACTGTCCCAACAAAAAGAAATTGTCTTTATTTAGTTTTAGGGCTTTCCGCACTTGTTCTACTTCATCCACGAAATGCTGGATAGTCCATAGTGTGGAGTCGTTTGGTTTGTCGCTGTAATATGAATCGAGTTGGTCGTAATAGATATATTCAATCTCTTCGCTTGGAAGGTAACCATCGAAATTTTCAAAAAATTCATGCGTTCCTCCAGGTCCCCCATGAAGTAACAAAACCTTTATTCTGGGGTTATTGCCTATACGTTTTGTCCAAACATTAAAAGTGCCTTTTGGTGTAATAATTGGGATTATTTTTATTCCACCTGTATTTTGGTCATCGCAATTTGAATAATCAAAATAAGTGGATTTTCCTTTTTGACTTTCTTCGGAGTTTTTGTAATTATGCTTGCACGAGTAGATGCAAACAGTAATTAAAATTAAGCTTATAATACTTTTCATTTTATCTGTTGTTTCATTTTATTCAAGATGTATCAGTCTTTTAGGGTGAGTGCTAACGTTTTGCAGCTACCCGAAGGGCGGGACTTTTACCACAAAACTTGATTTGAAAAACTAATGTTCCAATAACCACAAAACTGTCTTTGGAACACGAAACCCCGCCTTTTGGGTAGGTGCTGTTGGTGGCTGGTGCTTGTTTATTTTTCATACGAAATAATTATGCTGCCTGAGCATTTTTTACATGATGATTTGAATCTTGCAACAATTACACATTGAGTTTCTTTTTCAATGGGATTGCTCAAAAGAATTGTAAATTCAAATTTTTGGTTACTAGGTAATTGTTCATAAAAGTCCATACTCAACTTTCTTCCCCAAACAGGATTTATTTTCTCTTGAATGCCCTTACTGTGGAGAATACTTATAATTGATGCATCACCAAAAATTCGTATCGCAAAAGGCATTGAAATAAAATCAACAATAGAATTAGTCAAAACAGTAAATCTATAATGATATTGACTCTCGTAGGTTACTTCAACATACTCAAAACTATCAGCTTCGCAAGTCTTAAACAGGTACTTGCTCGAAATATTTTTTATTAATTTGAGATCAATAGCTTGAGAGCTTACTGAATCATCTGTACTATTCCAATCATATTTTGAATGATGTAATTCGTCATAGATGGACTCCTTTTCCATAGTTTCTAATAAATCGTTGTTTGAATTTAGAAGCAACCATTTTGGAGCTGTTCTACCATTAAATTTGTTTGATAACGAAAAAGTATATGCCCCCGCTTCGGTGATAAGCAAGGGGGCACCCCTTTTTAAGCCGCCAGCATTAATGTTTTCCTTTAATACATCGCCTGCAAAGCATAAAGGACCTGCGACAGCATCATTTCCAACTTCTAACTCATGTCCTGACTGATCTAGTATTCTGTGAGGCCATTTAAGAAGTGTTATTTTCGTTAATTGATCCGTTCCTACGTCAATAATTGCCCATTTTTTACCCCTTGATTCTTTAATAGCCTGGATGGTAGTCAATAAGGTAATGGCATTCCCAATAAGAGCATGTCCGGGTTCTACACTATAGTTTAGATTTTCTTTTTTGTAAGAAGTCATACTGTAGCACCAAGTTTCTAATGAAGGAAAATCTTGACTAGATTCAAAAGGAATTCCTAACCCACCTCCTAAATTTATATCTGTAATAATGTGGCCGCTTGTCATTAGATTATCTGCTAAATTATTTAGACTAATTATTGCATGCTCAAAACTCTTCATGTTATCCATTTGAGTACCCACATGCACATGTAATCCTGAAATAGGAATAGTTATTAGCTTTAAATGGTTGTCTAAATCTTCAACAGGAATGCCAAACTTCGAAGATTTATGACCGTGAGCCATTAATTCTTGGTTTTCGTTTTGTGTAGCGTAGCCGATGTATTCCGGGAGATTAAGCCGTAAAAAAAGTTTCCCTGTAAATGAAATGTTTGTTAATGAATTTTGTAATTCAATAATGGCGTTAACATCATCCATCACCACATTTCCGCCTAATATTAATAGTGATTTACAAATCTTAATATCTTGAACAGGAGTATTATAGGAAATGTTTTGTAATTTTATTCCTGCTAGTAATGCTAAATTAATTTCCAATTGGCTCGCACAGTCCGCACCTACCCCCAATTTTGCTAATACCTGAAGCACCGTTAAGGACGGATTGGTTTTTACGGGATAAAATATTCTACCACTATCTTCTGTGAATTTGGAATAGGCATTAACATTATAAATAAGCTGCTTTTCAGAAATAATCCATGCTGGCGATCCGAATTGATCGTTAATGTGTGTTATGTCTAGGCTCTTGGGCCAGTCTGCTAAATTTGCTTTTTTATATTTCATATGTATTGAATTCAGTGGTTCTTTGCACTTGCCACCAACGTTTTGCAGATTTGCGATGGGCGGGATTTTTACCACTGAACTTTATGCGGAGCACAAAACTTTCGGCTACCACTAAACTGTCTGCGGAGCACGAAACCCCGCCTATTGCAAATGTGCTGTTATGGGCTGGTTTCATTGTTTAACTATTTTCATTACATTTTTCAAATAGCCTCCGATACTTAAATAGTAGATGCCTTTTGATAGGATTTTAATATCGATACTTGTGTTTTCTGATTTTATTTTCCCCACTAATAGAGTTTTTCCTAGATTGTCATTTATTGCGTAGTCTGCATTTATTAAAGCGGCATCTGCTTTAATATAAAGGATGTCATTGGCAGGGTTGGGATAAATCGTACACTCGAATAGTGTACTTTCTTTAATGCCTAAAGTAGTCGCACAGTCTGAAAAATAGTTTGTTATGTAATTTTTTTGAGTAGCATTAGCTTGATGCTGTGCACTGCCTTTTAGATGAACTACATCTCCAAATAAATACGAATATTCGGTAATTTCAAGAGAACCCGTACCTATTGTTGTTCCAGAAGTTAATATACTTCCCGTATAGCCTTTATATGTTGCGATATTGAGCGCTGCGGTTTCCGCTGGTAAAAAGGTTGCTCCTATATTAGGAGAAAGCCCACCATTATATGGAATTAATTGGTCGTTGACATTGCTTATACTCAAGTATTTTCTTGAAGATAAAGGGTTTGAAACAACATCATAGCCACAGTATGAACTACTGGGGTCGCTTACTCCACTTGGTTTATAAAAATCCCCTGAATGGTATTGGAAATCATTCAGATGCGAAACAATTGAACAAATTATATCTATTCCTGCATTCATGTTTTCTATAAAGACCCGATTGGCCAAACCAGCGCCATTTGATGTTCCTAATATTCGGATTTTATTGGTATCTACATTAGTGTATGTTTGCAAGATATTTACAAGATCATTGATCATCTCAACATCTGGTGCATCGCTGTTTTCGGCACAAATATTCCAACTGTTTTGATAACCGGTTGGGGCAACAAGTATATGACACGGAAGCACAGAGCCAAATTGCTGTTGAGAAAGCATTGGTGGGCCCGCTAAATTCGAGAGGTTTGAAGAGCCATTGCCATGAAGAAGTATACATACAGGAAATCCGCCTTGAGGAACAGCACCCTGAGGTACCAAAATATTTATTGGGTAAGTATATCCGCTTGGTTGTGAAGTCCATGTTTTTGTAATGCTAATACTTGTGTTATTAGTTAAAACCTGAGAAAATCCAAATGTTGGTAAGTAAATCAGTGCGATGAAAAGTAATTTAGTAATGTTTAAAGTTGTCATATATTTTGTTATCTATATTTTAGTTTAATCGTATCGTTTTTTTTAACTTGCACCTAACGGTTTGCAGCTACAAGAAGTTGGCGATTTCGAAGCACTAAACTGTCTGCCACCACAAAACTTGATACGAAGCACAAAGCTTCATTTAACCACTGAACCGCCAATTTCTTGTAGGTGCTGTTATGGGCTGGTTTTATATCCATTTTGACTGACTGAGTAGTTTCACATTAGAACAAAAACTCTATCTCTAACTGTGTTGATAGCCCTAATTGTTTTTCTATGAGGTTTGTATGTGGTTATTTTGTTTTGATTATAAATAATCATTTCCCACGCATCATTATTAAACATTTCTTTTATTTCTTTTAAGCTAAACCTTGTTGAATATCGTGATGTAAATCCTGTTTTGCTTTTTTCGTTGAATAATAGTACAAGATGGTCACTTTCTATTTTAATGTCTTTGTTTGAAAGCTTTAAGCTGTCAATGGTTTTGTATATGATGAAGCTTTTAATGCTAAAATTTACTAACGCAGAATCCTTTATTTCGTTTGTGTACCTAAAAGTAATGTCTAATATCAAGTCTTCATTTGATTTTTCATCTTTGAATAAAATAGGTTTAATGAAATATTGTGTTCCTTCTTCACCAACGTAAAACGTCTCAAAATAATTTTTCCCTGACTTAGTAGTTGATGGTTTAATTGATAAACAACCGCTAAACATTGATAATAACAAAATGAACGAAACCAATTTAAAGTGTGAAGTATTGCAATATCTAATCAAGAGGTTTTTCATATTTTACTTTTTAAATCGATTTGAAAGTGCTTTTATATTGAATAAAGAATCAGATAATTTAGCCGAATTTGAAACAGTTAAAACATACACCAGATTATTGTTAAAGTTCCTTGTATAGATTGTAATTTGCTCTTTTTCATTACTGTATGTTTTGTAAAAGTAATTGGTAGAATCGCCTTCAAAAAACGTTTGATTTAAAGTATGTGTCAAACTATAATCAGTCAATTCTTTTACAGATGTATTAAATGGTATCCCAACAAAGATTAAATAGCTATCGGACTTTATGCACCTAAATAATGGGATTTGAACAGACTTTTTATCAAAATACGAATTAAAAATCTCTTTTTTCTTGGAATCAATTTTCACAACTTCTTCACCATCATTTAGTTTAAACGAAATTTTGTTGAACAAAAGCACACTTGGGTCTTGTTTAGAAGTACAACAGACAAGTGTCATGCTAATTGATAAATAAAGAATTACATTTTTCATACGTTAAGTTTAAAACAAGTCAAGGGGCGAAAACCCCTTGACTTTAAGGTTAAATTACTCACCTGTTACAATGGTTTCATAGGTAACAATTAGATTAAGCACATTTCCTTGCTTAATGTCTACTGTTGAAATTTTAGTAATTCCTCCATTTCTAGCTGCGGTTCTAATACTTGCATCCGCATTAAAAAACAGAATTCCTAAATAACCTGTTGCCTTTGCTGTACCAACTTTGTTTCCAACAGGGTTGCTTGTAGCCGTCACTGGTAAAGTCAGTGAACAGCTCGACATCATTGCAACAACTGCAAGTAATGCAAAAATTGTTTTTACTTTTCTCATTTTAATTAAAATTAAATTTTCCTACTCATAAGGCTTTTCAGAATACGCCCCGTTTTTTAGAGTGGGTTCTGGACTCCACTTATAAAGTTTAATAATACAATTTTTTTGTCACATTGGGTGGTCAACCCTTTGGCTTTCGCAGACCGTCTTTGTTTTTAAACTTGCCCATAACGTTTTGCAGATTTGCGATGTGGCGGACTTAGCAGCACTATCTTTCATTTACCTCAAATGTTTATTAGAAGCAGAATGTTTCTTTTACCACTAAACCCGCCATATCCGCAAATGTGCTGTTATGGGCTGGTTTTATTATGAGAATTTACTTAACGTGTAACCCATAAAAAGCGCATAAACGATAATCCAAATAATATTAGCTTTAACCGATTGCATCCACTCACATTTCCAAATAAATTTACCTACTGTAATATAAGCAGCAGATAAAATGATAAGGTTAATCACGAATATTCCTGCGAACCCCATTCTAAAAGCGTCCGTTCCCATTAAATACCATATTGCGAAGTTTATCGCGGATGATATTAAACAAACTAAAAACGAATTGCCAAAAGTGGCATTAGAAATCTTCCCGACATTTTTAGCTAATAGCCATAAAATTAATCCGCCAATCGCTGATCCGATTAGCAAACCAATAATCATCGATGTTAAAATTGCTCCTTGCATAATAAAATTGTTTTAGATTTTCCTACTCATAAGGCTTTTCGGAATACGCCTCGTTTTTTATAGTGGGGTCTGTCTCCACTTGTTTTAATAATTATTTGCAGTCACCCATTGCTTTTAAATAGGCTGTTGTAAATTTTTGGTAATCAGCTGCATCTTTGTATTTGCCTTGCATTTCATTAGCAAGAGAAGCTGCTTCTGAAGCTAATTTTGTGCTTTCTGTAATAGCTGACATATCTCCTGCTGCAGCTTTTGCAGCTCCTTCGGTAGCCAATTTTTGTGCTTTACACATTAGTTCTGCATATTTCTTAGCATCGCTTTCAATAGAGTTACCTCCGCAACTTGTCAGAATTACTGAAGCAATAAACATTGCTCCGAAAATTGTCATTAATTTTTTCATTTTTATTTGATTTAAATTTTGTTCCTACTCATATGGCTTTTCGGTTTCGCCCCATTTTTTTTGAGTGGGTTCTGGTCTCCACTTTTTTTTCTTTTCTGTCACATTGAGTGGTCAGCCCGTTGGCTTTCGCAGACCATCTTGGTTTTTAAACTTGCCCATAACGTTTCGCAGCTTGGCGATGTTGCGGATTTTTAGCACCAAACCTTCACAAATATAGACAAAATTTTAATTCATCACTTAAGCTTCCAAAAAATCACTGAACCCGCAATATCGCCAAACTGCTGTTAGCCGTTCGGTTTTTTATATTTCCAATAATTTTTCGTCAAACCAAACATCTTCGTAACCTTTTTCGTTTATCAAGAATCTAAATCCTTCATCAAGACCAAGATAATCAATTAATTTTGGTTTTTTTTGTAGTAAATGTTCAGCACAAATTGGTTTAAAGAAATCTTCGTTTTCTGAATATTCACCGCTCCAAATAAACCAACAAACTTCACCGTTTTTAACTTTATGTCTTAAACCATTTAAAGGCTCCAAATCTAAATTTTCAGATATTCCAATTTTCAAGCTTTTGCTTATAGGTTTCCATTTCGAATTATACTTTTCGCATATTTCTTTTTGCGTTTCGATATGAACATTCCAATCATTATAAAGCATTAATTCGTCAGCTTTATTTTCCAATCTATTTTTCCAAAGTTGAATATTCACTTTATTGATTGGATAATTTATATCTTCATTGTCCCATTCAAAAATGGTTTTTGAAATAATTTCGTCATCTTCGTTCCAATCATATTCATCTGACGACATACAATTCCAAGCAAAATTTAATAAGTCAACTTTTTGAATTTCTCCATTAAGAAACTTGTCGCAAAATTCTATTAAATGCTTTCTTTCGATATTCATATTTTGTCGTTGTTTTCGCGTTCCGCCAAACTGACGGTTAACGTTTTGCAGCTTGGCGAAGTGGCGGATTTAGAAGCACTTATTTTCAATTTAGCACTAATGTTTATTAGAAATCCAAATGTTCAATTAAGCACTAAACCCGCCATTTTGCCAAACTGCTGTTAGCCGTTCGGTTTTTTAATTGTAAGTTCAAATATGAAATAATATGAAAAAATTAATATTATGTGGCTCTCTGATCCTAATGTCTTTTATAGTACCCCAAACCTTTTATTTCGGTAGTCAATAATTACTACATTGTCAAGGAAAAAGGCATTTCCGGTAAGTCCCCATATTTTTTCATTGTTAAAAAAATTCTTGAAGATATCATCCTTGTGATAATGAACGAGAACCTTTTTAAGTCGGGTTTTTCCAAAGTAAACATCGTACAGTGTATTTTCGCCTAATACTGTATAATATTTACCCCAAGTAGTTACTTCCAAAGAGTCCACTATTTTACCATCTGAAATATCTTTTGCGTTTTCCACACTGGTAAGTAAGGCAAATAAGCTTGCTCCAGTATCAAACATTAAGTTCTCCTTTTTTCCATTAATTAATAGTGGAATTTTTATTCTACCTCCATCATTAATGAAAGGTTGAAAAGACGCAGTTGCGTATTTCTTAGGTACATCATTAACAATACATAATCGTTGATTAGGATAATCGATAACCAAAACCTTTCCTTGAAATATATCAGCTCCAATAGTGCCAATCTTTTTTTCAGAAGCTGTATTTATAGAGTCTACAAGAATGCTATCGCCAAAATCTTTAAAATATCCAACGTCAATTGCACCAATTCCGACTTTACCCAATTTTAAATCAACACCTCTAAATTTAAAGTTCTTTTCACCCTCTGCCATAAAGATGAGTGTTGTGTCTATTTTATTTTTTAATGTTGCATCACTACTGTCCAACAAAAATTAGCATACGTCCGGCCATCATTGATAGGGTTAAATAGAGGGCATTTTTCTTGTGGTTTTCGTTTTCAGATTCAAATTGTATTAAACAAGGAAAGCTGTGCTGTTTGT
>Ga0247837_1007538_pt1 | contig 14366 bp, 10 predicted proteins | sample LaCtaG_2_FD_187115 | JGI IMG/M metagenome (GOLD analysis project Ga0247837, IMG submission 187115) | Freshwater microbial communities from meromictic Lake La Cruz, Castile-La Mancha, Spain - LaCruzMarch2015_14.5m | ecosystem: Environmental > Aquatic > Freshwater > Lake | place: Spain: Castile-La...
GTCTGACTGCGCTTAAGGTAAATACCATGAAAGCATAGAAGAGCCTATATTGGCTTGATATGCTTAAATTAACCTTACAAATAGAGTAACACCTTAAATATATATTAAAGTTACACTAAGGAAACATCTACGTTTATAAATACATGAATAGTGTCTATCTCACTTAATACTCAGGGTGTTAACCCATTGATATCTATTATCATAATCCTTCCCTTGTGGCTCACAGTCCAGTCTAGAGTTATCCAGTACGACTATATGCACTCTACTGTCTTCCTCCTTAAAAGCCCACTCAAACGACTCAACTGAATAACACTATCTTCCGCCTTTGCAGGGAAGTCTCTATTGATAGAAAACGGAACTGTAGATAGGATATATTCACTCGGTAGTGGATACAAAAGGCGTATTGATCAAGACTAATAGAGAACTCCATGGCCAATATAGACAGAAACTTATATAGTAGTTGGTAAGAGAGAGATTTGTTTCAAAGCACTATGCTTACTGCCTCAAAAGCAGGACTCATTTAAGTAGTCTGCAAGCCTTTTCCCTGGCATTTGCCCTATTTCTTAATAAGCCAGGTAGATTCGGACTCTTTCAGCTACCTTTTCCAACTAATACCAGTATGCCTATAAACTCTCTGTCAGTCACTTATAGTTCATATGAAAGGTAATATACTGAAGGAACAGGCTTTTTGCCACTCAGACCTACTACGACTTTTCCCACATTCGCTATGAAATATCTGACAAAGTCGACTAAATTAGTCTCCTTTTCAACAACAAAAACGCTACAATTCCTTCTAATTAGCATTAAAACGGGACTTAATGCGAAATAATGCTCAAAGACAAGTCAAATCTTAGTCAATTCGAGAGTTGTCAGGCGGTTTTAAGTGAATTCGGCTGTTTTCCGCGTCCTCTATGAAGCAATTTAGCTGAATACTGCTGTTTCGGAGGTGTTCTGCAGTGCCAAACATAGGCACTACGGAGGGAGAGGCGGATTGCACCTTATATCGGCCGCTAAATAAGGAATTTAGCCACTTGCAGCGGAGTTTTAGTATGTGCCAACTAGTGGACACGACCTTAAACACCCAATATGACAAGAAATACGCATTCGCCAATACCAAAATCACTAGCAAAACAACCTGCGCAGGCAAATCCAGCCCCTGCGTCAGCGAAAAAAGTCCACAATAAATGGTCACTCCGCCCACCAAAATCCCCCTGACCTCCAACTCATTCATATCCGGCACAATATAGGGCTTATGCTTACTCTGCAGACTCAAAGCCGCCAGGATGACTATCATGACAGTGAGAGCTTGGAGGTAGGTGGAGACGGAGGTGAAGAAGACAGCGATGGAGATGATGAGGATTTTCCGGTAGATGATGATGAATTCCCAGTAGAACTTCTCAGGAGTGTATCCGTTGTATATGAATCCTAGGCGTAGTTTCATGTATGTAAGTGCAAGTCTGTATCTACTTTTGTAGATGTACATCAAGCAGAGCGCCGGGAGGCCCAAAGTCCATAGGATCATACTGGGAACAGCCACTATCAACACATATCTGAGGTGAATGGAGTCCCAGCACTTGATGTTTAGGTAGGCTGCGAGCCAGTAGCTGCCCGCACTCAGCTCTTTGCAGTTGAGGAAGGCGAATTGGAAGCGGACGAGAGAGGGGTGCACGAGGAAGAAGCACACTACGCAGGTCGCCACCATTTCATTCTTCACAAAGCTGCCTTTTCTCCGTACCAAAGCCACAGGCAGCCACACCACCAGGCCCAAAGCCAGTATCAGTGGCGGCAAAAAGGCCATAAACACCAATTTCAGACGTAAAGCGGTGGCCTGGTCTTCCTCGCTGGAAGTCCCTACGAAGCAGTCGATTGAGAAGATTTGGTCAGCTGCGTTCCCTGCACTTTGCTGTGCATCGAGCAACACGCCTACGTACGCAGGCCAGCTGAGACTGAAGCCGGCGGTGATCATGACCAGTTGCAAGTAGTTCAGGAAGATCTTGATGTAGATGGAGAGGTGGGAGCGGGTGCGCTCTGCACTGCGGATAGTGCTCCAGACGATGAGAGCGAGGAAGGTGAGGACTGCTAGGATGATTCCAATGGTGCGGACTGTGTTGAGCAGGAAAGAGGGACAGCGGGCGCATTCAGCGGCGTTGAGACGGGAAAAGCCGGGGGAACAGCCGTTGCAAAGGTTGCCGAAGTAGCCTTCCGCACATAGTCCTGTGAAGGAAAGCACATTCGGAGGCTCTGGCGACCCCAAGCAAGCCGGCTTATACGGACACAGCCAGAACTGCTCCGACAGCATATCCACCCGCCAGTACTCTTCCTGAGGCACCATCGTGTAGTTTCCATAGCAGATGGCTCCCTCAGGACAGGCTTTGCAGCTGCCTTCTGGGTCCAGACTGTACTTACTGGCAGGGCAAATTAGGCACTGGTCGCTTTGATGGCTTTCACCGAGGAGACAAGTTCTCATCTGCACAGAAACAGCCAAAGAGTCGGAATAGGTCAGGTTATCTCTGGACTTCGCCTTTTTGGTGTAGTCAACTGCAGTGGATCGCAGTAGTAGTGTAGTGGCAGAGGCCGGGGGCGCCGTGATGCCGAAGCCTTGGACCAGATAAGTGCCATTTACTGCAGAGAAGGCAGTTACGCCAAGGACGGAAGTGGAGCTGTTTGCGGAAGCCAGGCTGAGTGCAGACCCTGTGTCTATAGTCACAACTTGCCCATAATGGTCCAAAACAGTCACTATCAAAACTTGGTCTGTTAGCTGTCCACTGGCGATTCCAAGCAGTTCCCCACTGGTTTTCCCTGCTTCAGTTTCGGAGGTTATTATAGAGGATAAATTCAGTCGAATTGGAAAGGAAGCTATGTCTGGGCCGTACATCGCCCTGCCACCTATGTAGGAGCAGTTATTAATCTCAGGCATTGAGTCTTTCCAATATATGCTTCCTCCCTGGCCTCTAGCACTGTTATTTTCGAACTCACAGTCTGTAATAGTAACTACACAGCCCACTGATACTCCGCTACATAGTAACGACATCGCTCCCCCTTTCCCCAAGTCAGCCTGAGAACTGCCTGCAGCAGTGCAATTAGTGAATGAACAGTAGTGGAAACTGCCCTGGACACTATCGAGCACAATTGCACCAGTTGAAGTGCCTGAGAGATTTGAGAATCTGCAGGACTGGAAGGAGACCTGGCTGGAAGCTTGGGAAATGGCGGTTAGATAGACAGCGGCTCCGTTTGAAGCTATAAGGTCGGAAAACACACAATTTGATATGGTTATAATAGTGCATAATATGCAGTAAATCGCTCCACCCATATCCCCTTTCCCATCTATTATGGAAATTACTGCTGAATGTCACATGCGACAACTCCAACTTGACCATAGACGATGCATGAAAAGCGCCCACAGAAAAGTCACTAAAATGTGCATTTGACACACTTCCATATCCGCCAATAGTTGTAATGGCTCCTTTTCCCGATTGCACATTCGACACCGTTATATTGGAAATAACAAAAATACTCCCAGAAGTAGCCTGCAAAAGAGCCCCACTAGCAGCTTTCAAGTCGTCAAATACAGAAGTATCGATATACAGGATGGAGCTTAGGGCGAAAATCAGCCCGCCTATAGAACTGGCTTCCAGGCCTGAGACCTGGCAGCCCTTCATTGAGAATACAGACTCGATCGCGCTGTATATGAGGGGACTGGAAAGGCCACGATGGTCTGTGAAGGTGACGTTGGTGAGGGAGAAGTTGGAAAAATAGGCGGTTAGACCTGCAATTCGGAGGGCTTTATTGCGGGTGAAGCTGGCATTAAGGAATCGAATAGAGCTGGAAATGGCTGCTACAGTGGCTGAGTCTCCACTGTAGTGCCCTTCAAAACTCGCATTACGGAAAGAACTGTTGACAGGAGAGCCAAAGAGATAGACTGCAGAGCCCTTCCCCCCTGCAGTATTCCCCAGAAAGACACAGTCTCTACATGTGATAGTAGAGGCCTGTTCTATGTATAGGGCTCCTCCATGAGTTGTAGCAGAGTTCTTATAGAAAGAACAGTTGGAGCAGGTCATAGCGGAGCCTCCACCCAGGTAGACAGCCCCTCCAATACTGTCTGTGCCATTGGTAAATATAGCGTTGGTGCTGTTTACGATAGTCTTAGTAGTGCAATGGATTGCTGATCCGCCATTATTGTCATATACAGAATTGATATCCGTCAAATTAGTTTTATCGATTTCGAATATTCGCCGATTATTCGCCAAAAAGCGATTTCTTGCAGATTTAAGTATTTGATACCCATTCGGATTCCCCATTTTAACCAGCGCCTTTCCAACATTCCCCTCGAACAAACAGTCAAAAACCCCCAGAAAAACCTCCTTTTCAGCACTCCCAGGACGCAAAGACGCCGAAATCGCACTCACAGTTCCACCCTCATTCCCACTAAACCTGCAACTCTCAACTCTAAAAGTCCCACTAAAAAACGTCAAATGCAAAATTCCTTCTTTTACCCGGTTTCCTGAGAAAATGGAACTTCGCACCCAGCTATTTGGACTGAGTTGAATTTTGTTGTCGATTAAAACAGCAGTTCCGATGCCGGTTCCGACGTTGTTTATGAATTTACAGGCGGAAATTTGCAGCTGAATTGCGACTGAGTTAGTCACAGAGTCGGTGAAATGCAGTGCGACTCCGTCTGCGCCTTTGTTTCCCTGAAATACTGAGGAAGTGATGAGGACGGGGGTGGAAATTAGGCCGGTAGCGGGAGTGAAGGACAGGCAAGTCTGGGTGGCTGCAGTATTCCCTGTGAAATAGGAGTCAAGTACTGACAGATAACTGCTGCCTGATACCCTCAGCACCGCCGAATTAGCCTGATTATCCCCAAAATAGCCCATTCTAAGGGTTATTCCTTGTGCCGCAACAAGGGAAACGACCCCAATTTGGCCTATCGCCCTGCACTCCATAAATTTTACCTCAATTAACTGTACTTCGCCAGTGGTGGAAATGGCCATAGCGCTGGCACTGGTGCTAGATCCAGTCAGTTTCGCTAGAGTTAGATTCTTGATATAGCCGTTTCCGCTGGAAGTTACCTGAAAGGCCGCCGGAGCATTCGGACTGCTGCAGGAACAGCGATTTAGACTGGTATTTGTGACGTTGAATGTGTAAATAGTGTTAAAATTCAGAAAAGTTGAGCAAATCCAAGTCGATTCCAGTGGTAAATTCCGCAAATAAACCCCAAATTTCCCTATCATATTCGCAAATGTGTATTGGCCAATTTTGGTAATTCCATCGCCACAATTGCTAATTTCCACATTTCTCACAATTACATTCGCAACAAACAGCAAATTTACCAGTTCGAGGTAAAAAGTCGTATCTGAAATCGACAAATTTGCCAAAATAAAGCAAATTTGAGGAATTTGGACTGTTATTCGTAGGCCTGAAACAGTCGTATATCTCTCAATTACGCCCAATTGGTCTCTTCCTGACAGATTTGTCGTCATGCGAACTGAAAGAATCGCAAATCCAATAGTGCATTGAGCGATTTTGACCTTTTCTAATAGGTAATTATGGCCAAATCCGTTGTTATTGAAGTAAAATAGTCCGGTCCCGAAATAGGAGTCTCTGGAAATGACTGCCACTCCCGTTATATTTACCTCTGAAATAGTCACATGAGACATAGTGAATTGGTCGATTTCCCCGTTGGGACCCAGGGTCATTAGTCCTGCTCCTGATAGCTTCAACAGGTAGTAGTCGAGGTAGATGGAGCTGAAAGTGCAACTTCTCATTTCGAACTTCACATAGTTGATAATTACCAAAAATGAGCCTTTTTGGACGATGTTGTGGGAAAAAGTGCTGTTTAAAATGCGAATATCGCGAATTCCGTTAATATATAAAAGTCCGGATTGAACAAGTTTCGTGGACAACTCATACCCGTTATTCCACAAAGTAACATTCACACTATCAAGCAAAATCGCTCCTTCCTCATAACTAACAGCCGCTGTGAACTCCGAAGGACTATTAGTCGAATTCTGCTGTATTGCGGCCATTGTCGACAGATACATGGTGGAAAGGTCAGCCACAGGGTTGGTGGAGATGTTGGTCAGATGGGAGTTGTGCAGGGTCAGCCAGCCGCTGGTGAGGGAGATGAGATAGCCGTAGCCCTGGCGGAAGTTAGAAATTGCGGAGTTGAGGAAGGAAAGAGAGGATTTGGGTCGCATGAAGAAAAGACTATAGGGACGGAAGCGTTGGCATAGGTCTGTAGTAGCAAAGGAGCCTGCTGAATAGGTGACACCCTGGTCATCTACTCCCTGTCCTCCGCTCCCTACTGTTATAGCACTGCAATAGGAGCATTTCTCGGTTTGGCAGTTGGGTAGGAGACTGGAATTGCCATTGAGAAGTACATCTGTGAAGGTCAACCCTCCTGAGATGTGGAATTGGACTGGTTGTTGATTATCGAAAAGTAGGACTGGAGGACTGCAGTCAGCACATATTAGTCCTGATATAGTCACATTAAAGGACCCTTTGGGGACTGATGTCGGATTTTGCCCCAAAGCAGTTAAGTGGAAAGATGTGGGGTTGGGAGCGACTGTATGAGTCCCAGGCAGTATGTGGATAAGACAAAAGCGAAAAACACAGCCCTGCAAGGCTACTGCTAGTGACCTAAAAGGACTTCCCTGCGTACCCATACCTTCCACTCCCAGGTCCGCACTCACATAGAACAGGACAGGGCTAGAGACTGAGGAAAGGTCAGGGTCCGGCACACAGAGGAAAGCCACCAAAGGATGCACATGAAATGCACTAGGACAGGCAGCTAGACAAGAGAGGTAGAAGTGATAGGCGCCTGCTTGACACTGCAGACAGCCACTAGGCTGGATTGAGCCACAGTCCTCACATAGATTGGGAGCGGTGCAGGGAGAAGGGGCTGCACAGTTCCCGTAACTTAGGCCACAGCCAACATCGTTGCAGGTCTGAGAACAGGAAGTCTGGGCCTTGAGGAGTTCTGCAGGAGTGCAGAGCGGCTGCAAACAGGTGGAAGCATAAGAGTAGCGAAGGGAGAAGTTCGCCTGGACGAGGTGATAGTTCAAAGCTGCAATTGAAAGAAACTGCTGTGGACATTGAGACGACATTTGGTCATAGGCACAGTCTGGAACCAGACACTCCGCTTTACACCTACCATAGTCTGGGACATTGCACCCAGGAGCACACCCACAATCCAATAAGTCCCATTGACAGGCTTGATTATTGCACTGTGTCTGACACACTCCGTCACCTAACATGTGAGTGTAACACTCTGAAGCACAACTGCCCTACATAGGATATACGCAAAGTCCCTTGTCAAATTGACACTTCAAAGTGGAGCAGACAGGGTCGCATACTTCGTTTTGCAATAGTCCTAAGGTGCACCCGGGCGAACAGTCACAGTCTGGCGAGTCCCAACCACAGGCCTCTTGCTTACAGGCTACATCGCACACTCCGTTGGAAAGCATATAGAGGTAACACCCTGCACTACAAGCTGCAGATACACAGTCCCCCTTATCATTCTCACAGGCAGCATTCAAACAGGCACTCTCACACACCCCATTCCCCAGCATACTTGAAAAACACCCATCTGCACAAAAGCCCTATATAGCCCTTACACAGTCCCCTCCGTCCCACCCACAAACCTCTTTCCCACACATCTCTTCACACACCGAGTTCCCCATCAAGAAGGCAAACCCACACCCAGCTGCCACACAAGTCTCCATACAGTCACTATCCCCCACTAGTCCGGACTGAGAGTCAAAGCCACAGTCCAGAGTCATACAGGGTAAGTCGCAGAGGGAGTCTCCACGCCAGTCTAAGGGACAAATGGCAGTGTTGCACCCGGCGGCAGTGAACGCTAGGAGGCAGACAGGCAGGAATTGCCGGGCTTTGGGCATTTCTTTATTAGGACGCTTTCGAACTAGTCACTTTCTATCGGGGAATTTGGCAGGTATATAGGAAAAACGTGTTTTTAGCAGATTTTGTTAGTTTGATTTACCTAACTTTCGATTTTTTGCCACCGGTTTGAGGCCGAAATCATACAAATTCCTCACAATTATTCGCCAATTCCAGCGAAAATGCTATTAAACTCCCTTCAACAGCCGCCAATTTCGCCTTACTACCAAAGTTTAGGCAGAAAATCCGAAAATATCGCTTTGAACCCGCTTTTTTGGCTTTCTTCCGCCATCCTCTCCATCCTCGTCCCTCCCTGCCTCAGTCTATCCGTGGCTTCCTTCCTCTCCTCCAGCTCCAACTCCCTGTTATTCTTCTTAAACGACCAAATATCCCCCCCGCCCCCCCTTATCGGCTTCATTATCACGTTTTTGGACACCAAAGCCTGCGGCTCCACCGACCTTCTCGGCGAAACAGTAGTCCCTAGTTTAGGGTTCAGCATCATCAGCTGTCTTTCCAGTCTGTTGTTTTTAGTCATTGCGTTTTGCAGGACTTCGTCTCGCTGGTCCATGGCTTTGCGCATGACTACTAGTTCGTCGTAGAGCTGAGTGGGGGTTACCTTTTTGCGCTCGGTCAGGAGGTCGGCGACGCGTTCTTCGGTTTGGAGGATTTTGTGCCGGGGGTCGTGCATGGTTATCATGTCTTCGAACTTTTCCCGCTCTTGGTTGAGAGCGTGCTGCAGTTCCAAAATCTGCCTATCCCTGAGTTTGGACTCCGCCGCTATGTCCCTACGTTCCGACTCAATCGCTTGCATGGCACTTTGCAGGTCAGACTTCGCACACACAGTGGTTTCCTGGGCTTTCATAAGTTCATGTTTCAACTCTGATACGAAAGTGGCCAATTCCTTCGCTTTTTCCTTTTTCCGTTGGTATTTCTCGCATAAGACTGCGAATTTGGAGTTGAGGTCTTCGGTGAATGCCTGGGAGTGGTCGGATTTGAGGCTGCTTTCAGTCTCTATTCGCTGGGGACTGGCTTCAAAAGCCACTACAGCGGGCAGATCCGGCATTGACTTGTGGTGGACTCTCGACCAATTTGGCTGTTGGATTTCCTCACCTTTGAAGTCCAGACTCAGGCTGATTCCCTTGGAAAACACCGCGTCTTTCTCACTAAACGCAGCCAGCGCCTCTCCAATCGACTCCTTCAGTATATCAATGCCTGGGTACGACAAGCCTCCCAGGTCTCTCTGCACCAAGGCCATATCCGCCTTCAGCCTCAACACCGCATTCCTGATCTTCGATATATCGAAGTTCTTCTGCTGGCTTTCCTGCAACGCCTTTTCCAACACAGTTTCCAACTCCTGTTCTCTCTTCTGGCTGTTTTCCACCCTGCCCTGCACTTCTCTCTCCAAGTCAGCGATTTGCACCATCAGTCTGTTTTCCTCTCGACTGCGGAATCCGAGTTCATCTTCCAACTCCTTCTTTTCCAGTTTGATTTTCTGCAGTTCTTCACTGAGGTTCACGATTTCAATGTGCTGTTTGAGGACCATCAAAGACTGAGCAGAGTTGGCTTCCACGGAAATGTGAGGACGCTCGTGCAGCACTTCCGGGGCTTCCGCATGCGTTGGCACGGTCAAGGAGCAGGAAATGATAGAGGCGATTTCACTAGGGAGACTGGGGTGGTTGGCGTACTTCTCTGCAATGTGGCTTTGGAGGCTGTTGATGATTTCCGCCTGTTTCTGGATTTCCCGCTCTGCCTGTTCTAACTTGATCAGGAGTTCCTTTGCACTCCGCTCCTGGTTGACGATAGGCTTGTTTTGGATCTTTTTGGCTCTTTGTCCGAAGCGCAAGGTACTGAGCGTCTCGAAGTCGTTATAACTACTCATCGAGCAAGCGATAACCAGCGTAGTCTGCGAGTTCCCCCCTAGCGACTCCTGCAGTAGTCTCGTCAACTTCGAGTCTCGATATGGTACAAAGGCTTGTCTTTCTGTTAGTGCATTGATGACCATGCCCAGTGCGGACAGACTCTTATTTATCATCTTCGCTTCTTCTAATTGTTGCCCGGAAACTTGCGTTTTTCCTATCTTCTCACTGCCCGCCAAGTCCACAAAATGCAGTTTTCCGCTCCTTCTAGACCCGGAGTCGATATCTTTCTGCTCCACATGGACGATAAATATCGAGTGCGACCTCGAGCTTTTCTCATTCATGCGAGTTGAAGCGATCGAGCGGTTCTGCGAGCCTGTCTGCATCACAGCCATCATTTCCGCAGGGGAGCTGACATACACCTCCGTAGCGTCATGTATGTAAATCCCCCTGGCTTTGTCTTCTTTTACTTGTAAATTCGACTTCGACTCGTCAAGAAGGTCTTGGATCCGCTCCATGTATATCTCCAAAAAACTGACTTTGATAGAGAACTCGGTAGCGCTGGAAGCGTTGATGAGACCCACGAACAGGGCGTCCATCATGCGAGGGATAATCCCCTTCATCTCCTGGTCGTTGATACTCGGCCCTTCCATCGTGTGTGTCTTCCCACTCCCTGTCTGTCCATAGGCGAATAGCGTCCCATTGTACCCGGTCAGTACTCCAGCGACTACAGGGCTTGCAGCCTGTTGGAATACCTCAGCCTGGGAGGTTTCAGGACCACCGATGTAGTCGAAGGCGAATTCGTGCGTTTCTTCTTTGCCGCGGTCGCTGGCTGTGCGGAGTTTGAGGTTGGTGCGGGTGTAGTCGACACAGCAGTGGCCGCCTGACTCGCGCTCCACTCGGTTTTCGGGCCGGAGACGACAAAAGACGCGGATGTTGCCTGTGGACATTTTGATATAAAGGGAGAAGGAGTCAGTTTCAAGTGCAAAGGCGGATTTAGGGACTTTACTATACGTGAAGATTTGCGTATTTCCAAGCTTAGGGAAATCACCCACCATTCTCGATACTAACTATGGACTTCGCTTTCAGCGACCTTGAAGCCTTGAACAACCTGCTGAACCCTGAAGACGACCAAGCCCCAGACCCCTACTCCTCCATCCCCTCCGGCAGTGCACTGACTCCCGGCGACGTAAGTGGCAGGCGGAAAGAACTGGCTCCGCCTTTAGTCAAAGTCGAAGCCAAGGTCAACCGCAGTGGTGTCCCTCCCGCAGTTTCCAAGCCAAAGCAAGAGATATGGCAAGAAGAGGACCTGAGTAGGCGAGATGCGGAGTTGAGTGATGACCGTCCAGAGCCAGAGTACGACTTACAGCTCAGACAGAGAGTTGGCCCGGAGGATATCTTCTTGGGGCTGAGTGATATGGACCCGAGTTCTCGCCACTGCCAAGACTTGCTGATTAGAGTGAAACTTCCGGGGACGAAGTATAAAGACATTGGGTTGGATGTGGAAAAGCGCATGGTGAAGTTGCAAGCGCCGAAGTTCAAGCTGAACCTGGCTCTACCCTACCCAGTTCTGGACCAACAAGGCTCAGCAAAGTGGCTCTCCACCCTCGAAACCCTGGAAGTCGCCCTCCCCATAGATAAGTCAGACATCCCTCTCTACGCCTGGACACTTAAAACTACTGTAGAGACTTCTTGGGCGCCGAGGACCGCGGGGGAGTGGCAGGCCGGCCCGCCGCCAAGCCTCCATAGGTGAACATTTGCTTCTTTTCCGCAGGCTTTAAGACCTTGAAAGAGCAGAGGAGCGTTTCGTCGATAATCATGATTGCAGCGGAGTTGTCGATTTCTTCGCAGTAGTTGGGCGCGGAGAAGACTGTCACGAGTTGCCGCTTGGAAAAGAACTCGTAGCCGTCCTCGACCACTTGGTGTGCGCGGCAGATTAGGTCTAAGTCGTGTTTTCTGAGAAAATTGGAAACGATATCCGGGCCAAAGGTAAAGGAAACCCCGCGCTCATTGTCCCCCCACGCCTGCACATTCTTATCCGGGTCCGACCACAGCAAGTCACAAAGCAGCCCGCTATCCGGCACATCCGTCGGCCTCATGATTTTCCTTATTTGGTCCATTCCATTAAGCTCCGGCGACAGTCCTCCGTGCATGCACAGAATCCGCCCCTCTATGAGCGCTGCAACAGGCAGACAATTGAAGCAGTCTGTGAATGTCTTCCACAGCTTGATACTGTAGCGCCGTTTGCACTCGTCGTAGAAGCCGTAGATCCGGTTGATGGAGGAACACTCGTGGTTGCCTCTCAGGAGATGGAAGGAATCCGGGTATTTGATCTTGTAGGCGAGCAGGAGACAGATGGTTTCCAGGCTTTGTTTCCCTCTATCCACGTAATCGCCCAGAAACAGGTAATTCGACTCAGGTGGACAGCCTGCGAATTCGAAAATCCTGAGCAAGTCGTAGTACTGGCCGTGGATGTCGCCGCAGATCTTGAGGGGCACGCGCACTTCGAGCAGCATGGGCTGGTTCATGAAGATCTCGCGGGAGCGGATGCACAGGGATCGCACTTCTTGCTCGGTGAGGTTCACGAGTTTGCCGGGACGGTTGCCGCGCACTTCCAGGAGCTTGTCAATCACTGCGTCCACATCCAGGTCCGGAGGACTCGCCATTAACTATAATGAGCCACTGATTCCTTGCAGAGCCGAAGCAGGTCCAGCCTAACCATAAGGGCCTTAGAAACACACCCAAAATCACCAGCGAAAGACCAGACTTCCATACTTCTATCCAAGTAATGGATTTCCCACACGACCCTGACTTCGTCCAGTCCGAACTGCTGCGTCGAGTGCCCGGCTACCCTGTGGTCGTCTACTCCGGCTACAGCGTTTCTCGACAGCGTGCAGTGGTCTACAAAGTAATCGAAGACACTAAAGTCAACGAGGTCAACGTGGCTAGAGTCATGAGAGAGGCGAAAATCATGCTAGGCCTGAAGTCGCCCAATATATGCGAAGTCATGGAATTGAAGCGGATAGTAGCAGCGGGTACTACCTACCAGTGCATTGTGATGGAAAGACTGGCGAAGGACTGGGCCGCTGAGATATATGAGAAGGCACTAGCTGGGGAGCACTTCGAGGAGGCGGTGTTAGTGGGACGAATGTTCATACTGATTAGCACACTTGCACACATGCAAACACTCGAAATCGCACATCGAGACATCAAGCCTGAGAACATTTTCCTGACTCTCGACCAGCCGCCACACATAAAACTAGCAGACTTCGACTCTTGCAAGGCTGAATTCACCCTAAGCTCCAGAAGCACTCTCCAAGGCACTGTCCCCTACCTCAGTCCCAAGCTGTACGAAGCCCATAAGCGAAACCAGTTTAATGCAGTGCACAACCTTTTCAAATCGGATGTGTACTCATTGGCTTCAACTATAGTGCATGCTGGACAGTTGAGAATACCGGAAATGGGACTACGGAATATCGCTAAAACCGGAGTAATTGACCGACTTCCCTACTCTCCCAACCTGCAGAATATGCTGAAATGGATGCTTGCGGAGGAGGAAGACGACAGGCCCGATTTCTTATCTTTAGCAGAAAGACTGGAAATCATCCCGAGCCTAACAGTATCAGTTCCCTACCTCAACTCGCACCCCGACTGTCCGAAATGCCACTATAAGTGTGGCTCTGTGCCCTATATCCAACTCCCCTGCTACCACATTTGGACGTACTGCAGTAAGGCTTGTATGGAACAGGGAGTGGCTGAGGGCAGGGAATGTGGCTTTATAAGTTGTTTTATATGTACACAAAGGTACAGATATAGAGATTTGGAGGCTGCGGTTCCCAGGCTTAGAGACTTGTTTGGGTATAGGCAGTAAGTAGCGAAATTTGCTAATGAGAGGGAAATTGGTCATTTTTGGTACTGTTTGCTAATAGTTTGCACCTGTGAAAGCCTGATTTCCAAGCTATCATAATTGGTAAAAACACAAAAAGTCGCTATTTTAGCCTAAACTGCTAAAGACTATTAGAGAAAAGTCGAACTGCCCCTCGACTACTCTGGGAGCCCCCGAAGAAGTGACAGTATTGGGGCACAAGTCACAAATCAGTTCAGTTCTGCGACTACTCAGGCGCTTTTTGCAGATTTCACATATCAAATGCTCGCATGAAAGCTGATATATCCCATCCGCGTTCTTACAGGAACTGCACACAAAGGGCAAACCCTCTAACTCCCGCGTATCTAAGGAAACAACAGGTAAAAGCTGGCCCAGCTCCAGACGCTGCAGGATTTCCCCCACTTCTGCCTGTCTGTTGATGGCTTTATTGCGTAGTTGCAGTAAATTGCAGATTTGGGTACTGACCTGGTCGCTGTAGCCCCGCTGTCTGCACATAGATTCGATCTCGTTGAGTACCAGGTTCAAAACAGGGGAGGTGAAATCGAAGGAAGCCATTTGGAAGAATACTCGGGCGAGGCGCATTGCATCTTCAGCGAAGATTTGCTTAGTGCGCAGACCTGTGCTTTCCCCAGTCTCATCTCTCAGGGAAGTGGACTTCGTGGGTTCTCCGTGAATTACTTCCATCTTGGTCGCATGTCCGAAATCAGTCAATTTCACTTGATAATCCC
>Ga0247837_1007541_pt1 | contig 14357 bp, 17 predicted proteins | sample LaCtaG_2_FD_187115 | JGI IMG/M metagenome (GOLD analysis project Ga0247837, IMG submission 187115) | Freshwater microbial communities from meromictic Lake La Cruz, Castile-La Mancha, Spain - LaCruzMarch2015_14.5m | ecosystem: Environmental > Aquatic > Freshwater > Lake | place: Spain: Castile-La...
CACTTGGCCAGGAACGCTTCGTTGCCCACCGTGCGGTTCCCCGCCGGCGGCGGTTGGAAAAATCGGCACGGTGTGTCATCTTTGCAGCAGGAGGTGTCGCCGATGGCAACCATGAACCTGTCCCTGCCCGACCCCGTACAGCGGTGGGTCGAGGCGCAAATCAAGAGCGGCCAGTACCGCAATGCCGGCGATTATGTCTTGGACCTGATTCGTCGCGACCAGGAGTATCAGGACCGCCGCGAGACTCTGGTCGCGGCGCTGGTCGCGGGCGAGGCCAGTGGCCCCTGCGAACGGACGCTCGTCGAGATCTGGAATACCGTGAAGGCGCGGCACGGACTCGATGTATGAACTGTCACAGGCCGCTGCCAGGGAGCCACGTTGTCTTCTGCCGTACCGTGGGTGACCGCATTTTGATTGTTCGTGTCCTGCGCAAACGGATGGACGCCAATCGCCAGTTTCAAGACTGAGATTTTCGTGTTCGACGAGGAAACGTTAGCCGTCAGAATTGACTTGTTGTGTCATAACGAGGCCAAGAGATGGAAAGAGCTAAAGGTCCACAGTTTCTTCGCTTCTGTATTCCCATAGTCGAGGTATTGCAAGAACTCGGTGGATCGGGGCAGCCGAAAGAAGTGACGGACACGGTGCTGGAGCATCTGCATATTTCGGAACGAGAACAGATCCAAACGCTCAAGAGCGGAGGTTCGCGCGTGCGGAATCAAGTTGCCTGGGCACGATTCTACTTAGCCAAGGCGGAGGTACTCGATGCCTCACGCCGTGGTGTCTGGGCGCTGACAGAAAAGGGACGTACCATCCATCTCGCCCCACACGCTGTTGCCAAGCTTTTTAAGGATGTGCAAGCCAACCTCCCGACCAAAGAGGCGCAATCAAACCTCACAGACGATGTGACAGACATCACCCCTCCGATGGACCTATCTGGCGACAGTATCAGTAAGCGCACCCTGTTGGACGTCAAGCATTATCGAGATCAGCAAAGGCGACTATCCGAACAAAGAAAAGTTAATTGAGTTAATCTCCGAAATACAAGTGCTCTTACCAGATCCTCGGGTTTTTGAAATCGCTCAGGTTTATCTAGATAACTACCTCATGCCTCGCTCACTCACGGGCGATGCCGTACATTTGGCGTATGCCTCATACTACAAACTCGATTTCTTGCTTACTTGGAATTGCAATCATCTCGCCAATGGCAACAAGAAGCAACATATCCGCATTATAAATGCAAGAATGAACTTGCCGACTCCTGAGATAATTACACCGCTGGAGCTATTTACGGAGACTCGCCATGATACCTAGCCCTCTACTGGAATCAAAATACAGGATACAGAAGCAACTCGACGAAGAAGCAGGTCACGATATTATGAAATATGCGACCAACTCGCATCGCATCGTTGCCGAGATCGAAGCTAAGTACCGGGTAAAGTTTAGGTACGGTTCAGCGGTGCTAATCAAGAGCCAAGACCAATCGCCAGTACATGAATCACAAATGGCCTAACCTTTGCCTCAAAAGCGAGCGCGCGCCACAGGCGCCGTGCTAACTCATACGAAAGCAAAGAGGCTTGGTTGGCTCCGCACCGACGGCCGTCCCGGTGCAGATATGTCGCCCGGCATCGACCGGCGACTTGGGCCTGGGGGATACAATCCCCTATCTCTAAAGAAGGCCGCGCCCGCAGCGGGCACCGTGCATGGATCGGATTAGCCCCAGCAGGGGATCTCGCGACCCGAGGAGCGCAATGGGCAAATGCTTTGATGATGGCGACTTTCAGCCCTTCGACGCGGGGCTCCGGAATTTGGTATGAAACGCCATCGCCGCTTGATCAGTTTCGACTGGGCGATGAAGCGCCTGCTGCGCAGCAAAGCCCATTTCGGGATTCTCGAAGGGTTTCTCACCGAGCTGCTGCGCGAGGAGATTCAGATCCTGGAAATCCTGGAGAGCGAGAGCAACAAGGAGACGGCGGCCGACAAACAGAATCGCGTGGACTTGAAGGCGCGCAATGCCGGGGGTGAAATCATCCTGATCGAGGTGCAGTACCAGCGGCAGTTCGATTATTTGCAGCGCATTCTGCACAGCACGGCGCGGACGGTGGTGGAGAACCTTGATGAAGGCCAGCCCTATGGCGAGGTGGTCAAGGTCGTCTCGGTCAGCATCCTGTATTTCGACCTGGGCCAGGGCGAGGATTACGTGTATCACGGTGCGACCCGGTTTATCGGTCTGCATATTCTCAAACTCCCGGAGGCCGAGCGGCGGGCCTACGCGCGTTATCAGGACGATTTGCACCAGCACCGAAGGCTATATGAATTCACCCATCACCCCTGAGTGCTTTACCCATGTCTGAACGTCTGCGCAAGCTGATCGGCATCCTGCTGATTCTCGCCGCCGCCGGTGTCGCCTCCGGGCAGGCGCTGCTGGTCTCCTGCTCCACCCCCGCCGCGGCCGGCAGCGCGCAGCGCGCCGTCGTCGCGCCCGGCTGAGAGGAGTGACGCTATGCCGCGCCTGCTGTTGCTGACTGCTGTCTTTCTGGTTGCCGCCGCCGGCTTGCTGTTGCTGTGGCGGCACGTGATGCGCCGCGACGCCGGACCGGACGCCGCGTTGCCCTCACCCGTCGCGGGGCTGCTGCTGTTTCTGGTGCCGCTGCCGGTCGCGGCGGCGGCCGTCGTCGCACTCGCCCGCGGACAGCTCTGGCCCTTGCTCGGCGACACGCTCGGCTACGGACTGTTCCTCGGCGGCGCATTGCTGGTCCGGCGCGGGCTCCTGTTCCCAGGGGGTGCCGCCGGCGGGCGTCGGCCCTTCAAGCTGCTGGGCAGCGTGCTAATCGGCCTTGCCACGGGGGTGACCGCTTGGCTCGGGGTCGGTCACCATCCGGTGATTGCCGCCGCCTTTGCGCTCCTCGCCCTGCTCGGCTGCTACCTCACCTACGGCTTCGACTGGCACCCCCGCGGATCAAACGGCCCCGCGCTGAGCAAACCGGCACGCGCCGCCCTGGCGCAGGCGCAGCAGACCATCACCGCGATCGAGCAGGCAGGCCGCGACATCCGTCAGCCGGACCTCGGCGCCCGGTTGCGGCGCATCACCGGGCTCGCGCGTGCCATCCTGAACCGACTGGAGGATGATCCGCGCGATCTGCGCCGTGCCCGCAAGTTTCTCAACGTCTATCTCGATGGAGTCCAGCGCGTCGTCGCCGGTTATGCGAAGACCCACCAGCACATCAGTGCGCCTGAAATCGACGAGCGCTTTCTCCGCGCACTGATCACGGTCGAGGAGGTCTTTCGGGAGCAACAGCGGGCCCTGCTGGCAAGCGATCTCGATGAACTCGACGTCCAACTCGAGGTCTTGACCCTTCAGTTGCAGCGCGAAGGCATCATTTAAGGCAATCTACTCGACCGCTTCAGCGGCAGCCGCGGCGATTCGGCGGTCGGGGTCGTCGCGGATCGCCGCCAGCGCCGGCAGGTCCAGTGAACGCAGCAGAGGGCCGGGCGCGGTCTCTTCCGGAATCCGCCAGAGTCCCAGCCGGGTCAGGGCGATGCCGAGCCGCGGGGAGGCACTGACCACGGCCAGGGGCACCGCGAGCAAGGCGCCCAGGAAAAACGGGGACAACCAGAAGGCCGCGGCGCCCGCCGTGGTTCCCAGCCAGACCAAGGCGGCCAGTCCCACCAGCGTCTGGGGCCAGAGTCGGCCCAGCGCTTCGGTCCAACCGACCTGATGACCGCCGCGCTGCTGCGGGTCCCAGCCCAGGGTGCGGCCGGCCAGGAGGCCGCCGATGAACAGGGTGTGGGCGATCGCCATCACCGGGGCCAGCAAGGTGAAGAACAGGATTTCTGCCACTGTGCTTGCGAGCACCCGCCCGACCCCGCCGAAGGCGCGGCGTGCGTCGGGGGTCAGCAGCAGGTCGGTCAGCGCGGCGAGCTTGGGCGCAAAGACCATGACCATCAGCACGGCGAAGAGCATGAGCCCCAACGCGGGGTCCACCAGTGCCCCGGGGTCCGCGGCCAGGCTTGGACGCACGGCCAGGATGGCCATCAGGGCAACCCAGGCGGGTGACGCCAGGAACATCAGGATGGCCAGCACCAGTTGCACCCGGCTGACCGGCCGCAGCCCCGGCAGGCGCAGCAGCCTGAGGTATTGCATATTGCCTTGGCACCAGCGCAGGTCCCGACGAATGAATTGCAGCAGGGTCGGGGGGTTCTCTTCCCAACTGCCGCCCTCTGTCGGCAGCACCCGCACCGCGTACCCGGCGCGGCGCATCAGCACCGCCTCCACCTGGTCGTGACTCAACACCCAGCCCCCCAGCGGTGGGCGGCCCGGCAGTCGCGGCAGTGCGCAATGTTCCCTGAAGGGTGCGACCCGCAGCAGTGCGTTATGGCCCCAATAGGGTCCGCAATCGCCTTGCCACCAGGCGCTGCCCAGGGTGTAGGAGCGCATTCCCAGCCGCATCCCGAACTGGAAGGCGCGGGCGAAGGCGCTCGCGGTGGGCAGGCCGACGACGAGCGTCTGGAGGATGCCCAGGCGCGGGTTTGCCTGCATGGTCCGCACCAGGCGCAGGATGGCGCGTGCTTCCATCAGGCTGTCCGCGTCCAGCACCAGGGCGAGGTCCAGGTCCTTGCCCTGATCCGCCAGAAAGGACTGGATGTTGCCTGCCTTGTAACCCGGGTTCCGGTCGCGGCGGCGATAGCCGATCATCAGGCGGTCGGCCCAGTCCCGTCGCAGCCGTTCGATGGCCGCCGTCTCGGCCGCGAGACAATCGGGCCGATCCGAGTCGCTGAGGACCCAGACCTGAAAGCGTTCGCCGTGGCCGGACGCCGCGAGTCCGGCAATCATCCGGTCCAGGTTGCGGGCAACCGTCGTCACCGACTCGTTGCGGATGCAGCTCAGGATGCCGGTGTTCAGGGTGATGGGCGCCGTCTGATCACCGTCATCCAGTCCGGAGCGGGCAGCGTGCGGACGCCGCATCAGGATCAGACCGATGGCCGCGTTCCCGAACCCGATGACGGTCCAGGGCAAGGTGAGTACGAAGCACAGGGTCAAGGCCCAGTCCCAGGCGTCGAACCCGTTGCCCGCCAGGGCCGCAACCATCAGGGCGGCCATCCCGACCACGGTGAAGGTCACGAGCAGGGCGAAGGCCCAGCGGCGCGGGCGGTAGTCGATCGGTGTGATCGGCGGTGGTGCGGCAGGCATACAGGGCCTCGACGGGACAGGTGGTGACGCGTTGCGCCGACGTCTTGTCGGCGATCTACCCAAACTTGGGGAGAATCACGATTAGCCAAGTCGCGAGCGTTGTGCTCACGCATCGATTCCCGCGCGGCGGAGCCCCCGCGGTCCGGTCGAGATCCGGCGGGTGCGCCCCAATAGTTGACGACTAGCAGCCTGTCGGACTTAGCCCCTAGGATAAGAGCATGAGTCAATATAAAGGCTTTTTGTTGCTCCATAATCGACCGTAAGGTGATTTCCGCGAAAAATCCAACCCGTAGGAGCCCGCTTGCGGGCGACGGGTGGGGGCACATGACGCGATTCCGGCAGGTCACGTCGCCCGCAAGCGGGCTCCTACGGAGCGTCTTATCCGGAAATCGCCTAAAGTCCGACAGGCTGCTAGCGACAACAATCGTGCAACCCGAGTCCCGTCCCGGTCCAATCGGCGATGAATTAACCTGGAGGAAACGGTTCTCACATGCAGGATCAAACGTCGATGGTGTGCGGCGACGCCGTTGAGCATGGGGTTCCACTCCCGGCGGAGGCGCGCGCCTGGCGGGTGATCCGCGAGCTTGCGCGTTACGCGGCACGGCCGTGTGGCGACGTGGACGGCATTCCGGTCTCACTGCGGTTCGGAGATCCTGGGAATCGTCACTGGACCTGGCGTCCGGATCAAGGCTGGGTCGCGGCGCGTCCGGCCGCGGACCCGGTCGAACGCGATTTGCTCGACCTCTACCTGCCCTTGTGCGTCCCGGTGGTGGACGGCTGTCGGGTGACCGCGCATCTGGGACAGAGCCTGGACGGCTACATCGCGACCGCCAACGGCGACTCCTGCTTCGTGACCGGCCCGGACAACATTCGCCACCTGCATCGGATGCGCGCGCTCAGCGACGGCGTGCTGGTCGGGACCGAGACCGCCGCCCGCGACGACCCGCGGCTCACCACCCGGCTGGTGCCGGGCGCGAACCCGGTCCGGGTCATCCTGGACCGGCAGCGTCGGCTTGGCTCTCATCTGCGGGTTTTTACCGACGGGGCCGCCGTGACCTTGCTGTGCTGCGATCGGGCACAGGTCACCGCGGGCCATGATCGTCAGGGCCAGGCGCGGATCATCGGTCTTCCGACCCGCGATGGCCGTCTGGACCTGACTGCCCTGCTGGAGACGCTGGCTGAACTGGGCTTGCGGCGGATCTTCGTCGAGGGCGGCGGGGCCACGGTTTCGGCCTTCCTGACGGCCGGGCTGCTGGACCGGCTGCAGATTGCCGTCGCCCCCCTGCTCATCGGGACCGGCCGGCCCGGACTGCGCATCCCCGCCCCCGAGCGCCTCGCCGATGCGCCGCGGCCGGTCGTCCGGCTCTTCCGCATGGGCGCTGACCTGCTGTATGACCTGGACCTGAGGCGTGGGAGCACCGCGGCTCTGCTCACGCCGGTGACGCGCATCCTGTGATCAAGGCGGCAGGAGCAAGGCGTCCTGGTGCCCGACCGTGATCTGCGAGTCGCCGGTGCTGATCCACCCCAGACGGGTGTCGCGCCAATCGGCGATGACCGCGGTACGCTCGGCCGCCTGGGCCGGGCTAAGCTCAGCCGCGGACTGTTCGGTCGCGGCGGCGGCCCAGCCAGCCACCAGGGCTTCCTGGAGCGCGGTTTGCTCACGGGCCAGCAGCCAGTCGCTGTCAGTCATTTCCACCGTGAATCCCAGGGTGCGTGCCAGGTACGCGAGCCGGGCCGGCGCGCTGGGTCCCAACGCGGGTCCCAGGCCCTTGTCGCGGCGCTGGTGCGCATTCACCAAGCCGATGACCGGGCCGTCGAGTCGGTGACGGGGCTCCAGCCCCGCCCGGCCGTCGTAGGTCAGGGCCAGCAGCAGCGGCGAACCGGCCGCCGCGGCGGTGCGCAGCAGGTCGAGCAGCCAGGGTTCGGAGACCAGGTCGAGCAGGGCCGCGGCAGTCACCAGGGTCCCGGCCTTGAGGTTCAGGCCAGCGGTGCTCTGGGCGAGGTCGTACGCGCGTGGTGCGATGTCCCAGCGGAAATCATCCCCGTTGATGCGCAGCCCGGCCGCTTCCGCAGCGGCCTCCAGGCCGCGTTCGCGCGCCCAGGCGGCGGTCCGGTGCGGCAGCGCGGCGAGCAACGCGGGGTCCCGGTCCAGACAGGTCCAGGCCTGACGGCCATGCAGGCGCGGGGCCAGCCAGCGCAGGTTCGAACCGGTGCCGCAGCCCAAGTCCAGGATGTCCAGGGAAGCGTCCGGTGCGGGCAGCGGGCGGGTTGCCAGCCATTGGGCGAGCTGCTCCGCCAAGTGGACACAACGCGCTTGGACATCCGCCGACTCACGTAGGGCGAGCCAGGTCGGGCTGAAGTCAGACATCACAGAGTTCCTCGATGGAGCGGGCGAAGGCGGCCGCCGCGGTCTGCCAGGTCGGCAAGCCCAGGCCAGCCGCGCGGGAGCCGGCGGCCAGGCGGTGACGGAGCTTTGGTTCGTCCAGGAAGCGGGCGAGTGCGGCCGTCAGCGCGGCCGGGTCTTCCGGCGCGACCAGGATCCCGGCCGCCGGCGGGACGGTCGCGGGCACGGCGCCGGCGCGGGTGGCAAGGATCGGCAGGCCGTGCGCCAGCGCCTCGGCGCAGGCCATGCCATAGCCCTCGAAGCGGGTGGCCAGAACGAACAGGTCGGCGCCATCATAGCAGCGTACCAGTGCCGCATCGTCCAAGACGCCGGCAAAGGCGACGCGCCCGGCCAGGTCCAGCGCGTCGCACAATGTGGTCAGCCGGGCGGCATAGGCGGGATCGCGCGCTGGGCTGCCGACACAGGTCAGATGCCAGTCGCGACCGCGCAGGGGCGCGAGCGCCTGGAACAACAGGTCGTGCCCTTTGCGCTCGGTGAGGGCGGCGACACACAGCAGTTGCAGGGGGCCGCCCGTCGAGCCCCGCGCGGCCGGGGCCGGGTCCGTGCCCGGCTCCACCACCCGGATGCGCGTGCGCGGCACCTGATAGTCCCCCAGCAGGTCGGCGGTCGCGGCGCTGGTGACCACCACCCCGCGCGCGGCGGCGAGCGCGCGGGTCTCCGATTGGCGCAGGGCGGCGACCCGTGCGGGAGCGAGCCCGCTCTCGGCGGCCAGGGGGTGATGGATCAGGGCGATCAGCCGCAGGCGCCCGCCGTGGGCCGCGGCCGCGGCGGGCAAGGCGCCGAAGGCGAGGCCGTCGACCACCACCGCTGCCCCGTCGGGGAGTGCGGCCAGGGTGCGCGCCGCGGCGGTCAGCGCGTCCGTGCTCGGGTCGGGGAAGCTCGCATCCAGGCGGCCGACCTCCACCTGCCACCCCAGGTCGTGCAGACCGGCGATGACCCGCCGGTCATACTCGTAGCCGCCGGTGGGCGTGTCCAGGGCACCGGGGACCAGGAACCATAGTGGGCGCGTGCTCACATTCGACGGTTAAAGTTCCGCCTCGTAAGCAGCCCAGGCGAGGTGCGACTCACGCAGTACCACGCGCAGGGCGGTGATGCCGCGCGCCGCTTCGCCCAGTTCACCGGCGGCGAGGCGGGCGGCCATGCCGTCGAACACCTGCCGGGCCAGGAATTCGGTGGTGGTGTTTTGCGCGCGCAGGGTCGGATGCTCATCGAGGTTCCGATAGTCGAAGTCGGCCAGCACGCCGCGTAACGCCTGTCCGGCGAGCCCGATGTCGACCACCAGATTGTCCGTGTCCAGCGTGGGGCGGCGAAACTCCAGATCCACCACATAGGTGGCCCCATGAAGCCGCTGGGCGGGTCCGAACACCTCGCCGCGGAAGCTGTGGGCGATCATCATGTGATCGCGGACGCAGAGGCTGTACATCAGTCATCTCCTCAAGGGTACCGGATGCGGTGCATCAGGGTGTCGCCCGGCCCCCGGGCCAGGCGCGCCTGGACCGCGGGCAGGTCGGTGAAGGGATCTTCGCCGGTGATCAGCCGATCGAGGACCGGGTCGTCCAGCAGCGACAGCGCGAGTGCCAGGCGGCGGCGGTGGTCCCAGCGCGCCCGTTGGGCCGCCGCGATACTCCCCACCTGCGACGAGCGCAGGTTGAGCCGCCGCTGGTGGAATCCCTGGCCCAGCGGCAGGGTCACGGCGCGGGTGCCGTACCAACTCAGTTCCAAGACCGTGGATTCGAAGCCCGCAATGCGCAGGGCCTCGACCAGTCCGGCCGCTGACCCGCTGGCGTGGATCACGAGGTCCGCGTCCTCACCGTGCGCACCCGGTGCCGCGAACGCCAGGCCCAAGGCGGCGGCGATCTCCGCCCGGTTGGGGTTGGTGTCGATCAGCGTCACCGCGCAGCCGGGTAGGCGCCCGGCAAGCCAGGCGCACAGGCAGCCCAGGGTGCCGCCGCCGATGACCGCGATTCGATCCCCGATGCGGGGCGCGGCGTCCCAGAGTCCGTTGACCGCGGTCTCCAGCAGGGCGGCGAGCACGGCGCGTCCCGGCGGCACCGCGGCGGGCAGCGGATGGACCGCGGTCGCCGGAACCCGATAGCGGGTCTGATGCGGATAGAGACAGAAGACGGCCCGGCCCAGCAGGGGCGTCGGCCCCTCCTCGACCAACCCCACGCTGCAATAGCCGTACTTGACCGGCCAGGGGAAGTCGCCCGCCTGGAAGGGCGCGCGCATGGTCGCGTACTCACTCGCCGGCACCTCACCGCGCCAGACCAGCGACTCGGTGCCGCGGCTGATGCCGCTGTAGAGCGCACGGATCAGACAGTCGCCCGCTTGCGGGTCGTTTAGCGGCTCGGGGCGCAGTTCACCCTGGCCGGGGCCGATAGTCCAGAAGGCGAGGGCAGACTTGCTCACGCGCGCGACGCGCCGCCATAGACCAGCAGCGCATCCATTGCCGGCGGGATTTGGGGTCGGCCGCGAGCGTTGAGCGCGGTGCCGATGACTCGTGCCGACATGACCGGCTTTTCGTCCGGGAGGCGGAAGATGTCCTGCAGGAAGGCAAAGCGCAGCTTGGACTGACGAACCAGGTTGAGCCCCACCAGGAAGCGGTCTCCGCTGGTCAGCGAGGATTTGTAGTCGAGCTCCGCCCGCACCACCACCAGATTGATCCCGTTCCTGGTGTACTCGGCGAAATCGATGCCGACTTCCTTGAGATAGAGATGCCGGACATGCTCCAGGTAGTTTTGGTAGACCCCATTGTTGACGATCCCCTGCATGTCGCATTCGTAATCGCGAACATCCAGTTCGCATGAAAAGGCGTAGGTTTCCACGGCGGAGGCTCCAATTGCGGCGATGCCCTAGTTTACCGCGAAAGCCGGCGTGCGCTGCTGGCGCCAGGAATTCCAAATTTTGGTGGCCGCCGGCGGCGTCCCGGCGGCGAGGCTGATGGTGGATGCGCTGCGCTTATCCACCCTACAAACGCCGGCTCCGTCGTAATCAGTCGTAGTCGTAGGGTGGATAAGGCGCGCCGCTCGGTGTCAGGGAACCGGCACGGCGGTCGCGCGCGCCGCATCCACCAGGGGTGGTGCAATGTCCCCAGTTTTGGAATTGCTGCGCTGGCGCACGATAACCGCCCCCCGCTCAGCGTTTGCCGCTGGGCTTGGTGCCGAAGAGTGAACCCATGACGCCGCGCATCAACTGGCGGCCGATCTGGGTCCCCAGCGAGCGGGCGGCGCTGCTTGCAAAGGCTTCGAGCGGGCTCTGCCGGCTGCTCGAACCGCTGCCTTTGGGCTTGGTGCCGCTCCCGCTGCCGAACAGGTCACCCCAGCCGGCCGCCGCGGGGGTCGCGGCGGCGGTGGCCGCCGCGCCGGCGCGCTGCTCCAGCAGTTCGTAGGCCGAGACCCGGTCGATGGTCACGTCATAGACCCCCTTGACCAGTGACTGGTCCATGACCGCCCGGCGTTCACTGGCGTCCACCGGACCGAGCCGGCTCCCCGGCGGGGCGACCGTGACCCGCTGCACGATCCCCGGAATGCCTTGTTCGTCCAGGGTGGAGACCAGGGCCTCGCCGACGCCGAGTGCGGTGATGACGTTTGCGGTGTCCAAATCCGGATTCTGCCGGAAGGTCTCCGCCGCCACCCGCACCGCCTTCTGATCGCGCGGCGTGAAGGCGCGCAGGGCATGCTGAACCCGGTTGCCGAGCTGGCCCAGGACGGTGTCGGGGACATCGAGCGGGCTCTGGGTGACGAAATAGACCCCCACGCCCTTGGAGCGGATCAGCCGCACCACCTGTTCGATCTTGTTGAGCAGGACCTTAGGCGCATCGTTGAACAGCAGGTGCGCCTCGTCGAAGAAAAAGACCATCTTCGGCTTGTCCGCGTCGCCGACCTCCGGCAGGGTCTCGAACAGTTCGGCGAGCAGCCACAGCAGGAAGGTCGAGTAGAGCGCCGGGGTATGGATGAGCGTCTCGGCGGCCAGGATGTTCACATAGCCGTGCCCGTGCTCGTCGGTCTGCATCATATCCGCCAGGGTCAGCGAGGGCTCGCCGAAGAGCACCTGCGCGCCCTGCTGCTCCAGGGCCAGCAGACGCCGCAGGATGGCCCCGACGCTGGCCTTGGAGACATTGCCGTAACGAGTCTGGAGCGTCTCGGCCTGCTCGGCGACATGGGTGAGCAAGGCGCGCAGGTCCTTGAGATCCAGCAGCAGCCAGCCGTTCTCGTCCGCCACCTGAAAGACGATGTTGAGCACGCCCTCCTGAACGTCGTTCAGTTCCAGCAGCCGGCCCAGCAGCATGGGGCCCAATTCGCTGATGGTGGTGCGCACCGGATGTCCGAGCTTGCCCTGGATGTCCCAGAACATCACCGGGTTGGCGGCATAGTCGAAGCCTTCCGTTTGTTCCAGGTCCAGTTCCGCGACCCGCTCGGCCACCTTCTTGTTGCCGCCGCCGGGCTGGCTGATGCCGGCCAGATCGCCCTTCACATCGGCCATGAAGACCGGCACCCCGGCGCGGCTGAACTGCTCGGCCAGGCGTTGCAGCGTCACGGTCTTGCCGGTGCCGGTCGCCCCGGCCACCAGACCGTGGCGGTTGGCCATGCGCAAGGAAATGGCGACCGGCACTTGGCCTTTGCCGACGAGGATGGATGAGGTCATGGGGCGCTCCGGAAGGGCTGGCGTCAGTTGGCGCCAGTGTATACCGGGCCGGCCGCCAAACTGAACCGGAACGCCCTGCCGGTCCGACGCATCGATCCGGTCGAAGATGCGGCCTTGGTCATAAATCCGGCCACCGCGCGATCGGCACGGTCGTCGGTCCGCACAGCGGACCCTACAGCTCACGGTGTTACCGTAGGGTCCGCTGTGCGGACCGTCCGCGGCTGGTGCACGCGGTTCACTGTCGGCGGTCGTGGTGGCAACGTCATGACGCGACTGCTAGTATCAAGGCAGGGATCTCACGCCATGCCAACCGTCCAAGAACCACCCGGCAAGCGCCCCCCGCCGCCCCGGGCGAAATGACGATCGGTGGTAACCAAATCGGGGGTATTCCGCGACACTATGAACAGTTACGACAACGACGTGATCGCTTGGGCCAACGAACAGGCTCAACTGCTCCGGGCCGGGCGTTTTCACGCGCTGGACATCGAACATATCGCCGATGAAATAGAAGACGTGGGCAAAAGCGAACAACGCGAACTTGAAAGCCGAATGGCCGTGCTCCTCGCCCATTTACTCAAGTGGTCGCTTCAGCCGGAACGGCGCGGGAATAGCTGGCGAAACACGATCGGCGAACAGCGCAAGCGCCTGGCTAGACGCATCCAGAAAACCCCGAGCCTCAAGTCCGACTTACAAGACGCGGAATGGTGGCCCGCGATATGGGCCGATGCGCTGGAGATCGCGACTAAGGAAACGGGATTGTGGTACGACGCGTTTCCCGAGTCTTGCCCCTGGACGTTCGATCAAATCATGAATCCGGAGTTTTTGCCGACGGAACTCTAGCTTTTGGAGTCCGTCCGTGGCGGATACCGCAACCCTCAACGGCGCATACCTTGATTCAGTGTAACCCGCGCGGACCCGCTGCTGATCCTCGCGCTGGCGTTCGTTTAGCGGAATCAGTTACGATGTTCAGGGGAACATCCGTCTGGACGCAGCGCGGGTCCGGACGCTGTTGACTGAGACCCCGGTCGGATACGCCACCATGCGAACGTTTCAGGAGTCGACTGGCCGTCAGCAATCGGCCAACTGCGGACGTCGAAACCCTTCCAATGAGTGGCCGCTGTCGATCCCAGCACCGCCGATCCCGAGTCGCTGACTGGCAGTTGTCTGGGTTGTCGCCGGTTCCTCACCCAACAGGACACCGCAATGTTGCCGGTTATGCGTGCTAAACTGAAGGCGCCCTTTGAAATTTGATCGATTGCGTCCTCGTTAATACCATCGCTCGGAGCGGATCGAGCCGTAAGACCGTCGTTTCGCCCAGGAGACGGAGAAATGATACCCAGCCGAACTTTACAGCTCCTCACCGAGCACAAAGGGCTGCTAACCCGGCGCTTCGGCGTTACCTCGCTCGCCTTGTTCGGGTCCAGGCTCCGGGGCGACGCGCGGGAGGATAGCGATATTGATATCCTGGTTGCCTTCGATGGACCGGCCACCTCGGAGCGATTCTTCGGAGTCCAGTTCTATCTTGAAGACATCTTAGGTCACCCCGTCGATCTGGTCACGGAGAAGGCTTTGCGCGCCGAGCTACGACCACACATCGAGCGGGAAGCGGTCCGTGTCTGAGTCTGGCCACGGTCCCCGGGAATGGGCCTTCTATCTGGACGACATGATCGGCTTTACCGAGAAGGTGTTGCACTACACCTCCAGTCTCGACCAGGACGGGTTCTTGAGCAATGGCCTGATCTACGATGCCGCCCTGCGCAACCTGGAGTTGATCGGCGAGGCGGCGACCCATATCCCCGAGTCGGTGCGGACTGCCAACCCGCAGATACCCTGGCGGCTCATCATCGCTACACGAAATCGCCTGATCCACGGCTATCTCGGAATCGATGATGACACCCTCTGGAGCATCATCCAGGGCGACGTGCCCGCCCTGCTACCGCTGCTTCGCGAGCTTCGCGCGCGGTTCGGTTCGCCGTCACCATGAAGGCCGTAGGGCGGAACGACGCAAGCGGTGCCGCCATGACCGCTGCGTTGCGGCGAATCGCCCTTCGGGCATCCGCCCTGCGCAGACTGTATCCAAGAATCGCTGATGGCTAACTGGTCGCGATGGCAGTCGAGTGC
>Ga0247837_1007544_pt1 | contig 14353 bp, 9 predicted proteins | sample LaCtaG_2_FD_187115 | JGI IMG/M metagenome (GOLD analysis project Ga0247837, IMG submission 187115) | Freshwater microbial communities from meromictic Lake La Cruz, Castile-La Mancha, Spain - LaCruzMarch2015_14.5m | ecosystem: Environmental > Aquatic > Freshwater > Lake | place: Spain: Castile-La...
CAAACCATCCCGCTTCATTTGCGTCATCAATACCATCACAGTCGTCATCTAAATCAACATCGTTTCTTAATCCATCATTGTCAGTGTCGTATAGGTAGGTGCTGGATTCGCTTGAATCAGAGTCGTTGTCACCGTCATCATTAGTGTCGCTCTCATTTCTTTGTCCATCATTGTCGGTGTCGTATGGTTGAGTGTCTTGGGTATCGATAATGCCATCACAGTCGTCATCAAGATCTGTGGGATCAGGTTGCCCATCACTGTCTGTGTCAGGTTTAGGGTTAGGCTTAGGAGCACTACTTCGTTTGCTACCTATCGTTTCATTCACAGCCACAAAATTGCCATCTTTATTATTTTTTTGGGCAAATAGTGGGATGTTTTGGTTGGCTATTATCCAGAGACGGTCATTCGGGTTTTGATGATTGGAATTGACAAGAGAAGTAAAGCTTGAAGAAGATCCAGCGCTAGCGGCATTAGATTCTGCAAAAGCATATCCCGTTAAACTGACCAGTATTAATAACTTTAAGGTCAATCGGATATGTCTTTTATAAAACGCTATCTTTGTCATTGATTAAGCTTTTGCAAATCAATTAAAAAGACTGTTGTTTTCGTATTTTACGATTAAGACCTTAAAAGTCAATTAAAAAGATTAGTATCCTGGGTATTTTTTAATTAACTCTTTCAGTCTTGAATAGAAAAATAAAATATCCAACTATTTGATGGCATAAATGGCGGGTAAATTTCGCCAGAGTCCTTTGATATCAATTCCAAAACCAAACACAAAGCGATCGGGGATATCTAAACCAACAAAATCAGCTTTAATGGGTTTGGGTCGCTTAATTAATTTATTTGCTAGGACTGCACATTGAAAGGTTTTTGCGCCCAATGCCATTGTTTTGTCATGAATAGCTTGCATGGTATAGCCTTCATCTAAGATATCATCCAAGACTAATATGTTTCTATCTTTGACTTCTTCTTGTGGCGCCTGACGCCAAACTAGCTCACCTCCACTTGTTTGAGCGCCATAGCGTGTTGCATGAATATAGTTAAAATTTAATGGGAATAATAGCTGGGGCAGTAACTGACCCGCAAATACTAAAGAGCCACCCATGACGGTTAATACCAATGGGTAACTGTTTTTCATTTGAGTGGTAATTTTGTGAGCTAAATGAACAATAGCTTCATGAATGGTTTTTTCGTCCACAATTAAATCGGCGTTTGTTAGAATAGCTTGAGTTTCTTGGATACTTAGCATCAGTATTCCCGCTTAAGAATAATTACTGCGTTGTTTTGGGTTTTGGATTAACTAGCAATCAAACAATTATTGGTGTTAATGATACTTGTTTTTATTAATCAAATCCAATAAGCTCAACAATGCTTTTTCGTCAAAGATTGTAATATTTAATTTTTTAGCTGCCATTAGTTTGTTGCCAGGGGCTTCCCCTGCCACAACATAATCTGTTTTGGCTGATACACTCTTGCGTACAGTGCCTCCTGCTTGCTGAATCATTTTGGTTGCCACTTCACGAGACAAAGTGGGCAATGTGCCTGTTAATACAAATATTTTGTTAATTTGTTTTGTTGTATTAGCTAGTGATTGCTGAGTCACCCAAGAAATACCTGCATCTAATAAAGTATGCACCGTCAAAATATTGCGCTTTTCAAAGAAAAAATCAATCAGAGATTGCGCAACTACTTCACCAATATTCGGTACGCTTAACAAGCGCATCTTTAAATCATTCTTGGCGAATATTTCGGTAGACAATGAATTCGAGGTCACTGCAAACAAAACGTCAAGTGAACCTAAGTGATTTAATAAATCATCAGCTGTATTGATTCCTACATGGCGAATACCAAGCGCATACAAAAAACGTACTTGAGTTGTTTGTTTGCTTTTTTCAATAGCGCGCGCAAGATTTTGTGCGCTTTTTTTGCCCATACGATCCAAAGTGGCCAATTGATCCACTTTAAGATAGTATAGATCGGCTAATTCATTAACAAAACCCTTATCCACGAGTTGATCAATAATTTTTTTTCCTAAACCCTCAATATCCATCGCTTGGCGACTTGCAAAATGCCAAATCGCTTGTTTGCGCTGCGCCTTGCAATACAAATATCCGCTACAACGTGCAACGGCTTCATCTATATCGCGAATAATATCTGACCCACAAATTTGGCAAACACTTGGTAAAATATAAGCTGAAAATTTTGGTATACCATTCGAATTAAAAGGGCGATTTGCTAACACAACTGAGACTACTTCAGGAATAACATCGCCTGCACGTCGCACAATAACAGTGTCACCTAAGCGAATATCTTTTCGTTTAATTTCATCTTCATTATGTAAAGTAGCGTTGGTGATAGTCACACCACCGACAAACACAGGTTTTAAGCGTGCAACGGGTGTAATAGCACCGGTTCTACCGACTTGCACTTCAATCGCCTTAATCGTTGTTATCGCTTCTTCTGCGGGAAATTTATGGGCTATCGCAAATCGTGGCGCTCGCGATATAAAGCCTAATTGGCGTTGCTGTTCAAATGAATTGACTTTGTAAACAACCCCATCAATATGAAAGGGTAATTGAGTGCGCATGGATAATATTGATTCAAAATAAGCAAACAGTGTTTGGATATTTTTTGTTGCTTCATAAAGAGATTTGGGTATTGTTGGCAAACCAAATTGGAGCAATAAATCCAGCTCATCAATGTGATTTAATGGCCATTTTTGCTTTTCAAGACGCACAATGGAGTAGGCAAAAAATGAAAGGCGCCTTTTAGCAGTAATACGAGAATCAAGTACTCGCAAACTTCCTGCTGCAGCATTTCGAGGGTTAGCAAACACTTTTTTGTGGTTTTTAATGGCTTGACTGTTCAGTTCTTCAAAATCTTTTTTGAGCATTAAAACTTCACCGCGTACCTCCAATAGCGCTGGCACTGGCAAGCTTTGCAAAACTAAGGGAATGGTTCGAATCGTTCGTACATTGTCAGTAATGTCTTCACCGCTAACGCCATCACCTCTTGTTAGCGCTTGTATTAATAAGCCTTTTTGATAAACTAAACTGATGGCTAAGCCATCGAATTTTGGTTCAGCACAATATTCAATTTCATTAATTCCCAATGTTTTTTGAATGCGTTCGATAAAAGCCACTAATTCTGAATAACGTTTGATAGGATTTTTTTGATGCATATCTGAAAAAATATTATTTAAAGATAGCATCGGTATAACATGCTTAACTGTCTTAAAAGTATCAAGGATTTTTCCGCCAACACGGGTAGTGGGAGAATCGACCTGCTTTAAGTGGGGATAAATTGCTTCGAGATGCTCTAATTTTTTAAAAAGTTGATCGTACTCAGCATCGGGAATTGTAGGTGCATCAAGCGTGTAATATTCAAAAGCATAGCGATTAAGTTGCTCAACTAATTTAGCAATAGATGCCTGAATAGTAGTACCTGCCATAAGATGGCTTTAATGTAATGGATCAATTAAATAAATAAGCGATTTGACAAAGCAGAACCTGGCTCTATACCTCGACCTTGCATCTGCTGATAAATTTGTATAAGCTGTTCGCGGATTTTACTAATACCGCTTTCAGTAAGAAAATGTTGATTGTCATCAACTAAATTGCCGTTTAACTGCTTGGCTATATTTTTTGCTAAACGCAAACCTTCATCAAACGGGTCAATCCCCCCTAAAAGATGAGGCACATCAAAGAGCAAAGTGATTGTATTTGTTTGTATTGCCGATAAATGATCTTTATCGAACAATACATTGTCACTAGCAATCGTATAAAGAGTTTCATTTTTGTCTGAAAGTCGATGAAAAACACCATCAGACTCAAGCGACAACTTAGCCGCTATCAGTAATCGATAAAGCGAAGTGCCCGCTATCGCTTTATCAAAAACAATGTGGATACTAACGAGCACATCCACTTCTTCACAAAAATGATTAAGCGATTCTGAAATAGCTAATTGATCCTTGATGGATGGCATCACAACATGCCCTGCTATTTGTTGCGCAAATTCGGTCACTTCTTGAGAAAATTTTTCAAGCTCTTGCGAGGATATTGCACCGCTACGATCAACCGTTTGTAATCCAATTTTTAAAGCAGTATAGCGTGTCTCAGGTAAAGTATTAGCGGGGTGCCAATTCCCTTCAACTGTGTAACCGAGTACGCTGGAGCGACACATTGTGGTAAAACAAGGCAATATGATTAAGTTTTTTGGCTGATCAAAAAGAATGTCCGCAATAAAATCAACAGTTGGGTCTAGCAATGTCGCATCAATTGCTTTTGGTAAACTATTGGCAACAGAAAATAATGGGATTGTATTGTTAGTGTTTTGAGTTAATTCAATCTCTTCGGTTTTTTTTTCTGATTGACCGGGTAATACAAAAGTGGCTGAGTTTTCGGGCATTGTTAATGAGAATTGAGGCGTTTTTTCAAATTCATTTGCTTGCCGCAAAGGCTCCATCACGAAAGTCGGCTCCAAACGATCCGCTTTGAATCCATCTCTGACTTGGTTCTTGGGTGTATCTAAAAGCGCATCGGGATAATTATGAAAAAAACGTTGCTTAATTTTTTGTCGATCGCGTTTTATTTTAAGTGCATTAAACGCAAAAATTGACAAAATCGTTATAACAACTAATAAAAGTGTGCCGTATAGTAGATTCATAACTGATTGCTGTTATAAAAACGAAAACTTATTCTAGCATGAGCACAGCATAAAACTGCTATCATGAACGAATAAAATTAGCAAAATATGAAAGCCTCATTGATAAAATGAAAAGCACGATGCAGTTAAGTATAAAGCGTAAAGCAAAAAAAACAAAAATATCATTTTTGGATCATGGGATTATAGCTTTTGATCAAGCATTAAAAGCGATTTTAGCCCCACCTAATAGTTTGCGTGGCTACCCTGACGAAGGTATTTTGGATTCAATCAAGCAGTCATCGGAAAAGCGCCATGTTGCAGCTCTGATGCGCGTTAATCATTGTGGGGAAATTTGTGCACAAGCGCTTTATCAAGGGCAATCTTTAGCCGCTAAAAATCAACAAAATAAAAAAATATTACAAAAAGCATTAAATGAAGAAAAAGAGCATTTAGCGTGGACTAAAAAACGTATCAAAGAGCTTAATAGCCATACTAGTGTACTAAACCCCATATGGTATGTTGGTTCTTTGGTTATTGGCCTCAGTGCTGGCTTATTCGGCGATCATGTAAATTTGGGTTTTTTAGAAGAAACGGAGAATCAAGTTTGCGCGCATCTTGCTTCTCATCTTGCAAAACTACCCAAGAAAGACAACAAAAGTCGCGCAATCATTGCGCAAATGCTTTTAGATGAAAAAAAACACGCTTTACTAGCTAAAAAATTAGGCGCAAAACCTTTGCCACCATTTATTAAAAAAACAATGAGCGGGGTTGCTAAAATCATGACAACCAGTAGCTATTATTTATAGCTGGGTCAACCATCAATTATTTTGTCAATCTTGCTATTTTTTCTGCGGGATCTGCAAAAGGCCCCACACCACCGATGAGGCGTTGTTGATATTCAATCCATTTTTCAAGCTGCGCTAGAACTAGATTAGACTTCTCATGCTCCGGCATGATTGCTTCTCCAACCACCACAGTGACTTCACCTGGATATTTAAGGAATGATTTCTTGGGCCAAAATTCTCCGGCATTGTGAGCAACAGGAACAATCGGTAACCTTAATTGTTTGGCGAGCAAGACAGCGCCTACTTTATAATCACCTTGTTTACCCGGTTCAATTCTCGTGCCTTCAGGAAAAATAACGATCCAAAATCCTTGTTCGATACGTTTTTTGCCTTTATATAGCATCTGTCGAAAAGCATCCGTCGGACTAGAGCGCTTAATACCAATCGCATTCATCAGCGCAAGGCCCCAACCAAAAAATGGCATAAATAATAACTCTTTTTTGGTCACGTAAACCTGTAATGGAAATATGCTCTGTAAAGCAATTGTTTCCCAACCAGATTGGTGCTTAGCGCATATAATCGCAGGTTGATGAGGGATTTTTCCTTCGTATTGAACGCGATAACGAAGTCCAATAATATGGCAAAGTGCCCAAAGTAAAGTGTAGGGCCATAAAACACCAATACGATGTCTTAAATAAGCAGGAAGTGGCCATGCCATGATCAATAAAAGACTCGCCACAATCGTCACAATGGTAATAAATAACCAATAAACTAGATTGCGACCCCACAAAAGCATTGTGTTAATTATTTTTGTCATCACATAATAAAGCGATATCGGCAATAAAATTTAATTGTCTAAAAAGCATACTCAATAATGCTAAGCGATTATTTTTTAGTGACTCATTGTCCGCAAAGACAGTGACTTCATCAAAAAAATGATCAATCGCTATTTTAAGAGACACGGTAGCTGATAAAGCGAGCTGATAGTTAAATGATTGCATATGCGCATCAATAATGAGTTGTATTTTTTTAATTTGATCAAACAAAGAGCGCTCCGCTGCTGTAATCAGCGCTGATTTATCAACTTGATCGTACTGAATAAGCGATTTATGCAAAATATTTTTAACCCGTTTATTGATCGCAATTAGTGCAGAAAAATCGGGTAATGTTTTAAAAATTTCTACCGCTTCAATTTTACGAATGAGCGTATCAAACTGAGTTGGTTTGAGTGCTAACACCGCTTCAACAATATCGCGTGCATAGTAACGCACTAGATAATGCTTTAATCTTTCCAAACAAAAATGATAGACTTTTTCGGCGGTATTACTTGCTAACAAATCAACTGGAAATACTGAAATGGCGATTTGGCAAAGCATTTTAAGGTCAAGTGATCGATTTAATAAAATACGCAACACACCAATTGCAGAGCGTCGCAAGGCAAAGGGATCCTTATCTCCTGTTGGCAAAATATCCATCCCAATAATACCAACCAATATTTCTAATTTATCACTTAACGCCAACAACTCTCCTAGAGAATCACTAGGTAATTGGTCATCTGAAAACCTTGGGTAGTAATGCGTTTCAATGGCATTAGCAACTGTTACATTTTCCCCATTATGTTGCGCATAATAACGCCCCATGACACCCTGCAAGGCAGGAAACTCTCCAACCATATGAGTCAAAAGATCGGCTTTGCAAAGATAAGCAGCTCTAGCGGCGAGTTTTTCATCAATTTTCAGTATTTTTGCGAGTTTGACAGCAATCAATTGCAGGCGTGTTATACGTTGCAATTGATTACCCAAGCGGTTGTGATAAACAATATGCTCAAATTGTGGAATCAGGCTATCAAGCGATTTTTTTTGATCTTGATCGAAGAAGAAGGCGGCATCAGAAAGACGTGCATGAACAACACGCTCATTACCATGAATAATATAGGATGGATCATCAGTTGCAAGATTAGTCACTAACAAAAAGTGATTCATCAGTTTGTTTGAGTGATCAAATAAAGGGAAATATTTTTGATGTTGTTGCATCGTTAATATTAAACATGCTTGCGGCAAACGCAAAAAACTGGCGTCAAATTTTGCTTCGAGCACAACAGGCCATTCAACAAGTGCAGTAACTTCATCAATCAATTCAGCTTTATTAGCAATACGTGCATGGAGTCGATTCGCAGCTTGGGTGAGCTGCTCGTCAATTGCATGCCGTCTTTTAGTAAAAGACGCAATGACTTTTCCTGTATTTTGCATCACATTAGCATAGTTTTTTGCTTCATCCAGTGTGAGAGCCTGGGAAGACAAAAAGCGATGACCCGCTGTTGTGCGGCCGGATTTAAAACTTAATATTTCACAAGGCACCACTTCTGTGCCATGAAGCACAACCACTCCATGAATGGGTCGTAAAAACTGATCATTTCGATCAGCCCAACGCATCAAAGTATCACCCGATAAATTTTTAAAAAGTGTGCTTAACATTGCCGGCAATGCTTCGCTTAGTGTTTTGCCGGATTCGGTATGTTGGTAAACATAAATGGCTTGCTTGCCATCATGATCCTTTGTTAATTGCGCCACCGTAATACCGCAGTTTTCGGCAAATCGCATAAGCGCAACAGTCGGTTGATCATTTTTGTAGGCCATTTTAATGGATGGCCCTTTTTTTAAAATGATTCGATCAGGTTGTTGATATTGAACAAGAGAAATTTCAGCCGCTAAGCGTCTTGGAGATGCATAAGCAATTGCTTGAGCATCAGGCAAAGCAAATTGCTCTTTAATGAGTGCGGCCAATAATAAATCAGCAAAAGACTGACCCAGCTTTTCCAAAGAAAGCGGTGGCAATTCTTCAACTTGTAGTTCAATTAGCAACGTCTTATGCATCTTCAGCTTCTTTCGATAGCGATGATACTTTACATAATGGAAACCCCAACGTTTCTCGCATTGCATAATAGGTTTTAGCAACATGACGAGATAAGGTGCGTAAACGACCGATATAGTTCGCACGTTCCGTAATAGAAATGGCTCGCCTTGCATCCAATAAATTAAAAGTATGCGCTGCTTTTAAAATCATTTCGTAAGCAGGTAAAACCAATGGTATCTGTAGTAATTTTTTCGCTTCATTTTCATGGTGATCAAACAACTTAAAAAGCGCTTCGACGTTAGCTTGCTCAAAATTGTAATGAGACTGTTCAACTTCATTTTGCTGATAAATATCACCATAAGTAATGATTTGATTGCTTGGTGAAATACCCCAAACTAAATCATAGACATTGTCAACACCCTGCAAATACATCGCGAGGCGCTCTAAACCATAGGTAATTTCACCCATTACAGGTTTACAATCCAATCCCCCAATTTGTTGAAAATAAGTAAATTGGGTAATTTCCATGCCATCTAACCATACCTCCCATCCCAATCCCCAGGCACCCAATGTGGGGTTTTCCCAGTTATCTTCTACAAATCGTATATCATGAATAGTCGGATCAACGCCCAAAGTACGCAACGATTCAAGATAAAGATCCTGAATATTTAATGGTGAGGGCTTTAAAACTACTTGATACTGGTAATACTGCTGTAAGCGGTTAGGGTTTTCGCCATATCGCCCATCTTTTGGGCGACGAGAAGGTTGAACGTAAGCCGCGCACCATGGTTCCGGACCAATTGCTCGCAAGTAAGTTGCGGGGTGAGAGGTACCCGCCCCCACTTCAATATCAAACGGCTGAATCAATAAGCAGCCATTTTGACGCCAATAAGCGGCTAATGTGCTAATGATTACTTGTAAATGTTGATTTTGCATCCAATCCCTATAAAAAAATGATTACGATTGAAATTCTTCGTATTGCAGAAGCTCTTGAATAATTAGCCGGACAAATTTTGTTCCGGCAAACTAATGATACCCGTTCGATAATCATATTCGAAAATTTCACCATATCGACCCCATTCAATCGCAATATTCAGCACACGTTCAATTTCGTCTTCCGACAGCGATTCATAAAGCAATCGGCGAAATTGATCTAGGGGTAATTCTCCCGAATCTTCATGTGTTAAACATTGGCGAATATGCGTAATAAGAGGTATATTGGCAAGCAATTGTCGCCCAAAAATAATTTGTCGATCAGCATTCGGCGCTTGAACATAACGTCGACCTAAAGCTGAAATAACAATGTCACCATGCGAAACATTCGCTAAACCTAATAACTGCAATGCATCCGTTAATGGCAACAACTCGTCACCCGTCAATTCAGTTTCTTCGGCTATTTTTGGTAAATCAGCGCGACCATTAAAGGGTGATTCTGCTAAAAGATCAATCATCCCTTCCATGCGATTAATATCAGCATCAGGCAATCGATAACCCAATTGTTTATTCATCATGGCACGGCTTGCGCTGGGTGCTTTAGCTGTCATCATCTCGTAGACTTTATCAATTAATAATCTAACTTCTTGACTATCTGCGTCACGCGGTCTAGATTTAAAAATAGTTAATTCATCGCGTATTTTGCCAGGGTCGGAAGCAAAAATGAGTACGCGATCCGCCATAAGAACGGCTTCTTCAATATTGTGAGACACAACCAGTATACCTTTCATGGGAGTATCGCCTTTATCCCAAAGCTCCAGCACATCATTACGCAACTGTTCGCCTGTTAAAATATCTAACGCAGAAAATGCTTCATCCATTAGCAAAACATCAGGCTGTACAACTAAAGCTCTGGCAATTCCCACTCTTTGGCGCATACCTCCCGATAATTCACGAGGTAGCGCACCTTCAAAACCTGATAAACCAATCATTTCAATGGCTGATTCGGCTCGCTCAATACGCTCTTTTTGTGATAAACCGATCGCCTCAAGACCTAATTCAACATTTTGTTGAACAGTTAACCAGGGAAATAAAGCAAATGATTGAAAAACCATTCTGACACCATTAACTGGCCCTACAATAGGTTGGTCGCGATAATAAATTTCGCCATGATCCGCTTTAATTAAACCAGCCATAATCCGCAACATGGTGGATTTGCCAGAGCCCGATTGACCGAGCAATGCAATAATTTCACCTTCCTTGAGGACAAAATTAACGCCATCCAAAACAGAATGCGCCGTTCCATCGACTGATCGGAAGGATTTGCCCACATTTTTAAGTTCAATCAATGTTTGTGACATGTTTTTGTCTTTCTTTTGCTTTTATGAGAGTCGAATTCGCTCAACGGATAATTGATAAAGTTTTCGCCAAACAAAGCAATTTAACCCCATCACAAATAAACACATGACACCAATTCCTAATGCTGAACGATGAAAATCTCCTACAGCGGTCATATGGGCAATGTAACTACCTAGACCTTCAGCCTGCAAAGTGGTTTGACCCCAATGGGTATACTCTGCAACTATACTGGCATTCCATGAACCACCACTTGCTGTAATCGCACCCGTGATAAAGCTCGGGAATATTGCTGGCAATAAATAGCGTTTCCATTTTAACCAACCCCGTAAACCGGTATTTTTAGCAGCGTATCGTAGTTCGGTTGGAATAGCAGCAGCCCCCGCAATAACATTAAAGAGCAAATACCATTGTGTTCCCAATATCATTAGTGGTGACAACCAAATATTAGGATTTAATTCAAAATGAACAATACAAATCACCATTAAGGGGAACATTAAATTTGCCGGGAAAGCAGCCATGAACTGTGCGATAGCTTGCAAGCGATCCGCCCAATTAGGATTTAATCCAATCCACACGCCAATGGGCACCCATAATAAAGTCGCAATCACAATTAACACCATCACTCGGGTCATCGTGTAGCAACCCAAAATAAAGACATGCAAAATTTCTGACCAAGTCACTGCGTGAAGAATAAATCGTATTAATTGCCAGGATATTAATAGTGCAACTAGCAAAATCAATCCATCAAACAAATAAACCAAACGCGGGGAGATGACTTTTTCATCCATCGACTCAATTGGATAGGTTTTTTTATGCCGAAACCATGAAAATGTTGCCACCATATATTTGCCAGCAATACGACCTAATTTTTGAAAATGATCCGTACGCCGCAACCAAGACAAAAGCCAAGAAGATTGCGCATTATTCCCGCTCGTTTCTTCAAAACGAAACTTATCAGCCCAAGCCAGTAGGGGACGAAAAATACACTGATCGTAAATCAAAATACCAACCGCCATCGTTACAATAGCCCACACAATAGCTTGCAAATTATGCAAATCAATGGCAAGTGCAATATAAGAACCAATGCCTGGTAAACGAATATTTTGATTAGCAACCGAAATGGCTTCAGAGGCAACCACAAAAAACCAACCACCTGACATGGACATCATCATATTCCACAAAAGATTTGGCATCGCAAAAGGTAACTCAAGCCGCCAAAATCGCTGCCATCCTGACAAACGAAACACGCAAGCCGCTTCTGCTAAATCCAGGGGAATGGTGCGCAATGATTGATATAAAGAAAATGCCATATTCCAAGCTTGAGAAGTAAAGATGGCAAAAATAGCAGCACACTCTACACCCAACAAATTACCGGGAAATAGCGCAATAAAACCTGTGGTTGTAATTAATAAAAACCCAAGAACAGGAATAGATTGGAGAATATCCAGCAAAGGCAACAAGATACGTTCGGCTAACTTGATTTTTGTAGCTAATACAGCAAAAATACAAGCAAAAAGCAGTGACACGATCATAGCAATACACATGCGCAGTGTTGTGCGCAACAAATAGTAAGGCAACATGATCGGGTCAAGTGAAATCGGTAGTGCGACACCCACTTGATAGGGAGTAGACATCTGGTTACCCCCCCAGGCTAAAAGTGCCAGTATTGCTAACACAAATGGTAGTAATGCCCAATCCCAACGATTGCCAGCATAACTAACTATTTGCCTTGGCAAAGATTGGAAACGAATCATAACACTCCCCACTTGCAACTATCGGAAGCAAAATTCGTGACCGATAATTACTTATATCAAATAGCTATCATACCCATCCATTGGGTGTTTTATAAAGTACTGCACAAAATATCTTGCTGTTTTCTAACCAAGAAAACGAAGAATTTATATTTTTTAGACCGTATTTTTTGCTTCATCCACTTGAAGCGCTTTCATGGATAATCGGATACGACCACGCTCATCAATTTCAATGACCTTAACTTGCACAACCTGTCCAATAGTCAAGTAATCATTGATATCACGAATACGTTCATTTGCGATTTGGCTAATATGAACCAATCCATCTTTACCAGGAAAGAGTGAGACAATAGCGCCCACATTGTTAGCGAGAAGCTTAATAACTGAACCCTCGTAAATTGATCCGATTTCTATTTCAATCGTAATATCTTCAATACGTTTTTTGGCTGCATCCGCCCCTTCTTGGGTAGTTGCGGCAATAGTGACGGTGCCATCATCATCAATGTTGATTTCAGTGCCTGTTTCTTTAGTAAGTGCACGAATTGTTTCGCCACCCTTACCAATGACTTCGCGGATTTTGTCTGGATTAATTTTCATGGAAAATAAGCGTGGTGCGTGACTCGAAAGCGCCATTGGTTCTTTGATCGCTTCTTGCATTAAACCTAATATATGCTGACGACCTAGTTTAGCTTGATCAAGCGCAACACGCATAATTGCTTCAGTAATGCCTTGGATTTTAATATCCATTTGTAAAGCAGTAATCCCTTCGGTTGTCCCGGCTACTTTAAAATCCATATCTCCTAAATGGTCTTCATCACCCAAAATATCGGTTAGTACAGCAAAGCGGTTTTCCTCTAGAATCAGTCCCATTGCAATACCGGCAACATGCGCCTTTAAGGGAACGCCTGCCGCAAGAAGAGATAAGCAACCACCACAAACTGAAGCCATTGATGAAGAGCCGTTTGATTCGGTAATTTCGGACACAACACGTATTGAATAACCAAATTCTTCAGCGGAAGGCAAAACAGCTAATAAGGCACGTTTTGCAAGGCGTCCATGGCCAATCTCTCGACGCTTAGGCGCACCAAGGCGTCCCGTTTCACCTGTTGCATAAGGTGGGAAATTATAATGCAACATAAAGCGTTCAATATATTCACCAGATAAAGCATCAATAATTTGACCGTCTCGTGAAGTTCCAAGTGTTGACACAACAAGCGCTTGGGTTTCGCCACGTGTAAATAATGCAGAGCCATGCGCACGAGGTAAAATACCCACCTTAATTGATATGGGTCGCACCGACGTGGTGTTTCGTCCATCAATACGGGGTTCACCATTTAAAATTTGTCCACGCACAACGGATGCTTCTAGCGCTTTAAAATGTCGTTTAATTTGATTGATAAAGATAGGGTCTGCTGTTGAATCAATCAAGGTTGATTGCACTTTTTCCCATATCTCCACTAATTTCTTAGTACGCGCTTGTTTTTCTTGAATTTGAAAAGCCAACTTAATATCTTCTTTGGCCAATTCTTCAATACGCTCGATCAGTGTTTTGTTTTCCTCGGGAAGTTGCCAATCCCATAAAACAGGATTCACTTCATCCGCAAAATCATTGATAGCTTGAATCACCACCTGCATTGCTTGGTGTCCATACATCACCGCCCCAAGCATTGTTGCTTCGGGCAATTCCTTTGCCTCAGATTCCACCATCAAAACAGCTGAAGCGGTACCGGCAACCACCAAATCCAATGCTGAGGATTCTAATTCAGTTTTAGTGGGGTTTAGTAGATATTCGTTATCGACATAACCAATTCGCGCAGCACCAATAGGTCCATTAAAAGGTAATCCCGAGATAGTTAACGCTGCGGAAACTCCAATCATGGCGGGAATATCTGAATCAATTTCAGGATCAAGTGATAAAACAGTTGCAATCACTTGAATATCATTATAAAAATTCGATGGAAAAAGTGGACGAATGGGTCGGTCAATTAATCGGCTCGTCAATATTTCTTTTTCTGATTGACGGCT
>Ga0247837_1007547_pt1 | contig 14350 bp, 10 predicted proteins | sample LaCtaG_2_FD_187115 | JGI IMG/M metagenome (GOLD analysis project Ga0247837, IMG submission 187115) | Freshwater microbial communities from meromictic Lake La Cruz, Castile-La Mancha, Spain - LaCruzMarch2015_14.5m | ecosystem: Environmental > Aquatic > Freshwater > Lake | place: Spain: Castile-La...
AGTTTGTTGGCGGCTCCACCATTGATGATTTGATCGCTGAAAAAGCCTTTGAACTACAAGGCCTCGAGCCCCCTTCCTCCTTCAACCGCAAGACCTATCTCCGTGCCATTCGGGCAGGTGAAAAGGTCAAGAAGAAGCTGAGTTTTCGTGACCGTGCTCTAGAGCCCTACGAAGACCTCCAAGTGGGTCTAACGATCAACATGCGTTTTCGCGCAGACGAGCTAAGTGTGTTGGTGGAGCAATCCCCCATTGCATCCGCCCTGAGGGAGTTAGTGGATGACACCATTGCGGAAATCAAAGAACGCGGCATTGAGATCGAAAGCATTGGTGGAGCAATCCTTGTAGGCGGTTGCACAATTTTCCCTCCGATCCGCAAAATACTCAGCGAGGCTTTTGGAGAGCACAACATCCAGCTTGCCGCAACTCCCAGCGAAGAGGATCGATTTGCTGCTGTTGTCCTGGGCTGCCTACGCAGCGTTGATACCCCAGTCTCAAATGATTTCCTGCTTCACGACTACGCCATACGCTTAAAAGCTCGTAACGGCAACTACGTCTACCAAACCCTGTTCCGCAAAGGCACGGTTTATCCCTGCCTATCTGATTACAGCCTTACCAGTGGGCGCCAAACAAAAGAACAAACAGGAATTCGCATTTCTGTCGGCGAGCTCTATCGCCAGCCACGCCGAAACGGCAATGAATCCTCCAGTGCCACCCATTCGGCACCTCTTGTTGCTTCCGATTTCCGCCCCCTTGGCACTGGAGGCCATTTGGTGGTAATTCCCCTAGATCCCTCCTCACCCGTTGGTGATAAGCGCTATTGCACAAGCTTTGCCATCGATACCGAACGCCAGCTCCGGATCACGGTTGATGACACGGTTGAACGCAAACGGCTTTTTGACAATGCAGTAATCGTCGACCTCACGGAAGCGGCGCCATTGCCCTCCGCAGCAATAAGTCTTGCAGCGCCACCAGCGATGCGCTCATCCACCCGGTACAAGGTGCTCGAGCTCAATCCAAATCCAATTTACAACCAGCTAGAGGTGGAAGTTGCCAATGTGATCAGAGACATGAACCTTGAAGGTTTCCTGATCTCCAATGTATTGCTGGGTTCCAGAATGCATGAAGTCGATCACTTGCTATTAACAACCTCTGGGGAGGTGTACATCATGGAATGCAAAAACTACTCGGGTACCTGGACCGGCGGCATCAACTCCCAATGGATATGCACAGCTCCCGATGCCACCGAACGGGTCATCACAGCGCGGCCCGTCAATCCAATGCTGCAGTGCCGCAGGAATATCAGTGAAGTGATGAATCGAATCTCAACGCAATATCCGGATTACCAATTCAGCAAGGCATGCCTAGTAGTTGCTCCCGATCATGCCCATCTTGATGGCGTAAGTGGCTGCGGTGACAACCTCGTCAACGCCTCTGCCCTGCCAGCATTCATCAGCGCAATGGAGGCCCGAAGGCAAGGTCGAACCAGAATTGCCCTAGACGCAGAGAAGCTTAAAAAAGCTTTTTACTTGTCTTAAAAATATCATCGGTAGCTCGGATTGATGCGTGTCAATCACGCTTGGATCAGATCCTGCTCTTGCTTATGAGATCTATCCCTGCATGTCAGGTCTTTGAGTTAAGAGCACTATTTAAAGGTGACGTGATCGTCCGGTTTTGGTTAAAGATTTTTTTGATGAGAATTTATGGCCATCCGTCAACCAATTTGCAGACTTACATCTATTAGCAACCCAGCAAATAAGCCTCCAAGTAACCTTGGCAAGGGAAGCATAAAATGCTTACTAAGGGTGACATCTTTCCTGGCAGTTACCGATCGCCGGCGGCTGATCGTTGAACGCCTCAATGAACTTGTTGCATAATCCTGAAACTTGACTGAGTTTGGACTGGCGCTTAGCGTTCTGCTCTGTTTTCACCTGGTCGGTGGTTCTTCCCTTTCTCCTTGCAGGTGCAGCCCTTGCCGCTGGCGGATTCGGGATTGGAAAAGGAGCACGTGCCGTCGATCGGTTAAACCAGGCCAAGACCCTCGGCGAGCAAGCCCAGGAAAGCTATGAAGCCCAGAAACAACAGCTAGAGAGGGCTCGCGAAGGCTGCCAAGGAGCCTTGGAAAAGCTGGGTCGCCGCAAACTCCAGGTAATGGATACCGAGATGCGGCGCTTTGCTGCCAGCTTTGGTCGCCTCAAGAATGTCAAGCTCACCGATGTTCCGTCCATGGCTGCCTTTCCCCAAGCCGAGCTGCAGGCGATGCAGATTCATGTCATTGGTTTTGAAATCATCGATAGTCTTAAAATCCTTGCCGCTTCGAGTGCTGGTGGCGCTACGGCAGGTTTTGTCGCTTACGGAGCAGTTGGAGCTCTCGGTGTCGCCAGCACGGGTACGGCCATCTCTTCTATTGGAGGAATCGCCGCATACAACGCCACGATGGCCTGGCTCGGTGGAGGTGCGCTCTCTGCAGGCGGTCTTGGGATGGCCGGCGGCGCCTGGATTCTGGGTTCAATAGTCACCGGTCCGGTCTTGGCAATTGGCGGCATGGTGATCAGTGCAAAATCAAAAGAGGCCCTCGCCAAAGCCAAAGGCCAAGCAGCAGAAGTGGCCAAAGCAATCGAGCAAATGAAGACAGTCGAGGCCGCCACATCCTTGATCCAGAGTCGCGCTGAGCAGATCTTCCAGATCCTGCATGGGCTCTGGGAAGAATTACGGCAAGCGCTGCCCCAGTTGGAGACCATCGTGGGCCGAGAAACCGACTGGCGTCGCCTCCGGCCAGAAGAGCAGGAAGCAGTGGCCGTGATCACGTCTCTGGCCTACTTGCTCAAACAACTGATCGATGCGCCGCTGTTTGACGCCGAGGGCAACCCAGTTGACAGCACCCTCAAGCAGATCAACGCCGCCAAGCTCCGTTTGGAGGGCAGCAATGGCTGAAAACAAGCGTCGCCAACTGGGCGATGAATTCAGCGGACTTGTTGCAGCCATTTCGGCTACCGACGCTGTGCGTCCCTTGGCAGAGGCCACCTTGGGCGTCTTTCGCGATAGCGAACAACTGCGCCGGATTATCGAAACGAACGCCAAGGTGGATCCCTCGATCCTTCAAGGGCGAGCCTTGGAGTTCCTTGAAGTACTCAAGTTCAACCGAGCCGCCGCTGAGGCCGGGGCCAGCCTGCACGCGGCTGCGACCCATTTCAGTGATCCCCACGCTGCGGCCGACGTCTTAATCCAAAACGGTGAGGACGTCATCAAGGAGGTGCAGGCCAAAAGCTATGGCCGCGCTGCTGATGCTGCACGGACACTGGCCGAAGAAAAGTACCAGGGGATGGATCGCCTGGTTCCCAAAGACCGTTTCGACGAAATCCGTGAACTGCTCAATCGGTATCAACAACGTTTTGGCCTGGAATCGCCCCGTGATGAGGCTTTAGGCGATGTTGCGGATCACCTCACCGATGAGCTGCATGCCAACGGCATTGGCAGTGGCGGTACAACCCGTGAACAGGCCGAATTTGCAACAAGGCATCCCCAAGCCGCCGCTTTGCAGTTCAGGGGTGCAGCAGTTCTCAAAGAAGTTGGGCAAGCCGGTCTCGTTGGGGCTGCTGTAGGCGGTGGCCTACAGGGTGCCTTCTCAGCAATCCATCAGGGAATGCGCCTGAGCCAAGGAGAAGCAACCGCCACCGAGGTCATCGTCATCACGATCCAAGCCACCGCATCAGGAGCAACCCGTGGTGGTTCGGTGGCTGCAGGATCACGCCTGATCGCCATCGCCGCCAATGAGGTTGGCCTTAGTCGGGTCCTTGGCGAAATTGGCCCTGGCGCGATCGCGAACGCCCTCTTTGAAGCCGGCCTCTCCACCCATCGCTTCGCCCGCGGTGAGATTGACCATGGGACCTATCGCGAAGAGCTAGGTGGAGCCGCATTACGTGCCACGGCGTCCACCTACTGCGGCATGGCAGGTCAGCTCCTCATCCCTGTTCCAGTGGTGGGTGCCGCCGTTGGCGCCATAAGCGGCTATGTAGCGGCAGCCGTGCTTGTGGAATCAGGTGTATTGGGTCTTGGCAGCAACAACATCGTTGCCGTTGCAGAAGAACGGCAAGCAGCTATCGAGCGGGAGTGCGCTGCCGCCATTCTTGAGATGCAACGCTGTCAGCAGGAACTCCAGCAGCTTGAGAAGTCCTATGGCAAGGAATTCCGCCAAACCTTCAGCCCCTTGCTCGATGAGCTCAGGCAGTATCAGCGGAATGGCTTGTACCGCAACGGCCTTGATCGCTTGGTGCGCATCGGGGATATCCTCGCCCATTCACTGCCTTGGCGCAGCTTTGAGGAATTTGATGCCTTTATGCTCAATACCGAAATCGAACTTGTACTTTGAGTATTTTTTACTCGTTTAGAGGAATCCAAGAGGCAACGAGCTTGTACCTTTTGCTCGCATCGCTGTTTCCCTCTTGATCTTCTAGTGGTAATGCAAGGCTTAAGCAAACAAAGCCGGTGCCCAAACTGCCGGTCAGCCCTTGATTCATCTGATCTCTTAGTTGTACATCCGTAATCTTCAGATTTACAGCTTGATCAATTCCTAAGTAATGAATTTTTGATAGATAACGGGTTAATCCAGATTCATCCCGCTCATGAAGCACCTGAAATTGAGTTACCTCGCGAAGCTCCAGTGTGCGTCTTTCTTCGAAAGGTAGTTGCATTAAGTAGCCCTGCCTAACGAATTTAACCTTGGAATGCAGCAGATAATCACCTTGGCTGACGAATTGGCGAAGCAAAGACGTATTCTCCCAACGATATACAAAACTCCATGTCGATCTCTCAAGGCAGCAGTCCTCGGGAGAGTAGAAATCAGCATATTCCGCCTTTATCGGTGATACTTCAATCTCTACAACATCTAACGGTCGTGGCTGACCTCCTCCTGGCATGGAGCTCTCTGTCAGGGGAATCTGTCCTTTGTCAGTAGTTGGAGATAGTGGCCGGAGCCACTTGCCGCTTTCAAGCTCAATACCCGCAATGCATCTGTGACGAAGTTTGTAGGAGTTTGCTAATACAAGTAGACGTATTTTCATCTTTGTCTCTGATCAAAGGTGAATGATGTCAATTCCACAGCCCAATTGCTGCTGTAAAAATTCAGCCGCTAGCCTTCGGTGGCAATGGTGGGGAGTGGCTTCGCTACAGAGCAGGCAAACGCCATCTAGCTCATCAAGACTGAACTGGTTGTCCACCTGGCGCGTTTTAATCAGGGCTTGGTAGTCGATGGCATAAGCATCCCAGCTGATCTCTCCTTTCTTGTAGCGCTTTAGCATCAGGTCCGTAGGCGCCAGCTGCTCCGCGTGCTCATAGCTAATACCGGCTACCTGTCTGAGAAAGAACGAAAGGTCATCACGTTTTGTAAACCCCGCCAACTGCGATACATTGTTCAAGCGTGTATCCAGAACTTTCCGTACCCCACCTTGCTGCAGCAAGGAGAAGAACTCTTGCGCGTTCTTTTTGGTAAAGCCGATTGTGAACAGCTTAATAGAAGTTGCCATGTCAGCTCAGGCGGCAATCAGGGGTTTGCAGTACGCGATACGTTTGCCTTGCTCCTTGTAGGCCTTTTCAAGCAAAATATCAGGATTACATTCTTGGCTACGTGAAAGCGGATTACCCAGTAGATCTAGTTGCAAGGCACCGTTAAATGCCTCCAGAACACCAAGGCGTTGAAGTGCCTTTTGCATTCGTTGCTCCAGCTCACCATGGCTCTCTATTCGGCCATCACCATGAATGTGCTGCACATCAAAACCAAAGTTTGAAAGATGGCGACTCACCAGCACCGCTCGGTGACAAGTCAGTGGGTCGCGTTCAGCGCATAGCAAGGAGAGAGTGTGGCCTTTTTTTACGCCAGAGATTACCCGCTCCAGTCCGCGTTGGAATGCTGGAAGCTGGGCTACACGCTCATAAGCGGCCTGGAGTCCGTCGTAGGCCGCAGGTTCATCCCGTCGCGCGCCCAGTTCTTCTCCAAGGAACACATACCTGATGGCCTTCTTGGAGAGCGCAGCCTCTAATTCGGGGCGGTTGAATTGAGGCAACCGGCGGCTATATGGCATCGAGCGCACATCAGCCACTGCATTGATTCCCTTTTGCAGCAGCAGGGCGAGCAGCTGCGGCAGGGTCTGATTGGAGTGGCCAACGGTAAACAGCCTCATTAGCCTTGGGGACCTGCGCTTCCCAGTGTGCCCATTCTTTTTGATTCGAGCATGCTGAATTAAAGGTATTGCTTGAATTAGCAGGCCCCTCCTTGAATAAGCCTTGCTGAAAGGGATGGATTGGTCCCTCAATCCCCCCAGACGCTGCTTCAACGCCCCCACCATTTAGACGATACTTTGTTGGCCGCCAGGGGGCGAAACTTCTGTAGACACCCCACTGCCGGCTAGGAAGCTTGCAATGTGCAGCCGCGGACAAACTAAATCTCATGAGCACTTCCACCCTTCCATTAACAAGTCACGATTCAACTCAGGTGCGCTCCCAGCTCGTCACCGCCCTTGAGCTCGAACTGGTTGGGCCCACCCAGCGGGTGCTGCATCACCTCAAAGACCAGGCAGGTTGCTTGGAAACGGAGACCATCGATCGGCTTCCTAATAACTGGTATACGACCGGTTTCTTGGTGCCCACCGAAACCGATCTGTCGCTGAAATGCGACGACACGGCCGATGACGACTTCGCTGCTGCCGATGGGGTGGACCTGCGCAAACCCAAAAAGCCCAACAGCGTTTATAAACCAGGATCCGGTGATGACGGCGGCAGCAGCGAGTCCGGCCCGGCTAGACCACAGCTGTTTCCATCATCCATTGGCGTGAGCGTGCTGCTACCGCCAGGTGGTGATCTCTACCTTATCGCCCGCTGGGGCGATTATGTACGACTTGCCGAGGGGGCCAACCCCGACGCTGCGGCAAGCAGCGGCCATGAGGATGGCAGTTCGCGTGAGCAGCAGAGCTGGCAGCGCACCCCACGCCAGGAGGCGCTGGCCCTCAGCCATAGCGAGATCACCGCCCCCAAGGGCCTCACCGGCCGGCTCTGGCCAAACAGCAACGGCTTGTATCTGCGCTGGCATTGCCGCCCGGCACCCGCCAGCCAGGGCTATGCCGCCGGCACCGTGGCAGTCACCCTTTTCTTCACCAACGAGCGCAAGAAGGCCATCACGCTGGTTGAACGCGATCAGAGCTCAGCTTTCCAGGCCGAGATGGAGCTGCGCTGTTCCAAGGGTTTCGTGGCGCGGCTCGACCCCCACGCCAGCCGCGCAGGCGGCGACTGGGATGAAGCCGTCAATGCCCTCCAGTTCCGTGACGCCCGTGAATATGGCGTGGGCCACAACGTAGGAATTGATCTGGATCTTGATGCTGCAAGCGGCTGCTCTCGCCTGCGCACCACCTGGATCCCCCAGGCCACGGTTGAGAAGGTGGTGCCCCGCGCCGATGTGGGCTGCGAGCTGGCGATGGAGGAGCTTGATCGCCTGGCCAGCCAGGGATTCAAGGCCATTCGCGGGGCACTTATGCCCCTTGTGGATCGTTATGGAGCTTGGATTGAGGAACAGGCCGCCGTCGCCGGGCTGAACGCCCAGCAGCAGGCCACCGCCGAGCAGTTGCTCGCCAATGCCCGCGGACAAGCTCAGCGCATCGCTCGTGGCATCGAGGCCCTCGCCGAGCCCGACATCCGCGACGCCTTCGCGATCGCAAATCGCACCATGGCCGCCGCCGCTCGCCAGCGCTATGGCGTTATGCAGGGCCTCATGGCAGACGACGCTTCATTGCGCCCACCGGCGTGGCGCCCTTTTCAGCTTGCTTTTCTGCTGATGAATCTCGTGGGCATCGCCCGCCCCAATGATCCAGAGTTCGACCCCAAGCGCGAGCGCGACAACGTTGATCTGATCTTCTTCCCCACCGGCGGTGGCAAAACCGAGGCCTACCTGGGGCTGGCCGCCTTCACACTGGTGATGCGTCGCCTGCGCCATGGTGGCTCACTTCAGGCCGGCGGGTTGAGCGTACTGATGCGCTACACCCTGCGCTTGCTCACCCTTGACCAACTCGGCCGCGCCTCCACCCTGATCTGCGCCTTGGAGCTCGAACGACAGCGCCAGCCCGACAAGCTCGGTAGCTGGCCGTTTGAGATCGGCCTCTGGGTGGGCCAGGCCGGCACTCCCAACCGCATGGGCGGCAAAGGAAACAACAACGAAACCACCGCCCGACTGCGAGTACGCGCCTACAACGGGGGCAACACCCCGATCAAGCCAATCCCGATCGACACCTGCCCGTGGTGCGGCGTTGAGTTCGGCAAGCATTCCCTCAGCGACCCCAAACCCTGCAGCACTACCGGGGTGTTCAAACTGATGCGCCAAGGGCTTATCGATCCCGAAAACCCTGAAGAGCTGCGCGTCGCTTGCCTCAACCGCGACTGCGCTTTCAAGGGCACCACCGGCCGCAATCACCTGCCGTTGGTTGCCGTCGACGACATGATCTATCGCCGCTTGCCGGCGTTCCTGATCGCCACGATCGACAAGTTTGCCTCTTTGCCTTGGGAAGGCCGTTGCGGCAAGTTGTTCGGCAAGGCCACCCATGTGCTCGATGGCCAGGGGTTTTACGGCCCTGCTGATGGCGACGATTCCAGCAAGGGCGTGCGGCTGGCAGACCGGCTCGACCCCCCCGATCTGGTGATTCAGGACGAGCTGCACCTGATCTCCGGCCCACTCGGCTCCATGGCGGGCCTCTATGAGGCGGTGATTGATGAGCTCTGCAGCCGCAACGGCCTGCGAACAAAGATTGTGGCCTCTACCGCCACCGTACGCCGTGCTAGTGAGCAGATGCGCGCCCTCTTCGGCCGCAACAACTCCTCAATCTTTCCCGCGCCCGGCCCCGATCGCCGTGATTCCTTCTTTGCCGTCACCGTGCCCGTTGATCAGGTGCCCGGGCGGCTCTATGTAGGCCTAAGCGCACCGGGACGCAATGTTAAGGCCCTACTGCTACGTGCCTCGCTGGCCCTGATGAGCAAAGTTCAACTGGCCTGGAAGGCCGCCGAGAAGCAGCGAACCGCTCAGCGCAAACGGAATGAAATCCCAGGCCCTAACCCAGCCGATCCTTACATGACCCTTCTTGGCTACTTCAACACGATCAAGGAGCTGGGCATCAGCCGCCGCCTTATAGAAGAAGAACTCACCGCTCAGCTGGCTACCCATGGCGAGCGCCTACGAGGTGACAAGGTTGAGCGCACAGCCAACCGCAAGATCGCCAATATCCCATTGGAGCTCACCTCCAGGGTGTCTACCACCGAGGTGAGCACCACCAAGGATCGCCTGGCCCGCAGCTTTGACGACAAGGAACGAGTGGATGTGGCCCTGGCCACCAACATGATCTCAGTGGGCCTCGACATCACCCGCCTTGGTCTGATGTTGATGCTCGGCCAACCCAAGACCACCGCCGAATACATCCAGGCCAGCAGTCGCGTGGGCCGGGAATCCAGTAAGCCAGGACTGGTGCTGGTACTGCTCAACCCCAACCGCCCCCGCGATCGCTCCCATTACGAGCACTTTGCCTACAGCCACGATGTCTTCTATCGTGACGTGGAGGCCACTAGTGTGACGCCCTTCTCAGAACGGGCACTGGAGCGTGGGCTGCCCGCCATCACCGTTGCCCTTGCGCGCCATCTCAGCGATCAGCTAACCCCTTCGAGCCGTGCCGGCGACGTGGAGGCCCTGGCGGAAATAAGAGAATCCGTGGCGGAAGCGCTTCGGCGGCGGGTGGCCATCGCCCTAGTAAATGCATCCGCTAAAACCGATTCTCACGCGAATACGGTGGCTGAACAGGTGCGCCACATTATCGACGACTGGTGTGCAATCGCCCAACGCCATGGTCGGATGGAATACGGACGGGAAGACGGCGTGCTGCCGCCGCTGTTGCGCCCCCCACTTGATCCTCAATTGCTAGAGCTTGAGGATGAGCGCGAAAAGCAATTTAAGGCCAACCGCAGTCTGCGCGATGTAGAGCCTTCCGCGCTGCTGCTCAAAGACCATATGCAGAACACCACTCGAGGTTGATTGTCATGACCACATCACGAGGCACCAGCAATCACCCGGTTGGCGAAGTGCGCCACGGCCAGCTCATCACCACCTACGGACCAGGCGCCATGGTGGATCTACCCGATCGCTCTGTGGTGATAGGTGGACTGAATCTCTGGCATTACAGCCGCGACGATGACAGCTGGAACATCGATGAGCCCCGGCTGATCGCCAAGCTGCGCGGCTTGCTGGGCGTGGGCACCCTGCTGCTCAAACGCCCCCCCAGCGAAGACGACGACTTCGCCCAGAAATTCAAAAGCAGCAGCGGCATCCGCTCACCGCAGTTCCCGCTCTGGTTCATTGCCCAACCCAAGAAGGATCCATTCCCACCCTTTATCGATGAATCCGGCAAGCGCTACCGCACCCGACCACTGGTACCTAGAGAACGTTTGGTCAAGGATAAGCTGCCTTGGAGAGAACCCGGTGGCACAAAACAAGACCTGGATGTTGTACCAGTGCGCTTCGTTCAGTGCTGCGCCAACGGTCACCTCAGCGACATTGACTGGGATCGCTTTGCCCATGGCGGCGCTAGAAGCAGCTGCCATGAAGATCTCTGGCTGGATGAGGCAGGCGCCGGCAACGACTTCAACGAGATTTACGTGCGCTGCCCCAAGTGCAAGAAAAGGCAAGCATTGGCCAGCACCAAGGGAGACAACGGCGCATCCATGCTGGGGCAGTGTCGTGGTCATCGCCCCTGGCTCGGCAACTTCAGCACTGACTCACTCGCTTGCTTGGATGAGAGTGGCAAACCTCGCTACAACCGCTTGCTTGTGCGGTCGGCCAGCAATGCCTACTTCCCGGAGATGGTAGGGGCTATTTCGATACCGGAAGCTGAGGATTCATTACGGCAGCACTTAACATGCCACCTAAGCTTTTTCGAGAAAGTCGAGGACGAGAGCGATCTCAAAGGAGCTCTCAAGTTTATGCCCGAAAAGGTCGCCACCCGGCTGCGCGATCGAGAGCTAGCGGATGTGATGGCTGTGCTACTAGCTGTACGCGGCAACAGCAAAGACAGCCGTACTGAAAAGCAACCGGCACTGAAGCTGCAGGAGATCAAAGCGCTCTATGCCCCGTCTGCAGCCCTTGGATCATCCGCCCCAAACAGCACCTTCCACGGCGAGATCATGTCGCTCTCCGGTAAGCCAAGCTGGTTCACCGATCGCTTTGACCGGGTTCTCAAGGTGCATCGCCTCCGCGAAGTGATGGCCCTAATTGGCTTCACCAGGCTGGAGCCGATCGTCAAGGGAGTTGATGGCGACCCGATAGACCAGCACGCCATCGGCGCCAAACGGGCTGACATTAACAACAAGGAACTCGATTGGGTGCCTGGAATCGAGAACTTTGGCGAAGGCCTATTTCTCGGAGTTAGCGAAGCAGCACTGCAAACTTGGCGTAATAGCGATGGCGTCGAGAAGCACAGTGACAAACATCGAACAGCTTGCAAATACTGGAACCGAGATCATGGCCTAAAACCAGACGACTTCGCGTGGCCCGGCGAGGAATACCTCATGCTCCACAGCCTTTCTCACCTGCTGATCACCACGGCAGCATTGGAGTGCGGCTACGGTGCCTCCGCCATCAAGGAGCGGATCTACAGCTTTCCGGGCCAGGGCTACGGGATCCTGCTTTACACAAGCGGCAGTGGTTCAGAAGGCACCCTTGGAGGCCTAGTGACGCTCGCCGATCGCATCGATAAGTTGGTGGCCGGTGCACTGGAGCGGGGCCGGCTCTGCTCCAACGATCCCTTCTGCTCCATGCACGATCCTGAGAATGATCTGGAGAAGCGCTACAGCCACGGCGCCGCTTGCCACGGCTGCCTGCTGATCGCCGAAACTAGCTGTGAGCAGCGCAACCAGTTCCTCGATCGCGCCTTCGTGGTGCCCACACTGGATGTGACTGATGCCGCCTTCTTCCCTGCCGAGCTGCCATGAGCCAACCCCTTCTGGCCCTCACCAGCGGTGAACTGCAACGCCTGGCTGCTTGCCTGCGTTCCCAGCCTGTAACTCCTGGTGTTGCCGCTTTGAATCAATACCAAATTGCTAGTTATCGCTCTGAGCTACAACAATCATTAATCGACTGGCTGGATAACTGGAGCCACCGAGGTGGTAGCAATGCCAGCCTTGAGATCACGATTACCTTGCTGCTAGATCAAAGTCGGGCTCAGGACAGCGGCCAGGCGGAGCTGGTCTGGTCCGGTCCTCAAGGTGGAGCCGGCGACATCACGCGTGATCAGGCGGTGTTGATCTACGAAATGATTGAACGTTGTAAGCAACGTCTCTTAATCACAACCTTCAATATCTGGAAGGGTGGATTCATTACGGAATTGCTTCAAAGGATCCAACAACGACTAGAGGTTTGCCCAGATCTGCAAGCCCTCATGGTGGTCAATATCCCCCGCCAGAAAGGAAGCACTGTGGTGGCAGATCAGTTACGAGAAGCTTTTGTTCAAAACACATGGCAGCACCTTTGGGATCCCAATCGGCCCCGACCATATGGTTACTTTGATCCTCGATCTCTAGACTTGGCTCGCGAAAGGCCCACCGTGTTTCACGTGAAATGTTGCGTGGCAGATGACGAATTGCTCATTACCAGCGCAAATCTCAGCGAAAGTGCCCAGCTAGATAATTGCGAGCTTGGTATCCACTTCCCAGGAGGCAACCGTGCCGAAGCTGTTTGGCAACACTTTGATCGTCTTATCAACAGAAAACCACCGGCATTAGCAGCAATTGAAGTCCCACTTGTTTGAATATTACTGCTCATTATCTAGCAGGTCGTACTTATTTATAGGAATAGAAGGGTAAATTACTTTATCCAATATAACCTGAATGCGTTGTGAAAATCGTTCACCTTGTTCATCCACCATTCGCGAAGCAAAGTTAGTATTGCCTCCGCTGCGTAGGGTTTTCTGCAAAATCATCTGGCGCGATATCTCCATAAGCTGCTCAACTCTCAAAACGCGTTGACGCATTGCCTGCACTATTAATTCTCTATAAATTATACAGTGATAGAAACGAAAATCGGGTTCTAGTTGACCCATTTCTTGCACAATGAAAATGCTCAGACCTTGAAGCTGTTTATATGCCGCGCGAACAGAAGAAAGTGCAGTTGTATTGTCAATAACTGTTTCTACTTTTGATTGCCGAATAGCCATATGAGCCTCAGCCTGAGCAACCATCAGTTCACGCAACTGAATAGCAATACTTGATATGTCATCTCCAAGTCTATTTAGTACAGGTCCGATTGCACTGCTCAATGCTGAAAAACGATCCTGAAGAATAGCTAATTCCTCTCTAAGCTGAGACAGCTCCTCATTGACAAGAACAGGCTCATTTTTAGTTGTTTGGGGATGTAATTGCATCCAGCGTTCAGATAATGCTGTTCGACCACAGGCCAGGTGTACAAAAGAACGCTCAATATGATCTAACAATGGATGGGTTTCTATATCACAAAGCAACTGAATAGACTGCTCTAATCCAGACTGTAAAGAATTAGGTAGCGTAATCGCTGTTTGTATGATTAATTGAGCACTATTTTTTAGTTCCTCAGGCATTTCTGCTAGGCGCAAAACAGTTGCATGCCACGAAAGTGAGTGAAAAGTAGTATCTGCCTTGGAATGTGACGCATGATGACGATCTTGCTGTAATTTGATGCATAGCCCTCGAGATTCTTGGAACAACCCGGTCAGTCTCCTAAGCTCGCCGGCTCCCTCTGGTGTTAGTCGTACAAGCTCAGGAAGATGTCGCCAAAGATCATTGATTACACTTGTTGTTCTGCGAGATCCACGTTCAGTGCTTAGTAGAAACTCCCATCGTTCATAAAACTTGTATGGTTCGGGCTGTATTTGTTGTAGAAGTCCCTCAATTTCTTGACGGGCTAGCTGCAAATCGTCTGGTTCCTCTCGTTGGTTGGACCGCAGGGATCTCCCCTGTGCCTGCAACTGCTGTAAGACTAATACTTTAACAGGAAGAGCAATATCCAACATTACTAGCAATAATTGACCAGTAAGCAGAGCAAGCCCGCGTTCTTTATCAAGGGGTATTGCAGCTTGAAGGCTTCCGAATTGGAGTTGATTAACCACCAAGGCTATTAATAGTAGTTAGCTAATTCTTTCTGCATCATAAGCCCGAAAAGACTTTAATTCAATTGCTCATATCCAAAACCGTCCAATTGGTGCTCCACACAGGGCCGCAGGCCATGCCCTTGGTGGTGATTTCAAAAGCCACCCAATTTGGCTGATCCACTGAAACAAGGAAGGCAACCACATCAATCCCCTCCTCC